>Ga0224497_10001480_pt1 | contig 14918 bp, 10 predicted proteins | sample SF_Jul11_sed_USG_4_FD_167970 | JGI IMG/M metagenome (GOLD analysis project Ga0224497, IMG submission 167970) | Sediment microbial communities from San Francisco Bay, California, United States - SF_Jul11_sed_USGS_13 | ecosystem: Environmental > Aquatic > Marine > Sediment | place: USA... | reverse complement strand
CGCAGCTTTCTGTCCTCGTACTCGATCGCGGTCGGATAGTAAAACCAGAAGAAGAACAGTGCCACGAGCGCAGTCCACCAGGCCGCCGAACATATAGAAAAACCAATTATTATCAATATGTTACCGGTGTACAGCGGGTGCCGAACGAGTCCGTAGGGACCGCTCGTCGCGAGCTGCTTATTCTTTAATATATAGCCGCTCGCATAGACTCGGGCAGCCGTGCCGATCAGCACGACGATGCCACCGACGATCAAGCTCAGCGGATTCGCAATTCCGACAGCAGCGAACCACGCGATGAGCACGAACGCGAGCAGTTGGCGCGATGCTTCGTGATAGCGAAGCTCGCGGACGACGTGCGCCAGTCCGCTCAGTTCAGGAAGATTTTTGGTTCTATGTGACATGGTCGAGGTTCCCAGCCCGACATGTTAACGGTCGGGTGGCCACTACATCAAACGCACGCACGCTCTAGCGCTGGTCGCGAAAGGTTGCGCGGGCCGCTCTCGGTCACGAGCACGTCGTCCTCGATGCGGATGCCGCCGAAACGTGACAGCGCATCGACCTCGCGCCAGTCGATCGCATCGGTGTGCTCGCTTGCGCGTAATGCTTCGAGTAGCGACGGAATGAAGTACAAGCCCGGCTCGATCGTGACGACGAAGCCGGGTTCGAGCGTGCGTGTCAGGCGCAGCATCGGATGCGCGAGCGGCGGCTCGCGCCTACTGCCATCGGCTCCGGCCATATGGCCGCCGGCATCGTGTACCTGCAGGCCGAGCAGGTGACCGAGCCCATGCGGTAAAAATGTGCGCGTGATGCCTCGCGCCTGCGCTTCCTCGGCCGTGCATCGAATCAAGCCGTGCGTGTGAAGGACTTCCGCGAGCAGCGCGTGGGCTGTCTCGTTGAGCGCGACGAAATCGAGTCCAGCTTCGACTCTGCTGCAAATCTCCTGCTGCAAGGCATCGACCGAATCGATGAGCGCCTGCATCGCACTCGAGTCACGGCTGTAAGTACGTGTAACATCAGAAGCATAGCCGTTACAGCTCGCGCCCGCGTCAATCAGGAAAGAGCTCGGTGTCCGCGGTTGCGTATGCGCTAGGTGCTGATAGTGCAGCACGGCTGCATGCTCGTTGAGCGCAACGATATTGAGGTAGGGCAGCTCGGTTTCGCGCTGGGCGGTTGCATCGCAGTAGGCCTGATGGATCATGAACTCGGAAGCATCGTTCTCATAAGCTTGCCGCGCCGCGACGTGGCCTCTCGCGGCGATCGCGTTGGCTTCAGCCATGCAGGCTATTTCGTAGCTGGTTTTGTATGCGCGACGAAAGTCGAGCGCTGCAAGCAGGGTGGCGTCATTCCAAATCATCGCACCGCCTAGTTCGTCATGCGGCGGCCCAATCGCGGCAACGCGTCCCGTTAGCGTGCCCAGCGCAGCCGTATGGGCGGCGAGTTTGTCGATGCACTCGAGTTCGAAGTACTCGAGCCAGGTTCCTGCAGGCGGTTCCGGAGGCGCATGCCAGAATCCCGTGTGTTGAAAATAGATGAGCCGCGGACGTTGCCCGGGGACGAAATGGATGGCCGAGTCGGGGTGATGGCTCAGTGGCACCCACGCCTTGAAGTATGGCTCGGCAACGAACGGATAGGTGTTGTCGTCGCGGAATATGGCCTGCTCGCTGCCCGCGAGAATCACGGCGCTGTCAAAGCCCGTCGCCTCGAGCGCGGCCTCGAAGCGCGCAGCCCATTCCTTCAGGTGCGCGGGATAGAGGTCATCGAGTGCTTCGTCGTGGTTCAAAGGGTCTCCCCGGCTGCGCGGGCAGTTAACAGCCCGTCCAATCTCGTGAATAATAGGGCGCCCAATACGCAGGCACCAAGTTCATCGTGTCTGCGCTCACTCCGAGACCGGCGTTCTGTGTGAGCCTTCAGGGCCGTGGTCAACGAATTTCGAACGGGACGCAACAGCCATGGATAGACCTTTCGGACAATATTTCGCTACCCGCTCGGTCGTCGCCGCCAAGAATGGCATGGCCGCGACGAGCCACCCGCTCGCGACGCAGACGGCTGTGGCGATTCTCCGGCAGGGGGGGTCGGCCATGGATGCTGCCATCGGGGCGAATGCCGTTCTTGGGCTCGTCGAGCCGACGGGCTCCGGTATCGGCGGGGACCTGTTCGCGATCGTCTGGGATGCCCAGCAGCGCGAGCTCCGCGGCCTCAACGGCAGCGGGTGCTCGCCGCAGAGCCTGACGCTCGATGCCCTGCACGCGATGGGGCTCGAGCGGATTCCCGCGCACGGGCCGCTATCGGTCAGTGTGCCGGGCGCCGTCGACGGCTGGTTCACGCTGCACGAAGCCTTCGGCCGTCTGCCCATGACCGATGTGCTCGCGCCGGCGATCGGTTACGCGGAGCAAGGGTTTCCGGTCACCGAGATCATCGCCGGCTACTGGGCGCAGGACGCGGAGCTGTTCAAGGACTACCCGGGTTTCGCGGATCTCTACATGCCGGGTGGGCGCGCGCCGCTCGCGGGTGAGACGTTCGCCAATCCGTATCTCGCGGAAACCTATCGCACGATCGCTGAAGTCGGCCGGGCCGGCTTCTACGAGGGCCAAGTGGCGCGGCGCATTCACGAGTTCATGGATGCGAACGGCGGCTACCTCAGCGAAGACGATCTCGCGGCGCATCGCTCCGAATGGGTCGATCCCGTGTCGACGAACTACCGCGGCTATGACGTCTGGGAAATTCCGCCGAATAATCAGGGCATCACGGTCCTGCAGATGCTCAATGTGCTCGAAGCCTACGATCTGGCAGCGTGGGGGCCGCAGCATCCCGACTATCTGCACACGCTCATCGAGGCGAAGAAGCTCGCGTTCGAGGACCGTGCACGTTTCTATGCCGACCCGCGCTTCGTGGAGGTGCCGGTCGAGCAACTGATCTCGAAGGCCTACGCGGAGCAGCGGCGCCGCCTGCTGGACCCTGACAAGGCCTCGCTCGATATCGGCTACGGTGAGCCCGAGATCCTCGGCGTCGGCGATACCTGCTATCTCACGACGGCGGATGCCGACGGCAACATGGTCTCGTTGATCCAGAGCAATTTCCGCGGCTTCGGCTCGGGGCTCGCCGTGCCGGATCTCGGTTTCGGTTTTCAGGATCGCGGCGAGCTGTTCAGCCTGGATCCCGATCATCCCAACGTCTATGCTCCGGGCAAGCGACCGTTCCACACGATCATCCCCGCGTTCGTCACGCAGGACGGCGAGCCGCTCATGAGCTTCGGTGTCATGGGCGCCGACATGCAGCCGCAGGGGCACGTGCAGATACTCGTCAACCTCATCGATTTCGGTTTGAACGTCCAGGAAGCCGGCGACGCGCCGCGCTCGCGTCACGAAGGCTCGAGCGATCCGGCAGGCGCTAGAATGCAGGACGGCGGCACGGTTCTGCTCGAGTCGGACTACGACGCTGACGTCGTCGAGGAGCTCGAGCGGCGCGGTCACACGGTCGAGCGCGCGCGCGACGGCTTCGGCGGCTACCAGGCGATTCAGTGGGACGCGGTGCAGCAGACATACTTCGCCGCGTCGGAGTCGCGCAAGGACGGCCACGCGGCTGGCTATTAGCGGGCCACTAGGCGATTGGTATCTATGGAAATCGTACTGACAGGCATCACGACGACGGGTGCGCCGCACATCGGTAACTATGTCGGTGCAATCCGCCCGGCCGTCGCGGCGAGCTGGCGCGAGGACGTCGGCGGCACCTACTACTTCCTTGCCGACTACCACTCGCTCGTCAAGGGGTCGGATCCGGATCAGGTCGCTCGCTCGACGCTCGAGATCGCCGCCAGCTGGCTCGCCGCCGGACTCAATCCCGAGAGCGTCTTCTACCGCCAGTCGGACGTTCTGGAGATTCCGGAGCTCGCCTGGATCTTGACCTGCATGACGGCCAAGGGGCTCATGAACCGGGCCCATGCCTACAAGGCCGCCGTGGACGAAAACGAGGCACGCGGTAACCGTGATCCCGATCAGGGCATCACGATGGGCCTATTTTGCTATCCGATCCTCATGGCAGCCGACATTCTGATCTTCAAGGCCGATAAAGTACCCGTCGGCAAGGACCAGATTCAGCACGTCGAAATGGCGCGTGACATCGCCGCGCGGTTCAACCACCACTTCGGCGAGACGTTCGTGCTGCCCGAGGCGCAGATCGGTGAGGGTGTCGCGGTTCTGCCGGGCCTCGACGGTCGCAAGATGTCGAAAAGCTACGACAACACCATTCCCCTGTTCATCGAAGAAAAGAAGCTGCGCAAGCTCATCATGAAGATCAAGACAAACTCACAGGAACCCGGCGAGCCGAAGGATCCCGATGACAGCACGCTATTCGCAATTTATCGGGCGTTCGCAACCGATGCGGAGACTGCGGCCATACGCGAGCGATATGCCGAGGGCATCGGTTGGGGTGAGATGAAGCAGCTCCTGTTCGAGTACATCAACGATCACCTCAAGGAAATGCGCCAGGAATACGCGCGCCTTCTCGCCGCGCCCGATCACGTCGAGAGCGTTCTGCAGCAGGGTGCCGAGAAGGCTCGCGCGATCAGCGAGCCGTACATGGCCGAGATCCGCAAGGCCGTGGGTATTCGTTCGCTCACCGATCTGCGCTAAGGCTTCGCCAGCAATCGCGGCGCTACCTTGCGCCGGCCTTAGGCCGATCTCGCGCAGGCGCGTCGAGCACCCCGCGCAGGCATTCGCCCGTATGTGAGCCGTGCGCAGCGACGATGGCTTCGGGCGGTCCGCTTGCGACGACCCTGCCACCGCCGGCGCCGCCCTCCGGGCCCAGATCGATAATCCAGTCTGCAGCTTTGATGACTTCGAGATTGTGCTCGATGACCACGATCGTGTTGCCCTGGTCGCGTAGCTTGTAGAGGACACTCAAGAGCTGGGCGATGTCGTGAAAGTGCAGGCCCGTTGTCGGCTCGTCGAGCACGTAGAGTGTCGATCCCGTTGCGCGCTTGGAGAGTTCCTTCGCGAGCTTGACTCGCTGGGCTTCGCCGCCGGAGAGCGTCGTAGCGTTTTGGCCCAGCTGGATATAGCTTAAGCCGACCGCACGCAGCGTCTCTAGCTTGCGTGCGATCACAGGCACGTTGCGAAAGAATTCGAGCGCATCCTCGATAGTCATCTGCAAGATGTCGTGAATATTCTTGCCCTTGTAACGGATATCCAGCGTCTCGCGGTTGTAGCGTCGGCCCTTGCAGAGGTCACAAGCGACGTAGACGTCGGGCAGAAAATGCATCTCGACCTTGATGACGCCGTCCCCCTGGCAGCTTTCACAGCGCCCGCCCTTGACGTTGAAACTGAACCGGCCGGGCGAGTAACCACGAGAGCGTGACTCCTGCGTCGCCGCAAACAGATCGCGGATCGGCGTGAACAAGCCGGTGTAGGTTGCTGGGTTGGAGCGCGGCGTGCGGCCGATCGGCGCCTGGCTGATCTCGATGACTCGGTCGATGTGCTCCAGGCCGCCGGCCTCGCGGAACCCGGCGGGATAGTAAGGCATACGGTTGAGCTTCTCGGCGACGAGCCGGTAGAGCGTGTCGTTGATGAGCGTACTCTTGCCGGAACCCGAGACGCCGGTGACACAGGTCATGAGGCCGATCGGCACGTCGACGTCGATGCCCTTGAGGTTGTTGCCGCATGCACCGCGGATCTCGAGCATGGTTTGCGGATCGGGCTCGCGGCGCGTCGGCGGCAACGGGATGCGTTTTTGCCCACTCAGATACTGACCCGTTAGCGAAGCTGCGCTTGCTTTGATTTCGTCGGGCGTTCCGGCTGCGACGATCTGCCCGCCGTGCACGCCCGCTCCCGGTCCGAGGTCGACGACGTGATCGGCTGCGAGAATCGACTCGGCATCGTGCTCGACAATAATGACCGTGTTGCCGAGATCGCGCAGCCGCACGAGCGTATCGAGCAAGCGCCGGTGATCCCGTTGGTGCAGACCGATCGACGGCTCGTCCAGAATGTACATGACGCCCACGAGACCCGAGCCGATTTGGCTCGCAAGCCGGATGCGCTGTGCCTCACCGCCCGACAGGGTCTCGGCGCTGCGGTCGAGCGTCAGGTAGTTGAGGCCGACGTCCGCAAGAAATTTCAGCCGATCCTTAATTTCCTTGACGATTTTCTCCGCAATTTCCCCGCGCCAACCCTCGAGCTTGAGATCGGTGAAGAATGCGAAGGCCGCCTCGACGTCGAGGCCCGAGAGCTGCGGCAGGCTCGTCGACCCTATGAATACGTGGCGCGCAGCCTCGTTGAGCCGCGCGCCGCCACAGCCGGTACACGCCTGCATGCTCTGATATTTGCCCAGTTCCTCACGCACAGCGTTCGAATCAGTTTCTTTGTAGCGCCGCTCCATGTTTGGGACGATGCCCTCGAACGCGTGTTTCCAGCGGCTTCGGCTGCCCTTGGCATTCGTGTAGTGAAACTCGATACGCTCCTTGTTGCTGCCGTAGAGAATGATGTCTCTGATCCTCTCGGGCAGTGAGTCGAACGGCGCCTCGATATCGAAGCCGTAGTGCTCGGCCAGGGACTGAATGAGCTGATAGTAGTAGGGGTTGCGCCGGTCCCAACCTCTGACGGCGCCGCCCGCCAGCGATAGACTCGGGTGCGCAACGACGCGCTGGATGTCGAAGAAGCGTTTTACGCCGAGGCCGTCGCAATCGGAGCAAGCGCCGGTCGGGTTGTTGAATGAGAATAGCCGCGGCTCGAGTTCGGCGAGACTATAGCCGCAGATCGAGCACGCGAAACGGTCGGAAAACACGAGCGGTTTCTGCTCGGATGCATCGATGTCGACGACATGCACGATGCCGTTGGCGAGCGCGAGCGAAGTCTCGAAGGACTCGGCGAGCCGCAGCCTGAGATCGGCCCGGACACGCAGCCGGTCGACGATGACCTCGATGTCGTGTTTGCGGCGCTTGTCGAGAGCCGGCACGTCGTCGAGCTCGACGATCTCACCGTCGATACGCACGCGGACGAAGCCCTGGGCTTTCAAGCTATTGATGATCTGCAGGTGCTCGCCCTTGCGGCCGACGATGACCGGGGCCAGCAACATGATTCGCGTGCCTTCCTCGAGCGCCAGAACCTGATCGACCATTTGTGAGACGGTCTGGGCATCGAGCGCCGTGCCGTGCTCGGGGCAACGCGGGATTCCAGCGCGCGCATAGAGTAGCCGCAGGTAGTCGTAGATCTCCGTCACCGTGCCCACGGTCGAGCGCGGGTTGTGGGAGGTCGATTTCTGCTCGATCGAGATCGCAGGCGAGAGTCCCTCGATGTGGTCGACCTCGGGTTTCTCCATCATCGACAGGAATTGGCGTGCATAGGACGATAGAGACTCGACGTAGCGCCGCTGCCCCTCTGCATAGAGCGTATCGAAGGCCAGCGAGGACTTTCCCGAGCCCGATAAGCCCGTGAACACGATGAGCCGGTCCCTGGGTAGATCCAGGTCGAGATTCTTGAGATTGTGCGTGCGTGCGCCGCGAATCTGGATTGTGCGAATCGACACCGTCTGGACCCAAATGAAAGCCAACGTTCTACTATACGCTGCGCCAGAAGCGCAGCGCAAAGCGGGCCCGGGTGATCAGCTGGGCGGTTCTCGAACGCCTCATTCTGCCCGCACGCGCGAGTTATCCGGGTGCCATCGCCGGGGTCACGGCGTACAATAGCCGGCCCACGTTCGGCAGACGGGCGCGGCACGAAGACTCAAGGAGCAAGCATGGCAAGGGGCATCAATAAGGTCATTCTCGTCGGTAATCTCGGTGCAGACCCGGAAACGCGCTACATGCCGAGCGGCGGCGCCGTGACGAATATTCGGGTCGCAACGAGCGAGTCCTGGAAAGATAAAAACACGGGCGACCAGCAGGAGCGGACGGAATGGCATACCGTGGCATTTTTCGGCCGCCTTGCCGAGATTGCAGCCGAGTACCTGCGCAAGGGCTCTCAGGTTTATATCGAGGGCAAGCTCCGTACTCGCAAATGGCAAGACAAGGACGGCAACGATCGTTGGTCCACCGAGGTCATCGCCAACGAGATGCAGATGCTCGGCGGCCGGCCGGGCAGCGGTGCGCCGGCCCAGTCCAATGCGGCGACCGCGCCGGCGGGCCCGCCCAGCGGTAGTGGTGAGTTTGACGACGACATTCCATTCTGATTGCGGTCCCGCGCGTTACGGCGGCGGCCGTCTACGCTGGTGTAAGCGATCCGATCCGGTCGGCGCCCAACGGCTTCGAGTCCTGCGATGAATAACAGGCTTTTCGTCGCGACGCACGGCTGTCAGATGAACGAGTATGACTCGGAGAAAATTGCCGAGGTGCTCGGCGAGTCGCTCGGCGCCGAGCTCGTGGATACCCCCGATCAGGCAGGTATTCTGTTGCTGAACACGTGCTCCGTGCGCGAGAAGGCGCAAGAGAAAGTGTTCTCGCAGCTCGGGCGGTGGAAGGCGTTCAAGGCCGAGCATCCCGAGACCATCATCGGTGTCGGCGGTTGCGTCGCCAGCCAGGAAGGCGCAGCCATTCTTCGCCGCGCACCGTTTGTCGACGTCGTCTTCGGTCCTCAGACGCTGCACCGCTTGCCGGCGATGATCGCCGAGGTCCGATCGGGCAAGCCCGGTGTCGTCGATGTGAGCTTCCCAGAGATCGAGAAGTTCGACGAGCTGCCGCTGCCGCGTGCGTCGAGTTGCACGGCGTTCGTCTCCATCATGGAGGGCTGCAGCAAGTACTGTACGTTTTGCGTTGTGCCATATACGCGTGGTGAGGAGGTCAGCCGTCCGCTCGATGACGTCATCGCCGAGGTCGCGGTGCTCGCGGAGCAGGGCGTCAAAGAGGTCACGCTGCTCGGGCAGAACGTGAACGCCTATCGAGGTCCCGTGCACGATGGTGGGACGGCGGATTTCGCGACGTTGCTGCACTATGTCGCAGCGATAGACGGCATCGAGCGACTGCGCTACACCACCTCCCATCCCGTGGAGTTCACAGATGCCCTCATCGAGGCGCACGGCGCCATCCCGAAGCTGGGCAACTATCTGCATTTGCCCGTCCAGAGCGGCTCCGACCGCGTTCTCAGGCTCATGAAGCGCGGCCACACCGTCGCCGAATATCTCGCGAAGATCGAAAAGTTGCGCGCTGTGAACCCAGATCTTTCGATCTCCTCGGACTTCATCGTCGGTTACCCCGGTGAGGAGGTAGCCGATTTCGAAGCGACGCTCGAGCTCATTCGCGCCGTCGGTTTCGACCAGTCCTTCAGTTTCATCTACAGTGCCCGGCCGGGCACGCCGGCCGCTGCCTTGGACGATCCGACGCCGCGCGAGATCAAGCAGCGCAGGCTCGCCGATTTGCAGGCGCTCATCGACTCGCAAGCGAGCGCGATAAGCACAGCAATGGTCGGCAAGATCGAGCCCGTGCTCGTCGAGCGCCTGTCGAAAAAATCGAGTGTCGAGGTCTCGGGCCGTACCCAGAACAATCGCTGGGTCAACTTCCCGGGCGACGCGCGGCTCATCGGTCAGATTGTCGACGTCCATATCGCTGCGGCGCTACCGCATTCCCTGCGCGGCCGGCTCACGGCGCCGAACCAGGAGCAATCCGTTGCCTGACGCCAGACCGAGCGACGGCTTCGTCGAGCTCGATCTCGTACCCGCGGATTCTCAACGCATGGCCAATCTGTGCGGCCAGATAGACGCGCATCTGCGCCAGATCGAGCAACGCCTCGCGATTCAGATCAAGAACCGCGGCAGCCATTTCGAGCTCACGGGTTCCGCCGACGGCACCGAGGCTGGCCGGCGCGTGCTCGAGGAGCTATATGCGTTGACCGAGAAAGAGGATCTCGACCCGGAGCGCGTGCATATGAGCCTGCAGGAGCACGCGCGACTCGAAGCGCCGCAGCCGTCGTCGGGCACGATCATCCATACACGCCGCCGCGACGTGCGCGCGCGCGGCACGAATCAGCTCGCCTATGCACGCGCGATGCGTGAGCAAGATCTGACATTCGGTATCGGTCCGGCGGGTACGGGTAAGACCTACCTCGCCGTCGCTGCTGCCGTAGAGGCACTCGACACGGACAGCGTGCGGCGAATCGTGCTCGTACGCCCGGCCGTCGAGGCTGGTGAGAAACTCGGGTTTTTACCCGGCGACATGTCGCAAAAGGTCGATCCCTATCTGCGCCCGATGTACGACGCGCTCTACGAGATGCTCGGGTTCGAGCGCGTCGGCCGACTCATCGAGAGGCATATCATCGAAATCGCGCCGCTCGCATTCATGCGTGGGCGCACGCTCAATGAGTCGTTCGTGATTCTCGACGAGGCCCAAAATACGACGATCGAGCAGATGAAAATGTTCCTGACGCGTACCGGCTTCGGCTCACACGCCGTTGTGACGGGCGATGTGACGCAGACCGACTTGCCGCGTGGTAAGGAGTCTGGCCTCAAGCACGTCATGCGTGTTCTGCAGGGCGTGGCCGGGATCGAGTTCATCCACTTCGGGCCGAACGATGTCGTGCGTCATCCGCTCGTACAGAAGATCGTCGAGGCCTATGCGCGCGAGGAGCAGCGCGTTCGCGAAGCGCGTCAAGGTGAGCAGCCGGAGTAACGACGCGTCGGCTGCGCCGGACGTCCATGTCGAGGACGTCTCGGGCTTCGAGCCGGTGCCGGGCGCGGTCGAGATCAGCGGTTGGGTCCAAAGCGCCCTCGCCGCCGCGGCCTGCCGTGAGATTTCCATCCGCATCGTGGGCGAAGCCGAAAGCGCAGCACTCAATGAACGCTACCGCGGACGCGCCGGACCGACGAATGTGCTCGCGTTTGCCGGGCCGGATCCCGTGAGCGGGCCGGAGCCACTGCTCCTCGGCGATATCGTGATCTGCGCCCCCGTCGTCGCGCGCGAGGCCGTCGAGCAAGGCAAACCAATCGATGCCCACTGGGCGCACATCGCTATTCACGGCGTACTGCATCTGCTCGGTTTCGAGCATGACAGCGAAGCTGGTGCCGAGGCCATGGAGCGCCACGAAGCGGCCCTCTTGGCCGATCTCGGCTTCAACGACCCCTACCGGTAGCTTGCAAGCGGCCCAGCGGGGCTGCAAGATAGGTGCGGTCGATGTCTGAAGATAAACCTCCTAGTACCGACGCTACCAGTAAATCCGGCTGGTGGATGCGCCTGTTTCCCCTACGCGGTGACGAGCCCCGCGGGCGCCCGGGCATCATCGAGTTTCTGACCGAATGCCGCGATCGTGGCCTGCTCGCGGGCGACGAGTACACAATGCTCAAAGGTGTGCTCGAGGTCTCCGAGACGCAGGTCAGGGACATCATGATCCCGCGCTCGCACATGGTCGTGCTCGATCTCGACGAGCCGCCCGAGGTCCTGCTCAAGACGATCATGGACTCCGGCCACTCGCGCTTTCCGGTCATCGGCGAGGATCGCGACGAGGTCATCGGCATTCTGCTGGCCAAGGACTTGCTGCGGCGTTTTGGCGAGCATAAGGACTCCGAGCGGCTGATCGTCGACGATCTCTTGAGGCCACCCGTGTTCATCCCTGAGAGCAAGCGGCTCAATGCACTGCTGACGCAGTTCCGGGAGAGCCGCAATCACATGGCGATCGTCGTCGACGAGTACGGTGGCGTTGCCGGGCTTGCGACGATCGAGGACGTCATCGAGCAGATCGTCGGTGATATCGGCGACGAGCACGACCCTGAGGCGGCCGAGCAGATCCAGGACCTTGGCGAGGGTCACTACAACGTGCTCGCGCTCACACGTATCGAAGACTTCAACGAGCATTTTTCCGTGCAGCTCAGCGACGATGAATACGATACGGTCGGTGGGCTCGTCATGCACGAGCTCGGACGCCTGCCGCGTCGTGGAGAGCTCCTCGAGTTCGATGGCTTCCGCTTCAAGGTTCTGCGTGCTGACCGACGGCGAATCCATGCGCTGGAAGTCGCGCGCGTCGAAGGGACGTCGGCCGCTTGAGCTCGGGCTGACGAGAGCGCTCGTGCTGAACAGGGCGCGTGTCAAACTGATTCTCGTCCTCGCTGCGGGCGCGCTCATGCCGCTCGCGTACGCGCCGTTCAGTCTCTTCGCGCTGGCTCCCGTCTGCCTGGCAGTGCTGCTGCTCACATGGGCCGAGGCGACCCCGCGTCAGGCGTTCACGCTCGGGTATGTCTACGGCTTTGCGAGCTTCCTCGTCGGCATGTATTGGCTCTATATCAGCATTCACGGGTTCGGTAACGCGCATCCGCTGTTGGCCATCCTGCTCATGTTGGCGCTCATCGCGATACTCGCGCTGTTCCCGGCGGCGACGGGGTGGATTGCGGTGCGTTGGTTCTCGAGCCACGGCCCAAAAGCTTGGCTCGCTGCCGTGCCGGCGCTGTGGGTGCTGACCGAGTGGCTGCGCGGCTGGATCTTTTCGGGCATGGGCTGGCTCGCCGTCGGCTACAGCCAGGCCGACAGTTGGCTCATGGGATATGCCAGCATAGGCGGTATCTACCTCATGAGCTGGTGCGTGCTGCTGACGGCGGGCGCGATAGCGACGATCGTCATCGGTGCACGCAAGGCACGCTTGATCGCTGTCGCGATCCTCGTTGCTGTCTGGCTGCCGGCATCGTTCTTGTCCAGCCACCGCTGGACACGCCCCGACAGCGACATCATCACGGTTGCGCTCGCGCAGGGCGCCGTGTCGCAGGATCTGAAGTGGCAGCCGAGTCAGTTCGTGCCGACGCTCCAGCTCTACGAGGGTCTGACGACTGCGGCGCTCGGCAGGAGGCTGATCATCTGGCCCGAAGCGGCGATTCCCGCCGTCTACGATCGCGTCGTCGACTATTTCGACCGAATCAACGCGCTTGCGTCCGAGCACGGCAGTACGGTGCTGTCGGGCGTCCTGCGCGCGAATCCCGAGACCGGAGCCATCCAGAATTCGCTCGTTGCACTCGGGGAATCTCACGAGTTCTACGTCAAGCGTCACCTCGTGCCGTACGGCGAGTACTTTCCGGTGCCGAACTTCGTGCGCAACTGGATGCGAGTCCTGGACCTGCCGCACACCGATATCAGCCCGGGTCCGCCTGACCAGCCTCCGCTGACCGTCGCGGGTCAGCGCCTGGCCGTGACGATCTGCTATGAGGATTTGTTTGGCGCCGAGCAGCTACATTACATGCCGGCGGCGACGATGCTCGTCAACGTCAGTAACGACGCATGGTTCGGCGACTCGATTGCGCCGCATCAGCACCTGGATATCGCGCGTATCCGCGCCGCGGAGGTCGGCCGTTACATGCTGCGGGCAACGAATACGGGGATATCGGCAATTATCGACCCGAGCGGGCGCGTCGTCGCACAATCGCCGCAGTTCGAGCCGCACCTGCTCGAAGGTGCCGTCCAGGGATTCACGGGTAGCACGCCGTATGCGCGCTGGGGAAACCTCGCAGTCGTGTTGATCGCGTTACTCGTCCTCGCGGTTCAGCGGCCAACGACGAAATTCACGATGCGCCTGGGCACGTAGATCGCACGTTTGATCTCGTGATCGCCCAGATGGCGTGCGACGTTGCTGTCGGCGCGGGCGATGTCGAGAACCTCATCCTCTGTCGCATCCGCGGGAATCTCGATGCGGCCTCTGACTTTGCCGTTTACCTGCACGGGAACCTCGAGTGTGTCGCGCTCGAGATACGCTGGGTCTACCTGTGGCCACGGTGCGTAGGCCAGCGACTCTGTGGCACCTAGCCGCGCCCAGAGCTCCTCGGCGATATGCGGCGCCAGCGGGGCGAGTATGACGACGAAACGCCTGGCGATCTCTCGGGGCAGTGACGGCCACCTGACTGCGGCATTCGTGAATTCCATGAGCGAGGCAATCGCGGTGTTGAAGCGCAATCCTTCAATGTCATCGGTGACTTTGGCAAGGGTCTTATGCAGTGCGATGAGTTGCTCCTTCGACGGCGCCTCGTCGCTGATTTTCGCGCTCAGCTCCGAGCGCTCCTCGTCCGCAATAAGCCGCCAGACCCGGTTCAGAAACCGGTACGTGCCTTCGACCCCGCGTGTGTTCCACGGTTTGACCTGCTCCAGCGGACCCATAAACATCTCATAGAGCCTGAACGCGTCGGCACCGTAGGCCTGCACGACCTCATCCGGGTTCACGACGTTGCCGCGGCTCTTGCTCATTTTGTGTGCGCGGGCATCGACACGAACAGAGTTGTCCTCGCGCAGCACGAAATGCTCGCCGGATTTCTCGACGTTTTCCTCGGGGGCGCGCTCGGCCGTGACGAGGTTACCCGTACGTACATCCCGCCCGGCCTGGACGTGCTCCGCAGACACAGGCTGTCCGTCTGCACCGACGAATTTCGTGAACTCGAGCTCGCCGAGAACAATGCCCTGGTGTACGAGGCGCTTGAACGGCTCCGGTGTCGATACGACGCCGATGTCGTGCAGCAATTTGTGCCAGAAGCGCGCGTAGAGCAGATGTAGCACGGCATGCTCGGCGCCGCCGACATAGAGATCGACCGGCATCCAGTAGCGCTCTATCTCGGGATCGACGAGTTGCTCGGTGTTGTTGGGATCGAGGTAGCGCAGGTAATACCAGCATGAGCCGGCCCACTGCGGCATGGTGTTCGTCTCGCGGCGCGCCGGCTTGCCGGTCTCGGCGTCCGTCGTCTCGAGCCAGTCGCCGGCCGTGGCGAGCGGGCCTTCGGGCGTGCCGCTCGGCTTGAATTCCTGCACATCGGGGAGTGCGACGGGCAGCTCGGTGTCTGCGACACTCTTTGCCTCCTCATCGACGAACACGATCGGAAAGGGCTCGCCCCAGTAGCGTTGCCGCGAAAATAACCAGTCGCGCAGCTTGAAGTTGACGCGCGCCTTGCCTCGTCCCGTGTCCTCGAGCCAGGCGATGATCTTGCGCTTCGCAGCCGCGACGTCCAGGCCATCGAGGAAACCGCTATTGATTGCAGGGCCCTCG
>Ga0224497_10001479_pt1 | contig 14930 bp, 17 predicted proteins | sample SF_Jul11_sed_USG_4_FD_167970 | JGI IMG/M metagenome (GOLD analysis project Ga0224497, IMG submission 167970) | Sediment microbial communities from San Francisco Bay, California, United States - SF_Jul11_sed_USGS_13 | ecosystem: Environmental > Aquatic > Marine > Sediment | place: USA... | reverse complement strand
CAGTAGCATTCATCTTGGCAATATTTCTGACAAACATAGCAGTATCAAAACAGATGAAAACGAAAAAAGAATCACTTGGAAAAATAAAAACCGAATCAGAGTTTGAAATGGGTATTTCTGAAACAAAAACTAACTTAAAACAAGTATTACATGAATCCATTACAGGCAAAGCCATAGTAATTCTCCTTGGAAGTATCATTATTGGATATGTAATAGGAGAAGAGGGATTTAGCTCAATTAGTATTGTTTTTGATGAATTATTCACAGGCGCTATTGTGATTTTTCTCATAGAAATGGGAATAATTGCAGGTCAGAGACTAGATGACATTAAAAAGGTTGGAATATTTTTGACCACATTTGCTATAATCATGCCTACTTTTAATGGAATTATAGGAGTGTTAGTAGCAACTGTACTTGGCTTGAGTCTTGGTGGTGCAGTGATGTTTGGATTATTACTGGCAAGTGCATCCTTTATTGCAGCACCTGCTGTTTTACGCCACGCAATTCCTCAAGCAAAACCCAGTCTTTACATCACATCAGCTTTGGGAATTACATTTCCTTACAACATTATTGTGTTATTGCCAATAATGTTTATGGTATCATCTTTAGTACATAGTGATGAAGCGATAGACTTATTCTATTATTTGACACAGGTATTGGTATGAAACTTTACAATGTAAAACTCTTGACAGTAACATGCGAGATACTAGCTCAAAAAAATGTAATTGATATTTTATCAAAACACAACATTACAGGATATACCACATATGAAGTCGAAGGAAACGGTGCACGTGGCTTACGTGGACAAGGACTCAAAAATGAAAAAAATGTCAAAGTAGAAGTAATCATGCAAGAAAAAAAATTACAAGCTGTTGTAGAAGAAATTGCAAGAACATTGTTTACAAACTTTGCAGTAGTTTTGTATGTAAGTGATGTTGGTGTTATTCGAACAGAAAAATTTGTCTAGCAACAATTCTCATCATTGCACAAGACTGGAATCTTTTTGCTTTCTCTTGTAATATTTGAGATCAACTCAGAAAGCTGATGATTAGAAATGCTATACATTGCCTTTTTTCCTGCATCTCTTGATTTTACTATTCTGCATTTTTTCAGAGTTTTTAGATGGTGTGATATGAGTGGTTGATCTTTTTTTATCTTGTCTACAAAGTCACTCACACACAATTCATTATTTTTCTGAAGCATCTCTAGAATCTCAAATCGTGTTTCATCGCAAATACACTTTAAAAGACTAATTCCATTCATATCAATCTAAATTTATATAAACTAATATTTATATGATTGTGTGAAAGAACTAAAAAAAATACTTTTTGTGTGCGTAGAAAATGCTGGTCGTAGTCAAATTGCAGAAGGATTTCTTCGAGAATTTGCTCCACATATTGATGTCGTTAGTGCCGGTACAGAGCCAAAATCTCAACTCAACCCAATTGTGGTAGATGTAATGAAAGAGATTGGAATTGACATTACAAAACAGAAACCAAAAGAGTTGACAAAAGATATGATTGCTCAATCTATTATTGTAAACATGGGATGTATGGACCGCAATTCTTGTCCAGCACTATTTGTAAAAGATGTAATTGACTGGAATATTTCAGATCCTAAAGACAAAGAAATTGCTCAAGTAAGAGAGATTCGTGATCAAATAAAAAATCAAGTCTTGAAACTTGTAAAAAAATTAGAGAAACAATTATGACCTATTCTAATCTTCAAATCTTTATTGTAGAGCTTGTTGGCACATTTATTCTTGTAATGTTTGCAACAGGTTCAATTGTATATGATGTTAAAATTGGTGGACCTTATGGAGTATGGTTTGCAGCAGTTGCACCCTTTATTGCATTAATCATTGGGGTTTATTCTTTTGGAAAAATTTCGCTTGCTCATTTTAATCCAGCAGTTACAATTGGTTATTACATCACAGGACACATTTCAAAAACTCAAATCATTTGGTATTTTACAGCTGAAATCATTGGAGCAATTCTTGGTTCCATGTTTGTGATGAACTTTATTGGAAAAGAGGCAGATCTTGGCGCAAATGCTCCAAACTATAACTATTCCATACTTTTGATATTTCCAGTTGAGGTGTTAGCATCCGCATTACTCATGGCAGTAATATTTACTGTAGTGTACACAAAGGGATTGAGAGGATTTAGTGGAATTGCCATAGGCGGAATAGTTGGACTTGATATTTTCTTTTTATCATTTATCTCTGGGGCTTCAATGAATCCTGCAAGGGCATTAGCTCCTGCTTTGTTATCTGGCATACTGGAAAATCTTTGGCTATATTGGAGTGCCCCCTTTGTTGGAACAATGATTGTTGCATTTTTGTTTAGAAAAAAATTTGAGATACAAAGAAAACATGAATTATGACAATTTCTATATCGAATTAAAAAATCCTTTAATGTTCTACTCGTGAAAATATGAAAAATCTGTTGAACATATTCATAAATTTGTGCCTAATAATTCCAATTATTTGGTCATTTACGAATAATAATGACCTAGTTTAGACCAATGATATTGAGAAATTCCAAGTTATTCCTTGATTCAAAAAAGGTGATTCCATCAGGAGTAAACAGCCCTGTCAGATATTTTGAGCCTTATCCATTTTTTACAAAAAAATCTGATGGCGCATACATTTGGGATGAAGAGAAAAAAAAATACATTGACTTTTGCAATGGCTATGGTGCATTACTCTTGGGACATCGAAGAAAAGAGATCATACAAGCAGTATCAAAGCAACTAACTCTGGGAACTCTGTATTGTACTCCTACTCAATCAGAAATTGAGCTATCTAATCTCATCATTGATAATTTCCAATCAATTGACAAAATCCGTCTTGTAAACACCGGTGGTGAGGCCACAATGACTGCAATTCGTCTTGCTCGTGGTTACACAAAAAAGAAAAAGATCATAAAATTTGAAGGATGTTATCATGGTGCACATGACTCTGTACTTGTAAAAGCAGGTTCTGGTTCTGCACATTACGGCATTTCTGTATCTGATGGAGGACTAGATGAAGTATCAAAAAATACCTTGGTTGTTCAATATAATAATGCTGAAGAATTTGAAAAGACAATTAAAAAAAATAAAGATATTGCAGGTGTAATTATAGAACCAATTCTTGCAAACATGGGATTGATTTTACCTGAGAATAATTTCCTGTCAGACATTAGAAAGATTACAAAAGAAAACAATATCCCATTAATCTTTGATGAAGTGGTAACTGGATTTAGAGTGTCATCGGGTGGCGCACAAAAGCACTTTGGAATAAAACCTGACATTACTACACTTGGAAAAGCTTTGGGTAATGGATTTACGATTGCTGCAGTAGGTGGCAAAAAGGAAATTATGGATATGTTATCTCCTGAAGGTAGAGTATATCAGGCAAGCACATTTGCTGGAAATCCTGTTTCAGTTAGTGCTGCAATCAGTTCTATTAAAACAATAAACAAAATCAAAAACAAACTATATTCCAAGCTTGAAAAATACAATCTACAATTTACTAGAGCACTTGATGACATGGCAACTGACATGAATATCCCACATCAAATCAATTCCACAGCATCCATGTTTCAGATTTTCTTTACAAACAAACCTATTGTAGACTATCCGTCATCAAAGAATGCTGATGCAAAAAAATTCCAAAAAATATTTCATGCTCTCTTAAAGCAAGGAATATTTATTGCGCCATCACAATTTGAGGTAGTCTTTTTCTCTGATGCTCATAATCGAACTGATCTTAACAAAGCACTTGATGCATATCATGTTGCACTGAAGTCGGTGAAGAATTGAAATACGTAATTGGAGCAAGAGGAAGCCAATTATCTCTTGCCCAAACAAACTGGGTAATTGAAGAACTCAAAAAAGTGCACACTCAAATTAAATTTGAAATTAAACCAATAACTACAAAAGGTGACACAGATGCAAGACCATTATTTACTATTGATCAAAAAGGAATCTTTGAAAAAGAGATTGACAGAGCAGTTACTCAAAAACAAATAGACTTTGCTGTACATAGTCTAAAAGATGTTCCATCCAAACTAGATGAGAATCTTATACTTGCATGTATTCCAAAAAGGGAAATGGTAAATGATGTGTTTATTTCATCTGATGACTCTACTCTTGATACAATTAAACCCGGTTCCGTGATTGGTACCAGCTCACTTCGCAGAGCAGTACAAATCACAAGAAAGAGACCTGATGTTACAGTAAAACCAATTCGTGGAAATATTGAAACTAGAATAAAAAAAATATCTAGTGAAAACTATGATGCTATAGTCTTGGCTCAAGCAGGAATAACCCGATTGGGAATTGATGTGTCTTTTTCTCCATTATCAATCGATGATTTTTCACCTTCTCCTGGACAGGGTGCTCTTGCAATTGTATCTAGAAAAGATGATGATGCGACAATTGCAATGCTAAAAAAAATTGAAGACTTTGATTCTAGATTGGAGACAGAGGCAGAGCGTACACTTTCTGATTTTGTGGATTCTGGATGCAGATTTCCAGTCGGGGCATATGCAAAATCAAAAGGTGATGAAATGAGCATTGCAGTAAGTGCATTTTCAGTTGATGGGAAGCAGTCATTAATTGTTAAAAAGACTGGGAGCAAAAATGATCCTTATTCCCTAGGAAAAAATGCAGGAGAGGAATTACGCAAGAATGGCGTAAATGAACTTGCGTTAAATTGGAGAGAAAAAGTGGAGGAATGGAACAGTAAATGACAGGTAAAGTCTATCTTGTAGGAGCGGGTCCTGGAGACAGCAAGCTAATCACGTTACGTGCAGTAGAATTGATTCAAAAAGCAGATGTTGTACTTTATGATAGATTGGTAAGCAAGAAAATAATCTCTATGATTCCAACAAAAACTGAAAAAGTCTATGTTGGTAGAGCAGTCGGCGATGATACTACCCACCAAAATACAACAAATGACCTGATGATAAAATATGCACAATCTAAAAAAAATGTTGTTAGACTAAAGGGTGGTGATCCAATTATCTTTGGAAGAGGTGGCGAAGAAGCCGAGTTTCTCAAATCACACAAAGTAAAATATGAAATTATTCCAGGAATAACCTCTGGAATTGGTTCTGCCACTTATGCTGGAATCCCACTGACACATAGAAAACATGCATCATCTGTTGTATTTGTAACTGGACACGAAGATCCTGAAAAGAAAAAAGAAATTGTAAAATGGAAAAGACTCGCAAAGTCAGTTGATACAATTGTTATAATGATGGGCCTGTCACGAATTGATGTAATCTGTAAACAATTAATCGCAGGAGGCATGGACAAAAAAACTCCTGTTGCTGTAATTCAAAATGGCACTACCCCACAACAAAAAATGATTACAGGAACAGTATCTGACATTGCAAAACTTGTAAAGAAAAACAAGATTACTCCTCCAACTAATATTATAATAGGAAAGGTAGTTGAGTTATCAAAAACAATAGGATGGAAATAACATGCTTGATGGAAAGATAATTGCAATTACTCGCTCAAAAGATGATGCCACCGAATTCATTGAACTTGCACAAAAAAATAATGCAAAACCAATATCCCTACCTACAATTGAACTTGTAAGCAAGGGGGAGCAAATTGTTGATGAATTTCTAGAATCTATTGAAAAATATGATCCGGACTACTCTGTGTTTATGAGCTCAAAGGCTGTAAAATTACTCTTTGATACTGCAAAACAAGTAGGCAAATTAGAGAAATTACAATTGGCAGTTGCAAATACAATGGTAATGTCAGTTGGCCCCAAGACTACTGAAACACTTGAAAATGAAGGAATTAAGGTAAATTATCAACCTACTACATACTCTTCAGTTGGCGTTGGTGAGGAATTTACCCGAATTCACGCAATTGGAAGAAAGGTAATCGTTCCACGTAGTGGTGCATCAACTCCATTTTTGAAAGAACTGCTAAATAAAATTGGAATTGATGTAATGGAGATTCATCTGTATGATGTATGTGCATTTCGTGATACTACACAGTGGAATGAATTCCGGGACCTGTTCTCTCGTGGTAAAGTTAATGGTGTGGTTTTTACTAGTGCATCTTCTGTTCGTGGATTTTTTGAGATCATGTCAAAAGACTATGACGAAAACCAACTTTTAGAGAATCTTCAAAAGATATACGTTGTTGCAATTGGACCATTTACAGCTGACGAACTAAAAAAATTCAAAGTACAAAATACCGTATCCCAGGTTCATACTGTATCTGGCTCTTTTGATACTCTTAAAGAGGCTCTTTCAAATTAAAACCTGAGATCATTATTGACTACAAATTATGTTGGATGGATCTAATTTTAACATAATAACTTGAAACAAAACAATTCCTATACCCAAAAAATTAGGATCACTAAAAAAAGATCAACATTACAGTTTAATCTTAACCTAGTTTTAAATCAAGTTAACTCATCTAAGATCTGTTTCAGATAATTTGATCTCTTGACAGTTGTAGATCTGGTTTCATTTGTGGTATTATAAAACTCGATCTATTCAATTGAATAAATATTTAATATACCCTTAATTTATCAGAGCTGTAGTGAAGTATCTCTTATTACTGCCATTAATTTTAGGAGTTTTGGTTATTGGTAATGTATCTAATTCTTTTGCTCAAATAGAGTCAGTAAATGTTGTTGAAAATAAACTTGTAACTTTAATCGGTGAGGGTTATGATCCTGATGCAGATGATCTAATTTTTAGATGGGTTCAAATTTATGGTGAATCTGTAACCCTGTCATCTTATACTGTACCAGAGCCTACCTTTATGGCACCTGAGGTTAAAAATGGCGAAATCAAGGTTCTGACCTTTGAAGTTACAGTTACTGATCCATTTGGAGCAAGTGATTCTGCTATTGTTGAAATTGTTGTAAATCCTGTAAATCATGCACCATCAGTTGATGCAGGAAAAGATCTTGTTGCATTACCCTCTGTTAATGCAATGACTGTAATTCCAACCACATCGGATCCAGATGGTGATATTTTGTCTTACAAATGGGAACAATTATCTGGACAAATTGTAGATTTGTCATCCACTCGCCAGAAATATCTTACGCTTCTTCCAATGTTCTTTGATTATTCACAGGTTGAACCACTAGTTTTTCAAATCACTGTAGATGATGGATTTGGCGGCACTGATAGTGATACAGTAAGCATATTCCCATTTACTGGTCTATTAGACAATAAACGAATCTCAATTGATGCTGGTCCACTCCAAACAGTTAACGAAGGACAACGAGTAACCCTGAATGTTACTGGAGAGACATTGGATGGCACACCAATCCGTTATTCTTGGGCTCAGCTACTTGGAACCCCGGTAACACTTAGCTCATTTAATGGCGATAGAGTCGAGTTTATTGCACCTGAAATAGGTGATAATGAAGAACTCTTGTCATTTCTAGTAACAGGTTATTCTTCTGGAAATGGTTGGGCAAATGATTTGGCACTAGTAAGGGTTGTTCCATCTAACGGCCCTCCTGTTGCTGATGCAGGAGATGATAAACAAGTTCTTGAAAATGTTCTTGTAAAATTGGAAGGAACTGGTACTGATCCAGACGGTGACAAACTGAAGTATTCTTGGTCTCAAAAGTCTGGAATGGATGTTAAAATCTATGAACGAGCATCATTTTCAATTTACTTTATGACTCCTCATATTACTGCAAATTCTGAGCAACTAGTCTTTGAACTTACTGTAAATGATGATCATGGCAATTATGACACTGATGATGTAAATGTCACTATTAGCAAAACCAATTTCCCACCAAGAGCTTCAGCTGGTCCAGATAAGAGGGTAATTGGCGGAACCCAAGTAACTATTGTAGGAAGTGGAGTTGATCCTGAAGGTCTACCACTCACATATTCATGGAAACAAATCTATGGTGACACTATAACATTTGACAAGTCAAGTCCAACATTTACCTTTACTTCACCTAACGTATCTCCAGCTGAAACAAAACGCTTAGGATTCCAGTTAACTGTAACTGATTCTGAAAACCAAAGTGCATCTGATCAAGTTGTAATATTTATAGTCCCAGAAAATGGCGTTCCAATTGCCAATGCAGGTCCTGATAGAACCGTTAATGAAAATACAATGGTTGACTTGATATGTACTGGAAGTGATCCTGATGGTGATATTATTACCTTCTCATGGTCTTCATTGTCTGATGTTGAGTTCGCAAACAGTTCCAGTCCAGTAACTTCAATAAAGGCTCCAAGCGTTGTACAAGACTCCAAGATTACCTTGACATGTACTGTTACTGATGGAAAATTGTCATCCTCTGACAGCATGACACTTACTGTAAAGAATACACTAAATCTAGACATTGTGGCTGATGCCGGTGTTGACCGAATTGTAAATGAAAATATCAAAATATCTCTAGATGGAAGAAAGAGTTATGATCCAGAGAACCAAAAACTTTCATACATGTGGACACAAGTTGGAGGAGAAAAAGTAACATTGTCCTCTGCAACTTCAACTACTCCATCATTTACAACCCCCATAGTCGCTAACAATGAAATCAAAGTCCTAACCTTTGAACTCAGAGTATATGACGACAATGGAAGAGAAGATACTGATACTGTATTGATTACAGTTGATCCAGTCAATGCTGTACCTGAAGCATCAGCATCTGCAATACAGTCATAGTCTTGATATAAAATCCTGGGATTTAGTTTTCATCTTTTACAATCATTGTTGATAATTCAAACTAGTCGCTAACTTTTAAATTCATGACACTACAAGAATAATTCAAAAATTTTTACTGTTATCATATGTGTGATTTAATACAAACTAATAGAAATTGAGCAACTATGTAATTGAATCAAAGATGTATTATCTTGGGAAAGTATCAACTTTAATTTAAAACATAAACAATAATCAAACTATGAATAAATTTGAAATTGATGAAATCCTAGAATATGTGAGCCAAAAGTATGATGAAAATGTTCCACGTGCTGTAAGATTTGTAGTAAGAAAAAAGGTAAAGATGATTGAAAAGTTTGAAGTTGAAGAAATGCCTAGTTCTTTAAGAAATTGTACTGTAGAGCAATACATAACAATAATCAAAGATGCATTAAAACAAGGAACTCTCAAGTTTTAAAAAGATATGCCATTTGATAGATAGAAATGGGTTATACAACTTTTGACAAGTAAAATATTAGTTAGCATTTAAAAGACGATGGACTTGATTATTGTAGAAAATGTTTCTAAACTCCCAAAATTACATTTGTAACTTATTGAATAATCCCAACAATACTCCAAAATTTAACAAAACAAAGATTACAATCCATGATTAATACTTGATGTAATTGAGTGTTGCACCTTCAAGGGATAAAATAAAAATAGGAATACTGGTGCAGATAGTACAAAAACAAGATCAACGTACAGGAAAACTAACCGAAGGTAAAGTTAAGAGAATTCTTACATCAAGCGATTCTCATCCTCATGGAATCAAAGTTGAATTAGACAATGGAAAAATAGGACGTGTTCAAAATATACTATAATTCAACAATATCTTTGGAATTTCTTTATGTGTGGACTGTAATTCTAATAGTTGTAATGTCTGCCAATGCATATCTGATATATCTGAAATTAATAAAGTCTCAGAATTTTCTGTTTAGCTCAACTCTAGAGATAAGCTAAAGCTATTTAGCTGGGCCTATTTTTCCTCATGTATTTATAATATAACAATGTTATAGCTAACATGTCTACTGAAAATCTAAACATGGATTATTCAAAATATGATTTTAAAGATTCAACCAATTTGTATGTCCATCTAAGCAAAAAAGGTCTCTCAAAAGAAACTGTCATTGCCATTAGTAAGATGAAAGATGAACCACAATGGATGCTTGATTTTAGATTACGTTCTTATGAAATTTTTATGAAAAAACCAATGCCAACTTGGGGCGGTGATCTAAGCGTTATTGACTTTCAAAATATCTATTATTATGCAAAGGCAACTGAGAAAACTGAAAAGAACTGGGATGATGTTCCAGCAGAAGTCAAGGCTACTTTTGATAAACTTGGAATTCCTGAAGCTGAAAAGAAATTCTTAGCAGGTGTTGGCGCACAGTATGAATCTGAAGTTGTATATCACAATCTCCGAGAAGACCTACAAAAGCAAGGTGTTTTATTTTTAGATACTGATTCTGCACTAAAAGAATATCCAGAAATTTTCAAGAAATATTTTGGTAAAATCATTCCTCCAGAGGATAACAAATTTGCAGCACTAAACAGCGCAGTTTGGAGTGGTGGTTCATTTATTTACATTCCACCAGGAGTCAAAGTCGATATGCCCTTGCAAGCATACTTTAGAATTAATGCTGAAAACATTGGGCAGTTTGAAAGAACTCTAATCATAGCTGATGAGGGCTCTGAAGTTCATTATATTGAAGGATGTACTGCCCCTGTATATTCATCTGAATCCCTACACTCAGCAGTTGTTGAGCTAGTGGCACACAAAGATGCAAAATTACGATATACAACAATCCAAAACTGGAGTAGTGATGTGTATAATCTAGTTACAAAACGTGCTTATGCATATGAAGGCGCAACAGTAGAATGGATTGATGGTAACATTGGAAGTAAACTCACAATGAAATATCCTGGAATCTATCTTATGGGTGAGAGAGCATATGGTGAAACACTATCTATTGCATTTGCAGGTAAAGGCCAACATCAGGACACTGGTGCAAAAATGGTTCACTTGGCTCCAAATACAACATCAAAGATTACCTCAAAGTCAGTTAGCAGGCTAGATGGCCGTTCTACATATAGAGGATTACTTAATGTAGCAAAAGGTGCAACAAACGTAAAATCTACTGTAAGATGTGATGCATTATTACTAGATGATACATCAAAGACTGATACCTACCCTTACATGGAAATTAATCAAGAAGATGCTACCATTACTCATGAAGCAACTGTAGGAAAAATTGGTGATGAACAAATCTTTTACCTTATGACTCGAGGATTTACTGAAGAAGAAGCATTGTCTTTAATTGTCAACGGATTCATGGAGCCATTTACTAAAGAATTACCAATGGAATATGCCGTAGAACTAAACAGACTCATAAAGTTAGAAATGGATGACTCTGTGGGATAAACACCATCTTTAATTTCATAAAGACATGTCTCAGCAAACACTATCTAAAATCAATTCAAGTCATATTGAAGAAATCTCTTCTTCAAGGAATGAGCCAGAGTGGTTAAAGGAGTATAGAAAAAACTCTCTTTCCGTTTATGACGCCCTTCCAATTGAGACATCTCCGTTATACAACAAATATACTGATGCAAAAAAGATGGATCTTGAGCAGGTATCCTTTTCAGCAAAAACTACTGACTCTGTTCCTGCATTCTTGCAAAAAAGACTCGGAGAGTTAGAAAACCACACATGTGTAATTCAAATTGGAACAAACATCCACAAAATCAACATCACCAATGATATCAAATCAAAAGGAGTTGTAATCTCTTCAATTGCTGACGCAATTCAAAATAACCAAGAACTAGTCAAAAATGCACTTGAAGCATCAAATTCAAACGAAGATAAATTCACTGCACTAAACAATGCTGCATTTAACTCTGGAATATTCATTCATATTCCAAAAAATGTAATTTTAGATAGTCCAATTCATATAGTATCCTGTTTGTCTGAAGATGGAATTTCTACAATTTCAAGAAATGTAATCTTTGCTGATGAGAGCAGCAAGGCTACAATAGTCCAAGAGTTGTATTCACCAAAAGCAGAAAAACAACAAGCATACCTTGAATTATTAAACACAACAGCTGCTGCAAATTCTCAACTTGATATTACCACACTACAAATGATGGATCAAAGTACTGTGAACTTCTCAACACGAAGAACTGATTTGGCACAAGATGCAAAGGTAAACTGGTATTCAGGACTGTTTGGTTCTGTTCTATCTAGATACAAAATAGAATACTTCCTAAATGGAAGTGGTGCTTCTGCTAATGACTCTGAAGTTGTATTTGGAAACAACGAGCAAGACTTTGATATACAAACAAATGTTAATCACCAGAGCCCTGCAACTGAAGGTAGGGTAGTTGAGAAATCTATTCTAAAAAACAAGGCAAAATCTCTATTCAAAGGAATGATTAGAATCAAAGAAAATGCAGCAAAATCAAACTCATTTTTATCTGGACGCTCCATCCTGCTTGACAAGGATGCAAAATCAGATGCAATTCCTGGTCTTGAGATTTTTACAAATGATGTAAAGGCTACACATTCTGCTTCTGTTGCACAAGTTGATGAAGAACAAGTATTCTATTTGCAAACAAGATGTCTCTCAAAAGAAGAGGCTGAAAGAACAATTGTTGAGGGATTCTTAGAACCATTATCCAGAAAAATGTCTTTTCAAGTCAGAGCATGGATTGCATATCTTATTGAATCTAAATGGGAAGGAAGGGAACTCACAATTAACACCGATGAGGAACTTGCAAAGTTTGTTGAAATTGAAGAAACTCGTTACAACGAAGATTCTGAAATAGAACAACACTACAAGTATAGGTGATCAAACTGGTTCAGTGGATTAAAGCCTGTAATTTAGATCAAGTAAAGGAAGGCCAACTTTTTGGCTTCAGTCATAACGATAAAAAAATACTCATGGCAAATCAAAAAGGAAAGATTCATGCAACTGACCTGATCTGCACTCATGCTGATGCTGATCTTTCAACAGGATTTCTAAGCGATGAAGGTGTAAGATGCCCATTACATCTTTCTGTTTTCAATTTAGAGAATGGCCAACCACAAAATCTTCCTGCAGAGATTCCTCTCAAAGTGTATAATGTTAAAATAGACCAAGACGAGATTTACGTGGAGATTTAAAAATATGCAAAGCGCTCAAACTTCTTTTGAAAATTTAAGAAAAGACTTTCCAATACTTGCAAGAAAAGTCAGGGATAACAAATCTCTTGTTTATCTTGACAATGCATCAACTACACAAAAACCAAATCAGGTAATTGATGCAATTACTGATTACTATCAAAATCATAATGCAAACATTCACAGAGCTGTTTATGCACTAGCTGAAGAAGCTACAGAGGCTTTTGAATCCACAAGAGATAAAGTTGCAAAGTTCATCAATATCAAAAATAGAGAGGAAATAATCTTTGTTAGAGGAACGACAGAAGCAATTAATCTCGTAGCATATGCATGGGGAAGAAGTAATGTAAAAGAAGGTGATATTATAGTCTCAACTGAATATGAACATCATAGCAACATTGTCCCATGGCAGCTTCTAACACAGGAAAAACATGCCAAGATAGAGTACATTGGAATGGATGATAATGGTGAGCTGATTCTAGATGATTTGGACAAACTACTCGATACAGGAAAGGTAAAACTAGTAGCATTTAGTCTCATGTCAAACGTATTGGGAACCATTACTGATGTTGAAAAAATTATTGCAAAATGCAAAGCAAAGGGAGTCTTGACTCTAGTTGATGGCGCACAGGCAGTTCCTCACATGAAAGTTGATGTTGAGAAATTAGGATGTGACTTTTTTGCATTTTCTGGACACAAGATGCTAGGACCAACTGGCATAGGTGTTCTCTGGGTCAGAAAACAAGTTCTTGAAACAATGAATCCATTTCATGGAGGAGGTGACATGATAAGAGAGGTTCACAAGTATGAGACAACATGGAATGATTTGCCATACAAATTTGAAGCTGGCACTCCAAATATTGCAGATGTTGTTGGATTGGGTGCTGCAATTGATTATCTAACTAAACTTGGAATGGATAATGTAAGACAACATGAAGTGGAGTTGACACAGTATGCTATTGACAAACTCTCTCAAGTAAAGGGTCTTCAAATTTATGGTACTAAAGACATTACAAAAAGAGGGGGCGTAATTTCTTTTAATTTTGCTGATGTTCACCCACATGACGTTGCACAAATTATTGATGAGGAGGGAATTGCAGTAAGATCTGGACACCACTGTGCTCAAGTATTAATGGAAAGACTGAATGTTGCTGCAACATCAAGGGCAAGTTTCTATATCTATAATACCAAAGATGAGGTTGACGCACTAGTAAATTCATTAAATAAGGTAGCGAGGATATTCAAACTATGAGCAGTAATGCAGACATTTATCATGAGATGATAATTGATTATTCAAGAAATCCTGTCAATTACGGTGAGATTGAAAATCCTGATGTTACATTTCATGATTCTAATCCATTATGCGGTGATAGCATTGACATTGATATGAAAATTGATGATAACAAAGTCTCTGATATTAAATTTCATGGAAAAGGATGTGCAATTTGTATGGCATGCTCTTCAGTTCTGACTGAGATTACAAAAGGAAAAAGCATTGATGATGTAAGAAATATAGAAAAAAATGATGTCTTGAGCGAACTTGGATTGGAGCATCTACAGGCAGTTCGAATCAAATGCGCTTTACTATCACTAAAAGTACTAAAATCAGCACTTTATTCCTATCTTGGAAAACACATGAAAGATTCTAAAGATGTAGATAAATTAAAAGAAGAGGCAGCAAGCCTGTATTAGTATGGGTGATTTTATACCTTCAACTCCTATTTCTCTTCAAATCCGAAAAATAATTTTTGATGAACATAATGAACCTGACGCTAAATTCACAAATGATGAAATTTTTGAAAAATTAAAACAAACTGGAGATTTGGATCCTTCTTGGACAATCGATGATGTAGAATCTTATTTTTTAGATATATGTAACTCTGGTCTTGCAAGAAACATAGCACAAAACTTTACAACAATATGGATGAAACTCTTCACTCCTATTGAAAAAATTCATTGTAGTTTCTGTGATTTGGATGTCTACTTGGGACCTGAAGAAGAACGTATTTGCCCAAACCCTTCTTGCAAATCTACTGTCTGATTCTTTTTTTTAGTGGTTTCAATTTCTTTT
>Ga0224497_10001477_pt1 | contig 14937 bp, 18 predicted proteins | sample SF_Jul11_sed_USG_4_FD_167970 | JGI IMG/M metagenome (GOLD analysis project Ga0224497, IMG submission 167970) | Sediment microbial communities from San Francisco Bay, California, United States - SF_Jul11_sed_USGS_13 | ecosystem: Environmental > Aquatic > Marine > Sediment | place: USA... | reverse complement strand
GCCGATAAAGGCATTTGTGTTATCACCGTTCGTGGATCAGGAATTAGGCATGATGCTGGCGCAATTTAGCCAGGAGGATTTGACCATCCTGGGCGACCTCATGCAGTCGGGCAAAGTCACGCCCGTGATCGACCGTCGCTACCCATTGAGTGAAGTACCGGCAGCGATTAGGTATTCGGAAGAAGGGCACGCACGGGGAAAAATAATCATCAATGTGCTGTAGCCAGGTCGTTCAGGAATTCGCTGTCAAAAACGTAGCCGATAGCGCCGATCTCGCCGCGGAAGAAGTCATTCGGGTACCGAGATTGTGGCAGGCCGCTTATCACGGCCGGCAGCCGGTCGCGACATAACACACCATTTGTGGTGTTATCCTTCATTTTTGCACGTCAATAACCAGCCAGGTAGTGCAAAGCTCCGCGAGGTTTGTCATGAATTTTGGAACTTTGGTCAGCCTGATGGGTTTCGGCTGCTTCTTGTTTGCTTTTTCCCAACTGCAAGCACAGGAGATTTGCCTGGCAGATCAGTACCTAGATTGCCTGAAGGCGATGTGGCAACAGGATGCATCTACAGATGAAAATGATGGCTATGGAATGCTCCTTGGAGAAAATGCCACCTACCAACACCCCCGTGCCGGAATTTTGATTGAGTGACGCTCGTCGATACTCGAAGCGATGTCTGGTCTTCTCGGAACCATCCGCTTGCCGCAGCTGTCCAGTATTGAAATGCTGATTGGTTCACTAGTGACCGTAGTGGCTTTCAATTTGAGTATGGAGGTTCGAAGTAAAGATGGTTGGAGTCAGATCGACCGACCTCAACCTACAGTACTTGAGATTTCCGACGGAAAGATCACAAGAATTTCGGACTACTGGTAGGTGCCGCCCCACAATGCACGGCATTTGCCACGTCGAACTGGTCTTGCCCAGATGACGAACTGCTGACTGGGCGCGATTGACCCATACCAGACGTTAGCCAGATCTGCGAAACGGGAACAAATGGCAATTTTCAGGGCGGAACCTGGTGTTGCGTCCCTGCGCCAAGTTGTCGTTCGACATAAACTCTGAGTCCATGCGCTCTGCACAAACCCGGACAATAATCTTGCACGTGGTGCCGATATCAGTATTGTTGGTCCTTGGGCAGGCAGTTCAGGCCGATGAAACGGGTGCAGCTGCCGAAAAGATGGCCGAGCAGATGCTCACCGCGATCGGTGGCCGCCAGGCTTGGGCGGAGTTGAAGAATACAATCAACGGCTCGCAGCAAAACCGTGCTGAAGAACCGACCGTTGTCAATGCGGTCATAACGATGGATTTCGAGTATCCACGGTTTCGGATAGAGACAACGGCGCAAGGCCTACACCTTATACGCGTGATCAACGGCGATAAGCACTGGCGTCTCCGGCGCAGGGCCCTGGGACTTCGTGCAAGATGGCATACACCATCCACGCTGGGTCTCTGGCGCCGATGGGACTTGGCGTGCGGCAATCAAATGGCTAACGGTTAACGTGCCGCTCAGCGAACAGATGTTTGCCCGGCCTGCAGGAAAATGACAGCTGCCCGGAATCGATGCTGCATTCTGCGGAGCAACTGGAAAGCATAGCGGGCGCCAATGACCGCGTCTGGCCGCTAGCTGACCTTTTCTTTGTATGGTTTGTCACTGATTGAACGTGCTCTACTGGTGAAAGCAGCCGTTCGATATCTTGGGTCACCGCAAAACTTGTACGAAAACTTCCGCTATGCGCTCGGAAGTGGACATTGGGCCGAATTTATCCTGAAGGGCCGGTAATGACCCAAATTTGTGAACACGAAATTAGCAAGAGAGCGAAATCGTGCCCTAGTTGTGGTGCACCTCAGAAAAAGCGAATCAGTCCTGTAACGAAGTTGTTGGTAATAATAATTTTCGCATCAATGGGCACTGCCATTTTCAGCGGCGCAGGCGGTACGACTTCTTACACTGGATCAAACGCCCATGAAACGCCGTCGAGGGCTGCGTCAACGTCTGAGTCACAGCCGGCGTCGAAAATAGAGATGTTTGTCGCTAGCCCAGCAAAAGCGTTGGCATGGATGGAACGCGATCAATTCATGATTGAAGCAATGTTGCAGGATGCTGACAGCGCGAGGTTCGAGGATGTCTCTATATCCCTCATGAAAGATTCCCCGGTATGCAGTGGAAAAGTGAACCCGAAGAAAAGTCTTGATGGCTATACAGATTTCAAGGAGTTTATTGCTGCCAAGAGTTTGCAAAAGTGTGGAACGCTGCGTGCAAGGACCTAATCTGAATCCAAATGATTCGCTGGCTAGTTCAATGGTTGCTTGTGGCCGAGAGCAGGCCGTCTGTCGGGGGGTGAAATCCCGGCAATTAAATGACCGCTATCGGCGAAAACGACACTGCTAGGTACATCCCAGAATTGACTGCGTCATGCGACGTGTAAGAATAATATTGATGAGACGCTACTGCAGCGGAATCAAGTAGTGGAGATCGCGATGACTAATGGCGTGCCGGAAGTCCCACCTGGCAATCCGATCGAGGCGCCACCCGAGCCGCAGTCGCCCGATATCCCTCCCGGCGGGCCGGTCGAACTACCACAGTCGCCGCCGGAATTGCCATTGGGGCCGCCCGTCGAACTGCCTCAAGCGCCTGAAGAAGGCTCGGCATCCGGCCGGTGACCTAATACGGTAGCAGCCGACGAGGGCAAGCGAATGCTGGACGCGCAAATTGAGAAGGGCCGGGTTGTCGATATTTACCGGAAAATTGCTCCGTCCTATGACCTGTGGGCCAGGTTGACGGAAAGCAGAGCTCGGGATCGCTGCCTGGAACTGGCCGCCATCCAGAATGGTGAGGACGTGCTTGAGGTTGCGGTGGGAACGGGTCTTGCGTTCGAGCGGATTCTCGCAACCAACCCATCGGGCCGAAACGAGGGCATCGATCTGACCGAGGCGATGCTGATCCGCGCACAAAGGAAAGCGGCCCGCTCAGGAACGAAAAACTATCGTCTGCGGGTTGGCGATGCTTACGATCTCGATTTTCCCGATGACAGTTTCGACGTTCTCATTAATAACTACATGTTCGATCTATTGCCGCAGCAGGATTTTCCCACGGTCCTTGCCGAGTTCAGGCGCGTGCTGCGCCCCGGCGGGCGGCTGGCAATGGTCAACATGGCCAAAGGCGAGCGTTGGTACAATGGCATCTGGCAGCGCATTTACCGAATCAGTCCCGCATTGCTCGGCGGCTGTCGAAGTGTGTCGCTGCTGCCGCAATTAGAGGCCTGTGGCTTTCGGCAGACCCGGCGCGAGTACATGAGTCAGTTGACCTTTCCATCCGAGATTGTTTTCGGAATCGTGGGTGATCTGTGACTTGGCTATTCACATGATGCCGGTGCCCGGATGATCACCCGCTATTAGCCGGTTGTTATGCCGCTCTGGTAGAGCGTGCTAAGCCATGCTCACCGTGCCGTTGAACCTCGCGCCTTCTTCTACCCTGATGCACGGGCAAAAGATGTTGCCATTGACCCGTGCGCCGTCCATCAGCTCAACGAGGTCGTCACCGTATATGTCTCCGTCAACTTGTCCCTGAACCTTGACACAGGACGCATGGATTAGGGCCTTGACTCGGCCCTCTTTGCCGACTATGACGTTCTTTGTATGCCGAGCAATCATGCCTTCAATCGTGCCATGAATGACAACATCGTTGCCGGCAATCAGTTCGCCTTTGAATACCACGTCTGATGCGATAATCGTAGCGGTTGTTGGCGACAACTCTGGCGCGGCGTTCATTGTAGGGGCACTCGCTAACGGCGGCTGCCCGACATCAGCGGGCTTGATCGCCCTGGTCCTGTTCGCGGGCAGTGGCTGAACGGCTGTTGACGCATTCTCTTGGTGGTTGGATTTCTCGAACATGTCATGATTCTCCTTATTCGTTCTCTGCGTTTGCCGATTTCAAGTCCTGCATCGGTAACGAGAGTACTCCAGAATCCGGCGGATAACAGCAGCGGTCAACATAAGGAATTTTTTTTAAGAACACTTCCTCGAAACTACTTTAGGAAGCGTCTGTAAGTGGCTGGTGACGGTTTTCTGAGGTGTGCATGTCCGACTCAAGGCCGACGCGATGGTCGCCGGCTTTCGATGCATAGCGCGATTGCGCCGCACGGCATCGGTTCCTAGCGAAGCGCGGTGCTGAGGACTAGACTTACATCGACCTGTCACGTGGCGGTCGATGCGACCGACCCAATCAGGGAGACAACGGCTGTGAATCACGACGTTGGCCCGGTGCAGCTATGACGTTCTACGAAAATCGCGTTCTTCCGCACCTGATCGACATCGCGTGCTCGGCGAAACCGAATCAGAAGCAACGCGAGAAAATCGTGCCGCTCGCTGAGGGCGATGTCCTCGAGATTGGATTCGGTAGCGGATTGAATCTGCCGTTTTACGACAGGCAAAAAGTCCGCAAGGTCTGGGGCCTCGAGCCGTCGGAAGGCATGCGGCGCAAGGCTCAAGCCATGGTCGATGCATCAGATCTGGACGTCGAGTTCATTGATCTGCCGGGTGAGAGCATTCCGCTCGAGGCGAACAGTGTCGATACGGTCCTCGTGACGTACTCCCTGTGCACGATAGCCGATACGAACGCCGCGCTGGAAGGCATGCGGCGGGTACTGAAGCCGGGTGGGACCCTGATTTTCTGTGAGCACGGCCTTGCGCCTGACGAAAATGTGCGTCGCTGGCAGCATCGGCTGAATTCCCCTTGGAGCCGTATCGCCGGCGGCTGCAACATGAATCGCGACATACCGGATTTGATCACCAGGGCCGGTTTCGAAATCACAGTCGACGAACGAATGTACATCCCGGGGATAAAGATGTTGTGTTACAACTACTGGGGCAGGGCCAAGGCAGTGACGTAGCCGCCCAGGCCCTTGCCCTTCGTATATGATCTGTGTCTAGCTAGCCGTAACTGGTTGGAGAATTACATTGACACTGGCGTCAGCGATCGTATTGCTGTTTTTGGTTATCGACCCGTTTGGCAACGTTCCCTTCTTCGTCGCCGCTCTGAAGGATGTCGACCCATCGCGGCGCAACCGTGTGATTATTCGCGAGCTTCTGATCGCGTACGCAGTGATGGTTGCCTTCTTATTCTTCGGGCAGCCGCTCTTGCGAGTCCTCGGCATTTCCGGGCCAGCGCTGACCATAGCAGGCGGTATGATTCTGTTTCTTATCGCGCTGCGAATGGTTTTTCCCATTCGCGGACGCACGACCCAGGAAGATATTGAGGGTGAACCTTTCATCGTCCCGCTCGCAATCCCGTATGTCGCAGGACCGTCGGTACTGGCGGTAGAATTACTGCTGATGAGCGAAGAGCCCAGGCGATGGCCCGTCTGGCTGATTGCTGTTTCCGTAGCGTGGGCCGCGACTTCGATCGTCGTCCTGTTTGGCAATGCAGTCACCGAGCGCCTGGGTTCACGCGGTTTGATTGCGATCGAGCGACTCATGGGCATGATTCTGGTCGCGATCGCAATCCAGATGTTCTTGACGGGCCTGGACACTTATTTTGGCGGCGGCTTATGAAAAGATCGACCAAAGCAGCGCTGCTTTCGGGCCTTGTCTGCCCCGGTTTAGGGCATCTGGTGTTGAAGAAGTACCGGCGCGGATCAGCCCTGATAATTGTGGCCCTGGTAGCGGTGTCAGTGATCGTCATCGACGCGTTTCAGCGTGCGCTGACAGTTGTCGATCGCATCAATAGCGGAGAGATTCCCCTGGATACAAGCGCAATCAATGCAGCGATCGCTGATTCCACCGGCGGCGGGGATAGCCTGCGTGTGAGCATTGCTGTAATCGTTTTTATCGGATGTTGGCTATTCGGCATCATCGATTCTTACAGAATCGGCAGCGTGGCCGAGCCAACCGAATCGACGGCCGATTGACCGATGCATCAGCCCAGATACGATTATCGGAGGAGGTACCGATGAGCGACGAAATTTCAAAAATCGAGCATCAGATATTCGAACTCACGGCAAAGCTCAATGAGCTTAAGAAAACGAGCTCCGGAAGCGAAGTCCAAAATTACGCGTTCTCGACGTTGGATGGTGAAGTCACTTTGCTCGACCTGTTCGGCGAGCATGATCGATTGCTCGTAATACATAACATGGGGCAGGGCTGTCGCTACTGCACGCTTTGGGCTGACGGTTTTAACGGTTTCCTGCCACATCTCGAATCAGCGATGTCCGTCGTCCTTGTATCGAAGGACTCGCCCGACGCACAGCGCACCTTCGCAAACTCACGCAACTGGCGTTTTCGTTTCGCCTCGCATGGCGGTGGCCAGTACATTCAGGAACAAACCGTCATGGAAGGAGAAGGCAATATGCCGGGCGCAGTGGTATACGAGCGCGAAGGGAATCGCATTACGCGAAAGAATGCTGCTGTGTTTGGGCCTGGGGACTTGTATTGTTCGATGTGGAATCTGCTCGGTTTGGCCGGGTTGAGCGCAGCCGACTGGACGCCGCAATATCACTACTGGCGGCGTCCACAGAAAATGGACGATGGCGGCGAGAACTTGATCGATTGAGCTGTAGCGTTGCGACAGACTGGCAATGACGCAAGGCCGTTAGCTGATGCCAGGCGCCGGGACCCGGGTCGAGTTGGTGGAGCCGAGGAGGATCGAACTCCCGACCTCCGCATTGCGAACGCGGCGCTCTCCCAGCTGAGCTACGGCCCCACACAGAACCAATAGTCTACACTCGAACAGAAGCCGCGAGCCACGCCCGTCCGTTCGTCGCATACGCCGGCCTCACTCTTTGATGAGCACGATGCGGCAGCCCAGCTCCTGCAACTCCTTGATCACCGGTTGGTCCGCCAGCAGCGCGGTGGCGATGACGATGCACTGGCCGTCTGCCACGAGTTCCCGGATGCGCTCCTGATCCGATTCGGACAGTACCTCGAACGCGAGCTCTTTGTCCGATTCGGCGGCCAGCTGCTGCAATTGCTGTTGTGCGCGGGCAACGGCCGCTTTGTGCACCTGGATGGCGCGTTGCAGCGTGAAGTCCGCACGTGTGCCGCTAACGCGTGAAATCTCACGGGTAAACGGCAGGCTTGCAGCGCGGTGCCACTGCTCGGTTTCCACGAACAGGGCGTGGAGTTCGGCCTGCGATTCCGCGAGGAACTGGAGCGCTTCGCCCCACATCTGTCGCAGCGGCGCAAGCTCGGTAATCGCGATCACCACACGATCTACGCGCGGTGGTTGATCACTCTTTCTCATCGCCGTTCGAGCCCTCCGCGAATGTCTTGCGTAACCCGGCATAGTGGATCAGCTGTTGTTCGACTCGATTGTTGACCGAACCCTCGGGGAACTCACTGTTCTCGTCGCGCTGGCCCGCCTCGGTGCCCGTCAATATGGAGAGTGCCTCGTCGACGCTCTTCACCGCGTAGACGCTGAACTGTCCCTTTTCAACCGCGTCGACGACATCTTCGCGCAACATCAGATGCTTGACGTTGTCGTGCGGAATAATAGCGCCATGCGTTCCGTCGAGCCCTCGCTTCTTGCAGAGATCGAAAAAGCCTTCGATCTTTTCGTTGACTCCGCCGATAACCTGGACGCGTCCGAGCTGATTGGTCGAGCCGGTTACTGCGAAGTTCTGGCGAATCGGTACGTCGGCGAGCGACGACAATACGGCACACAATTCGGCAACCGACGCGCTGTCACCCTCGACGCCGCCATAAGACTGCTCGAAGACGATGTTGGCATGCAGCGAAAGCGGCAGCTCTCTGGCGTAACGCGAGGACAGGGCCGCGGCCAGGATCATGACACCCTTCGAGTGAATCGGGCCGCCAAGCTCGACTTCACGCTCGATATCCACCACACGACCCGATCCGATGCGGGTGGTCGCGGTAATTCTGACGGGATGCCCGAAGCGGTAATCGCCGAGATCGGTCACGGACAGGCCATTGACCTGACCGACACAACTGCCGGCGGTGTCGATGAGCAATGTATCGCGCTGGATTGCATCGATGATTCTCGAGCGCATCCGACCGAGCCGTCTAGCCATCTCGTTAATCGCTTTCGCAACATCGCTCGCATCGACGGTAAGAGCATCACGCTGCCGCGCCCAGAAGTCCGATTGCGTCAGCAGGTCCTCGAGGGAGCCCATGTGCATCGACAGCCTTTCGCTGTCATCCGCTCGCCTGGCACGCTGTTCCACGATCTTCTGTATGGCGTCGAGGCCAAACGGCAGCAGTTCTTTCTCGCGAATTCGGCTGGCAATCAGCGACGCATAGGCCTCGACATTTTCCCCGGTGCGCTCGAGGTCATCGTCAAGGTCGGCTGCCACTTTGAATAGGTCGTTGAACTCTCTGTCGTAGATGGCCAACAGGTGATACAGCCACCGCTCCCCGACCAGAAGTACTTTGATATCGAGTGGGATCGGCTCGGGCTGCAACGTGGTCGTGCTGACGAAGCCATAGGCCTCGCCCGGTGATTCGATGCGTACGCATTTGGCGAACAGTGCCTGCTTCAGGGCTTCCCAGGTGAACGGACGGCTCAAAATACGGTGCATATCGAGGATCAGGTAGCCGCCATTGGCTGTCAGGAGTGCCCCTGGCCGGATCATGCGGAAGTCGGTCAGAAGGGCGCCCATCTCGGCCCGGTGCTCGATCTTGCCGATGATATTAGTGTAGCTGGGGTTCGGCTCGAAGATGACGGGTGCAGCAGCTTTCTCATCGTTGCTGACCACGAGGTTGACCTCGTATTGGCCGAACGACTGCGACGTATCGCGTCGCAGAAACGGCAATGATGAGGACTCCGGTGCCTGGAAGTCGTCGGCATTCTCGATGATGTTATTGCGAACCTCCTCAAGGTACGCAACCACGGCCGGCAGCGTGAGGTATTTCTCCATCAGGTCAGAAAGCGGCACGCCGACCGCGTGCTCGGTGACTTCGCGATTCAGGGCCTTGACTCGTTCCCGATGTTGCTTTTGCAACTTCGGGATCTGCTCGATATGCATTCGCAGCTCTTCGCTCAGCCGCTCGATTGCTTCCTTGACGGCCTCGCGTTCCGCAGCCGGGCGCTTCGAGAACTCTTTGTCATCGATGACTTTGCCGTCACGGATCGGAGCCAGCACGTAACCTGTCGGCGTTTGCAAAACGGCGACGTTCTCGCTTTTGGCGCGATCTTCGAGAGTTTTCGCATGCGCTTCAACTTCTTTTTGGGTTTCCTCTTCAACCGCCTTCAACTGTGCACGATAGTCGTCACTCTCGAACGTAGCGGGAAGAGCGACGCGCAGATCCTCGATCAGGTCGCGCATGTCCTTGCGAAATTGACGGCCCCGCCCTGACGGAAAATGCAGATTGTGCGGTCTTTCAGGGTCGGCGAAGTTATTGACGTAACACCAGTCGCCGGGTGGCGATTCGCTCGATGCGCGCTCTTTGGCGAGTTCTTCGGCCAGACCGTGCCGGTTGCCGCCGGTGGGGCCAAGGACGAACACGTTGTGACCGTCGTCCCGAATCTGGAGGCCGAAGCGTATGGCGTCGATAGCGCGCTGCTGCCCGAGACGCTGCGCTGCGGGCGGAAAATCCGCGCTGGTCCGAAAGCCCGAGGCCTCCAAATCGCACGATTTCCGTAACTCGCTGGTCGGAACCTCGAATTCACGAAACGCACTGATGTTCATTGGCACGACACACTGGCGATTATGGAAAGTCTCTCCAGATATGAGACCATATGCGAGCAGGGAAATATCTACGTGATACCCACAACCGGGCCGGCCTTGCGAAAAGGCGCATTATGGAATCTCGGCCACGCGGGACCACGTATAAGCGCAATAATTTGGCAAATAACAATATCCAGAAATTCCTATGCATAAGCGCAGTTGGACACTAGCCAGCAAGGCGTTTGGGGAGCAGGCCGATAACCGGCTCATCGTCGCCTACGAGGCGCATCAGGACGCGCTGCGATTCTTGTCCGCAGCGCTGGGCCAGGCCAACGGTATTGCACTGCTGCAAGGGCCAACGGGCTCGGGCAAGACCACGATCGTCAATGAACAGCAGGGCTGGTCCTCACGTGACGCGGCCGTCGCGCTTGTCGACGGTGCACATCTGACGCCACGCCGGCTCGTAAACGACATGCTGTCACGGTTCGGGATCCACACCGCGTCCCAGCACGACGAACAGCTGCTGCAGCAGCTCAACAGATTCATCACTCAGCAGACTCGCAGCAGGCGGGCGCCTGTGCTGATCATTGACAACGTGGATCGCGCGACGTCGAGCGCGCTGCGATTGGTGAACTGGCTCGCAGCGCTGGACGCAAGCGGCAAATATGCACTGCGCATCGTCTTGACCGGTAAGGAGCGATTGTCGGTATTGGTACGGCACGAGAGCATGCGCAACCTCGCGCGGCGTCACCCGGCGGCATGCACGCTGAACCCACTGACCGCACAAGAATCGGCGATCTATCTACGCACACGCCTGATCGCGGCGGGCGGCGAGACCAGCGAAAAGGTTTTCCCGATTGATGTCTGTGAAAAGCTGCATGAATTATCCAGCGGCTGGCCGGGCGCGCTGAATGAGCGGGCAATCGAGGCCCTCGAACGCCGGGCGGAGCTGCAGTCGGCCAAGCCGATACCGCGCATTATTGTCACGCGCGACGGCGAGACCATGGCCGAGCTTGAGCTGACCGAGCGCCAGTATGTCATCGGGCGTACCGAACTTGCCGATATCATCCTCAAGGACAGCTATGTCAGCAAGATGCACGCGATGCTGAAGATTTATGCAAACGCCGTCCTGTTGCTCGATCTCAACAGCACCAACGGCACAACGGTCAACTCCAATGTTGTGCAGAAGACTATCCTCAGAAACAACGACATCATTTCGCTCGGACGCTACCGGCTCAAGCTCGAAAACGCGCCCGCGATCAGCAAGGAGATGGACGAGCGAATAAAAGCATCAGACACGCAGACATTGGAGACGTTGGATGATCTGCGTCGTGCGCGTGCGCGGCGAACCGTCACAGCCCTAAAGCACAAGCAGCCGGCAGGCTAGGCGCGCGTCCCGGCGGACGACCAACGCAAATCAGTCTTTGCGCTCAGGGCGCGGAGAGTATGGCCGCAACCCGCTCTTTGAAGGCGTCGTGACAGCTGAAACAGCCGTCGATTATTTGCTTGTAGCCGGTAACCGCAGCCTCACGGTCGAGCGCTTCGGCGGCTGCGTTGATCTCCAGCGACAGCTCATGCACAAGCGTGTCGAGCTGCTTGAACGCCGCCATTTCCAGCCCAAGTTCCTCGGCCACCAGCCTTACCTGGGCGGGCGGAATGGGTGGATGCTCTGCGATCGCCATTGCGCCACGCGCGACCTGCTCGAAGTCGTCCACAAACAGCCCGTCGGAAATATCGACAAGGTCGTCGCGCAGCCCCTGCATGATTTCTTTCAATGTCATTGCCTCGGCCGTCAAGGCGGCCGCCGGAGTTAAAATGAATACCAGGCTGGCGAGGCCAATGAATCTTTTTCTGCTAGTCACAATGTCCCCTTCTTCTGAAATGCTCAAATCCGATCGCCGTGCCCCCGCAACAGCGCTTAGCGTATCGTGCTAGAAGCCCTTGCGGTTGTCGCAGCCCGCTGGCGGAGGCGCCAACAACACTCCGGTGGTCGCACATTATGTCAACTTGTTGTTCGTTGGTAACACGAGTATTTTGGGTAACGGCGAGACCAGCTCTCCATTGAAAAACAATTAACAATCGTCTTCGGAGGGGGAAATGAAAAGACTAACCTTTCTTGTAGTAAGCATTTGCCTGATGCAGGCGTCAAGCATCGCGCACGGTAATCCGGGAAATGAATCTGGCCGGGGCCTGAATCCACAGGCGGCGGCGGAACTGAGAGACGCCGGCGTTGACAAGTACCTTGGCCAGTTCACGCCTGTATCGTCTGCGGACGTTGGCGATGGCTGGACCAAACACACTTTTGATGTGGCTGCAGGAGCGGGTCCGATCTGCATAGCGGGTACCGATTACTCCGTGTTTACGCGGGAGGGCAACCCGTCCCGACTGCTTATATTCGAGCAAGGCGGTGGCGCTTGCTGGCAGGACTTTTACAACTGCAACGTCCTCGCCGAGGCCCAGGAGCCGCCCGCCCCCCGGGTAGGCATCTGGGATTTCGACTCGAAAGATAATCCGTTTGCCGACTATTCGATCGTCTATATGCCGTATTGTGACGGCTCGGTATTCACGGGTGACAACGATGTCTTCGATCCTGCCTTCGGGGCGGCGATTGGTGTACCCGCGGCCGTCGTGCGCTTCCACCGCGGCCTGCGTAACCAATCCGCCGGCATGGACCTGGCCAGGGCCATGTTCCCGCATGCCAGCCGGATTACGGTCGCGGGCTCCAGCGCAGGTGGCGTGGGCGCAGCCGGCTTCGCGCCGTTTCTCGTTCGCTTACTCTACGACAATCAGGTCAAGCTCACCGTCTTGAATGATGCCGGACCGGTGACCGTCAACCTGGCCGCTACAGGGGACATTGCGGCGCGGGCGGCCGACTGGCAGTTTGGCCAGTTCTATCCGGACAGCTGCGGGGCATGCAGTGACATGGGCCAGAGTACCGAGATCATCAAGTGGCGGCTGGAGAACGACGGCACCATCCGTGAAGCCTTTTACGAAACTGACGCTGATCTGACCAATCGTTTCTTCCTGGATCTGTTGTCCGATCCGGTCGCGTTTCGCAATCTGGTCGTGACCGAGCACGGCTTTATAAATACCTTGTATCCGGACCGTTACAAACGGTTCATCGTGTCTGGCGATGCCTCCCACACAGCGCTGCAGTCGCCGCTGTTCAACAGCCAGGATGCGAACGGTGTTTTCTTGAATGAGTGGACTGACGACTTTCTGGTACCGAGGCCATTTTGGATTGATATCGTCGAGGACCCGGTTCCGTAGGAGCAGTCTCGCGAGGCACGATCTTCATACGCCAGGTCCGTGCCAATGGCCGCAAACTCGGGTTGCAAAAAGCCCCGCCTAGCGCGGGGTTTTTTTGTGCTTGGCGACAGTCCGATCCTCAATTCGCTGCATATGACTCAAAGCGGATTTGCCGGACGCTTGCATGTCTGCGAGTTTGTACTATTGTGCAAAGACAGCAGGATTCCAAGGTCGCCGGGCTGCCAACTATTCAGGCATCTGGACTGCCCGCGCGGCGCACCGCGCGAAGAAAAAAACAGGAGTTTGAGATGAGAAACGAACAACGCAACATGCGGCAAATTGCTATGACCACATTGGTGTTGGCATTCGTCGGGGCCCCGGTGGCATGTCTGGCAGACGATGCGTCAGAGGCCTTGGCCGACGCGCTGAGCGCGGCGTGGCCGGGGATGGCAGAAGATGCGACCGTGGTCGACTGGGAAGGGAATGTGCTGCAGGAAGGTTCAAACGGATATACCTGTTTGCCGTCACCGCCAATGCTCACAGGTAACTCACCGATGTGCATGGACAGCGAGTGGATGAAGTGGGCGGACGCATGGCAGAACAAAAAGGAGTATGCCGCCGAATCGCTCGGGATCTCGTACATGCTCGCAGGCGACGAGGGAGCCAGCAATATCGATCCCTATGCAGAGGGCCCGACTGAGGACAACGAGTGGATCGAAGAAGGCGCGCACCTGATGATACTTGCACCTGCCAGTCTGTTGGATGCGTTTCCCACAGACCCTGAAAATGGCGGTCCTTACGTGATGTGGAAAGATACCCCGTACGCGCACCTGATGGTGCCGGTCGGTCCGCGCGGCGAATAGGCGGCCAAAACGAGATGGGCGTTACTGCCTTCGGCTGCGGGGCTTGCTGGTGTCGCTGTTGACCCATTGGGGACGCTAGGTACAAGCGTAGCGCCAATCCCTGCGTGCGACTTTGTTGGCCAATGAAGAACCGGCCTAGCAGGTGTGGGAACAATGCATGCAGGGGAAATTACGGATCATCTGGTGGCGTCGGCGTGGTTCTTGCTTGCGGCCCCAACGTTTTGCGTTATGTAATATCAAAGACGGACGCTCGACGTCTGAGCGTAAAATAGGACTGACAGACAAGGGAGCAATCCCAAGAACAATTCGCCAAGAAAAAGCCGCTATCTATGGAATCCCTATTCCAGTTCTTTGATGACCTCGAGGACATCATCATCGCCATGGCGCTCCGTTCTCGGCGTTCGCTAGCGTGGAGGCCGCGAGAACGACGTCGAACCCCGAGAACAAGCCCATCTGCGCCACGAGCGCAACAATTGCCCCTCACCGAGAGCGGACATACCGTATCAGGCACACCGCAGAATAAGCTAAGTACGTCCCCGAATTGAAGCCTGCCTCCTTCGACCGCAACAAATAAACGGTGAATGGCAAACCTGACCAAAGTCAGGGATGCAAGGCCGCGGGTTCTCGCTTCCTCCGAGAAACCTATTCTGATTCCCCGAAGGACTCAAGATCGCCGGGTTGCTGTGGTCAAGGATCAAACCTGATCTGAGCGATAAGGAGATGATTCATGAAAGGCCTTCAAATTACATTTCTAATTATCCTCGGCTGTGTACTTAGTACGCAAGCCATACGACCTATGCACGTTTACACAATCGGATTTGAGGAATCAATTCTCGCCCCTGCCGAAGCGTTTCATGAGGTGACCGAAGAGGTACGGATGGAAGTATCGACTGACGACCTGTTGGCGGAGTACGAGACTACAAAGGAGAAAATCACACAGCTCCGCGAAGCCGATCCGTCAAAAGAGCTGTTCACCTGGATATTCTCAATTTCAGGACTAGCCCTGATCGCAGTCGGTTCTCTATTGTTTGTCCGTGGATATGGATGGCTCGGAATGTCGCTGATCCTGCCTGGCCTCCTCGAACTAATCTGGTGGTCCGCGCCCTCCTTTACGTTGGGTGGAGCAGTACGCGAATATGATCTTCTGTTACTCAACAAGATCATTTTGACAATTATTGCTTTTGTCTTGTTGTACGCGCTCTGGTT
>Ga0224497_10001476_pt1 | contig 14950 bp, 19 predicted proteins | sample SF_Jul11_sed_USG_4_FD_167970 | JGI IMG/M metagenome (GOLD analysis project Ga0224497, IMG submission 167970) | Sediment microbial communities from San Francisco Bay, California, United States - SF_Jul11_sed_USGS_13 | ecosystem: Environmental > Aquatic > Marine > Sediment | place: USA... | reverse complement strand
CAGGCTGACTGCGAGAAAGTATGGCACATCCATCCCGGGTGCATACGGAAACAGCTCACAAAACAGACCGTCCCGGGATGGCTCATGGCAACAGGGCAATGCCGGCCAGCCCTGCCCTTTCATCCAGCCCGAACATGACATTCATGTTTTGCACTGCCTGTCCGGCGGCCCCTTTCACCAGGTTATCGATCACTGCAAGCACCACCACGACATTACCCTGCTGCGGGCGGTGGACGGCAATACGGCAGTGGTTGGCGCCGCGCACACTGCGGGTCTCCGGATGGGAACCCGCCGGCAACACATCCACGAACGGCTGGTCGCGGTAACGCGTTTCATACAGGGCCTGCAGGTCCTGCTCGGGGTCATGCAGCTGCGCATACAGAGTGGCATGAATACCGCGGATCATGGGGGTCAGGTGCGGCACGAATGTCAGCCCGACGGGTTTGCCGGCCGCGGCCTCGAGCCCCTGGCGTATCTCGGGCAGGTGCCGGTGGCCGGGCACCGCATAGGCCTTGAAGTTCTCACTGGCCTCGCACAGCAGGGTGCCCGTTGCCGGTTTTCTCCCGGCACCACTGACACCCGACTTGGCATCCGCCACCAGGTGTTCCGTGTCCACCCGTTGTTGCTCGAGCAACGGCAGGAAACCAAGCTGGACTGCAGTCGGATAACAACCCGGGTTGGCCACCAGCCGCGCCGTGCGCAGCGCCTCCCGGTTCACCTCGGTGAGGCCATAGACGGCCTGTTCCAGGTACTCCGGACAGGCATGCGGGATGCCGTACCAGGCCTCCCATTCGTCTGCCCGGACAAGTCTGAAATCCGCTGCCAGATCGATCACGCGGACACCGGCCTCGACCAGTTGCGGCACCATGGTCATGGCCGTGCCATTGGGGGTTGCGAAAAACACCAGGTCACAGGCAAGCAGCTGTCCGACATCCGGTGCCGAGAAGGCGAGATCGAGGCAGCCGCGCAGGTTCGGAAACAGTTCAGCCAACGGCCGACCGGCCTCGGAGCGCGAGGTAATAACGTCCAGTTCCACGTCCGGGTGTGCTGCCAGCAAGCGCAACAACTCCACGCCGGTATAACCGGTACCGCCAACAACAGCTGCCTTGATCATGGTCCTTGCACCTGCCAAATCATTAAAATCAGACACAAATAGTACACCATCCGCGCGTCATTCATTCTACAATTGCGGACCTTGACAATCCGTTGGTGGATGATTGCAACTCGGCCCTCATCCTTCAGCAGACCTCCCGCTGCAAGGAGTCACCCGTGTTTAGAAGCCACTGGAATCAATGGCTGGACAAGCTGGGCATACGGGTGTCCAGCCTCGATGCCTTGCCACAACTGTCCATGCTGGCCATCCCTGTCGGCCTGTTGTCCGGCGGTGTCATTATCCTGTTCCGCATCCTGGTGGAGTCCACCCAAGGCCTGTTCCTGCCCGGACATGGCGCTGAAAACTATGAAGCTCTGACGCCGTTCTGGCGCGTGTTGTTACCCACGACCGGCGCCCTGCTGATCGGCCTGCTGTGGCAGTACCTCAAGAACACAACCCGCGAGGTGGGCATCGTCCACGTCATGGAGCGCCTGGCCTATCACCAGGGGCGCCTGCCCTGGCGCAATGCGCTGGCCCAGTTCTGCGGTGCGGCTGTCAGCATCATCAGCGGGCATTCGGTCGGCCGTGAGGGCCCCAGCGTCCACCTTGGCGCGACCAGCGGCAGCCAGCTGGGCCAGTGGCTGCGTCTGCCCAACAACAGCAACCGCACCCTGGTGGCCTGTGGCATTGCGGCCGCGATCTCCGCCTCCTTCAACACCCCGCTGGCCGGTGTGATATTTGTCATGGAGGTGGTCATGATGGAATACACCCTGGCGAGTTTCGCCCCGGTCATCCTCTCGGCGGTGACGGCCACCACCCTGACCCGGGTGGTTTACGGATCGATGCCGGCCTTCGAGATACCCACGCTGCACCTGGGCTCATTGCTCGAATTGCCCTATGTCATCCTGATGGGCATTGTCCTGGGCACCCTGGCGGCGCTGTTCATTCACCTGCTGAAACGCTCCACCCTGCTGCTCACCAACTGGCCCGTGTGGTTGCGCTTCACCCTGGGGGGACTGGCAGTGGGCCTGCTCGCACTGGTCGCACCGCAGATCATGGGTATCGGCTACGATACCGTGAACCAGGCCCTGCTGGGGCAGCTGGGGCTGGTGCTGCTGGTCACCATCACCCTCTTAAAACTGGTCGCCACCGCCTTTGGACTGGGCATGGGATTGCCCGGCGGGCTCATCGGTCCGACGCTGGTCATCGGCGCCGTAGCCGGTGGCGCCATGGGCACGGTTGCCGAGACCTGGCTGCCGGGCGAATTCTCCTCGCCCGCCTTTTATGCACTTATCGGGATGGGCACCATGATGGGGGCCACCCTGCAGGCGCCGCTGGCCGCACTCACGGCCATGCTGGAACTGACCGCCAATCCGAACATCATCCTGCCCGGCATGCTGGCCCTGATTACCGCCGGGATAGTGAGCCGGGAACTGTTCGGCAAGGAGTCCGTCTACCTCGAACTGATGCGCGCGCGCGGGCTCGACTACCGTGACAGCCCCCTCACCCAGGCACTGCGCCGGATCGGTGTGGCCAGTGTCATGGACCGCAATATCGAGACCCTGCCGCAGAACGTGGGGCGCGAACGCGCCATGGAGGCGCTGGCCAAGGAGCCCCGCTGGATAGTGATCAGTGAGGGCAACAACCCCGTCAGCCTGATGCCGGCGGCCGACCTGGCGCGCCACCTGCAGGAGGCCACGGAGGCGGGAACCATCGACCTATACGACATACCGGCACAACGCCGTGAAATTAGCGCCATCGACTTCCAGGCCACGCTGCAGGAGGCCAATGAAACCCTCAACCGCAGCGGCACCGAGGCGCTTTACGTGATCCGCCGTACCATCCCCGGCATCGACCGGATCTACGGGGTATTGACGCGCAGCGAGCTTGAGCGCAGTTACAGGCTGGAATGAACGTACCCGGGTGCTTCAGGGACCTGCGGCCTGGTCGCGCTGCAGGTGTCCCGCCGCGCTGTCCGCCGGGCTTTGCGCAGGGCTATTGGCATCGCTGACAGTCACCACCCTGCCGCTGCGATCGACATTGCAACTGAACCGGTAGCTGCGCTCCGCGCCCGAGCTGCGCAGTTCCGAAAACACCACGCCACTGACGTAGAAACCCTCACCGGTACGCTCTGCCTCGCCGCGCTTGAGCAGGCGCGCGAATCCGGGCTCGGCAACCGTTGCGCGCGCCTGTTCAGTGCAGGCCTCGATCGCATCCCAGGCATCCGCATCGATCAGGCGACTGATCCAGCGGTCGACCGCCGGGATCTCCTGCTTGGCAATGAACAGGCCAATGACGCCGAAGATGATAATCGGAACAAGCCGCTGCAATCGCTGCCGGTGTTCGCGTTCACGACGTTCGGCGCCTTCCGAGCGCAGACTTCTGAGCTCATTCTGTGGTGATTTCACGGCAGCGCATACCTGATCATTGTAGACACGAAGACGTTTACCCCTTGCGCGGGACATGCACCCGGGAGAAAAAACCAATGAATGGCCGCTCCGCTCGGAAACCGCCATTACCGGTTCAAAGGGCTATCTCAGTCCTTCAGCACGAAGGAGATCTTCATGTTGACCCGGTACTCGGTGACCGCATCACCGGAAACCACCACGCTCTGTTCCTGCACCCAGGCACCCTTGATGTTGTGCACTGTCTTGCCGGCACGTTTGATTCCGGTGCGCACGGCATCTTCGAAACTCTTCTTTGATGAAGCGGTAATTTCGGTGACTTTTACAATTGACATTGTTTCTCTCCTCGTGGTGTTTGAATGAGAACCGGACCGGGTCCAGGTCCTTGTAATACGCGCCTATGGCCTGAGCAGGCGCAGGAACTCCGAGCGGGTGCGGTCGTGATCACGAAACGAGCCGAGCATCATTGAGGTCGTCATCATCGAGTTCTGCTTCTCGACTCCGCGCATCATCATGCACAGGTGCTTGGCCTCGATGATCACGCCCACACCGGCAGGCTTGATGGCATCATTGACCGTGTCGGCAATCTGTTTGGTGAGGTTTTCCTGGATCTGCAGACGGCGTGCGAACATATCGACGATACGCGCGATCTTCGACAGCCCGATCACCTTACCCGTGGGGATATAGGCAACATGACACTTGCCGATAAAGGGGAGCAGGTGATGCTCACACAAGGAATACAGCTCGATATCCTTGACCAGGATCATCTCGTCATTGTCCGAATCGAAGATGGCCTTGTTCACCACCTCGTCCAGCGTTTGCTTATAACCGCGGGTCAGGTACCGGAATGCGCCCGCGGCCCGCTCGGGAGTCTTCAGCAGTCCGTCCCTCGATGGGTCCTCGCCGACACCCCTGATGATGTCTTCAAACAGCTTGCTCAGATCGTCTTTCATACTCCCCCCGGACGTGTGGCAGGCGACCCGCATGGACCGGCCTGTCGCGGCGCCGCCTGTTGCCGGCACCGCGACACGATCATAACAGGCCTGTGCCACCGATATCAGGTCCAGTCAATACCTGGCCGTCAGGCCTGTGTATCGAAAAGGTACGCCGCTGTTTCCTCCAGCGGCGGTGCAACGATCCCCTCCACCTCGATGGTGATGTGGCCGACCCTGGGCAAACGCACCTTGATGTCGGCCTCCAGCTCATTGATGATGGTCTCGGCACGCTCCAGTGTTGCCTGGGCGGCCGCGCGCGCCCGGCAGTAGTCGTGCACCTCGGGGTCCTTACGGCGTTTTTCCGGCACCATGGCCCGGTACTCAGCCTCATAGGCACTGATACGCGGTTGCAGCTTGGCGATGAGGGGCCTCTTCCCACAGCTCGATTTGCGCCGCCAGTATGGTGTGCTGGTCATCGAGGATGATTGAACGCGGGTCGTGGAAACGCTCCACCTCACGCTGTTAACCGGCGATCTCGGTAAACACCCCTTCCGCCGCCTTGTCGCGCACGCCGGCCAGGTAACGCATATTCACCGCGCCCAGGAAAAACGCAGTAACCCCCAGCAGGATCGCGATCAGTGCCGAAAAGGCGATATCCCAAAGCGGGTTGTCCAGCAGGGCGGCGAGGGCGATGCCTGCTGCTGCGAGCAGCACACCGAACGTGGCCACGCTGTCTTCCAGCACAACGGCCACCAGGTCGGGTCATCCGAGCGGATCAGGTGGCGCAGAAAACGGGTCTCGCCCTTGCTCACCATGCCCTTTCTGAACTCCCGCAGTGCCACCATCAGGGAATAACCGTCCAGCAGCAGGGCGACCCCGAGCACGATGACCACCACCACTCTGACGGATCCGAAACTCAGACCGAGGAATCCCACCGTCCCTGAGTCTGTACCTCCGGGGGGCTGTGCCAGGAATGCCATGCATGCGCCAGTCCAAGCCCGCGCCGATGGAGAACAGCCTTATTGCACTCCACAGGTTCCGCAAGTACTTTTCTGGCCATGCCCGAAGGCATAGCGTTCATCCGGCGGTCTCTCCGCGGCCTTCAGGCCGATGAACAGGAAGCCCTGGTTGAGAGTGTCCATGAGCGAATGGATGGCCTCGTTCATCATCGAGGCGGAATGCGACACCAGTGCCGCGATGAACTTGAGCACCGTGAGCACGGCATTGACCACGATAGCCGTCAGGACGGCTTTTCTGGATCCGTGTACCACCGCGATTAACCGGGCTTGGTTGTCATGCCGGTACGCTGCAGGAAGCGCTATCCCGGCGGCACTCAGCGGTAGGTCTTGCCATGTGCACGTATCCAGCCCTCGGGCCCGCTGCCATCGGGATCATGATGGGTCCAGTGGATCACACCACCCCGGTCATTCGATTCAAAGCGGCCGCGCAGCTTGACGACATCATCCTGCGACACCGGCACCCGATCCGCCAGATCGATATTGTGGGCGACCAGCACGGTATGGCCGCTGTCCAGTTCCAGGATAAACCGCTGGTGACGCGAGCCCTCGTTATCATCCGGCAGTGTGCGCTTGATACGTCCGCTGGTTTCGACCCAGACACCGGAACGCCTGGCCGCATAGGCGGCCTCGACGGCGCCGGACTCGGCGACATCCTCGCTACTGAGCGGGGGTTGATGTTCGCTGTAGTACTGGTAGGCAACCAGTCCCAACAGCACCAGTGCCGGCAACACCGTCCGGCGCAGGAAGTTTAGTTTATTCACCATGCGATGCCCTGAGAATCGGAAAAACCTTTTAACCCCTTATCACCGCAAAGACGCAAAGAATAAAATATTAGTAAGCAACTTAGAATTGTTACTTAGGGAAAGTCTGATCAAGCCGTCATTCCGGGCGGAACGTAGCGGAGACCCGGAATCCAGTAGTTTCTAATCAGGCGGTTACTGGATTCCGGCCTTCGCCGGAATGACGAAAGATGAGTTAATCAGGCCTTCCTTAGCGTCCTTTGCGCCTTTCGGCAAAGCGTCCTGCGTTGCTCTACCTCCTGCATGGCCCAGGCCAGCCTCTCGACCGGTTCCCGGTCTCACCTTCTCCATGCAGCCGTGCGGTGCATTCATCTTTTCGACTCTTCGAAAATAATTGCGAGCTGTATCAGGCCTTGCCCCCTCTCCCACCGGGAGCGGGAATGCACTAATGAACTTGCGGCCTTTGTGTCTTTGCGTCTTTGCGGTGGAGTTGTTTTCTGCTGATCGACAACCGACCTGGGTGCAATGCCAGTCACACCGATATCCCGCTAGCCCTTGAGGATCGAGCCCAGCACCCCGCGGGCGATCCGCCGGCCCAGTGAACTGCCGACGGAACGCACCACGCTTTTCACCATGGCCTCCATGACAGACTGGCGATTGCTGCGCCGCGCCTTGGGTTCCTTCTCGCGGGTCCGTGATTCAGCCTTCTCTTCCGCCTCCTGTGCCTCGACTTCAGCGGCCTTTTCGGCACGCTCCTTGAAATGCTCATAGGCGGACTTGCGATCAATCGATTCATCGTAGCGCTTGCCCAGCATGCTGGCCTCGATGATCCCCCGGCGTTCGGCAGGTGTAGCCGGGCCCAGTCGGGAAGAAGGCGGCCGGATCAGGGTCCGTTCCACAATGCCCGGCGTACCCTTGCCGCCCAGGGTGGAGACCAGCGCCTCGCCGACACCCAGTTCCTTGATCGCCTCGGCTGCGTCGAAGGCCGGGTTGGCGCGGAAGGTCGTGGCCGCAGCCCGCACCGCCTTTTGATCACGCGGGGTGAAGGCACGCAGGGCGTGCTGGATCCGGTTGCCCAGTTGGCCCAGCACGCTGTCCGGGATATCCAGTGGGTTCTGGGTGACGAAATAGACACCGACGCCCTTGGAGCGGATCAGCCGGACGACCTGCTCGACCTTGTCGATAAGGGCCTTGGGCGCGTCGTCGAATAGCAAGTGGGCCTCGTCGAAGAAAAACACCAGGCGCGGTTTCTCGGGATCACCGACCTCCGGGAGTTCCTCGAACAGCTCCGAGAGCAGCCACAGCAGGAAGGTGGCATACAGCTTCGGGCTCTGCATGAGCTGGTCGGCCGCCAGGATATTGATATTGCCGTAACCGTTCGGACCGGTGCGCATGAAGTCGTACAGGTCCAGGGCCGGCTCGCCGAGGAACTGAGCGCCGCCCTCCTCTTCCAGCACCAGCAGACGCCGCTGGATGGCACCAACAGAGGCCAGTGACATGTTGCCGTATTCCAGGGTCAGTTCCTTGGCATTTTCACCGGCAAAGGTCAGCAGGGCACGCAGATCCTTGAGGTCCAGCAGCAACAGCCCCTGGTCGTCAGCCATCTTGAAGACCGCATAGAGGATGCCCTCCTGGGTGTCGTTCAGATCCAGCAGGCGGGCAAACAGCAACGGCCCCATTTCGGATACTGTGGTGCGCACCCGGTGGCCCTGCTTTCCGAACAGGTCCCAGAACACCACCGGGAAGGACTCCAGTTTGTAGTCGGTCAGGCCGATGGTCGCGGCGCGCTCCATCAGCTTGGGGTGTTCGCTACCGGCCTGGCTGATCCCCGACAGGTCGCCCTTGACGTCCGCCATAAACACCGGCACGCCCCGGCGCGAAAAGTCCTCGGCCAGAATCTGCAGGGAAACTGTTTTACCGGTGCCGGTGGCACCGGCGATCAGGCCATGCCGATTGGCAAGCCGTGGCAGCAGGTAGACGGGCTGGGTCCCCTTGCCAATGAAAATACCTGGATCTTCTGTCGTGGCCATAACGTGTTCCGTTCCCCCGTGTTCCGGCTCAGGCCAGTTCCGAGCCGCCTTGTGAATTCGCGATGTATTCTATTATAAGGGCATATTCCCGGCCCAGATCCTTCAGCTCCATGAGTTCCAGCATCGAGGCCGGCTGACCGGATGCCTTGATCGCGCGCTGAATTTTCTGCATGCGCTTGATGATTTCTTCCAGGCGGTCCTGGCTGTCGTCCAGCCGTATGCGTTGATTGCTCATAGGGCCTCCCTGAGGCGCGCCGCGGCATCCTCCGGACTGATGGTCGTCACAAACAAGCCCGAACCCAGCTCGAAACCGGAAGGAATGGCTGTCCGCGGACAGATTTCCAGGTGCCAATGGTAACTGGGATCGCAGTCGGCGAACATCTCACAGCGTGGTGCCGTATGGAAATAGTAATTGTACTGGGCGCCGCCCAGGACCGTGTCCAGGCGCGCCATGGTGCGCCTGAGCACCCCGGCCAAGTCGGCCGTGTCCCCGGCGGAGGCTTCCAGGAAGTTGCTCTGGTGCTCGATCGGCAGGATGTGCACCTCCCACTCGTAACGGCTGGCGAAGGGCTTGATGGCGATAAAGCGCTCGCCGCGCTCGACCACATACTGTCCGATGTCGATTTTGCGCCTGACTTCCCCGGACTCAGGGCTGTAGATCGTTGCCTCGAATGTCAGCGCTTCGTCAATGAGGCTGCAGAAGATGCACTGCCGATGTTTGCGGTAGTGACGGCGGCTGTGCTCGACTTCATTGTAGACATTCTCGGGTATCACCGGCATGGCGATCAGCTGGCTGTGAGTATGACCGATGCTCGCCCCGGCTGCATGGCCGAAGTTCTTGAACACCAGTACGTACTTGATGCGTTCATCAGCGCTGTACAACTCGTCCATGCGGCGCTGGTAGGTCTGCAGCACCCGGGCGAGATGCCGCTCGGACATTTCGTGTATCCCGATGCCATGCCTGCTGTGATCGATAATGACCTCGTGATGGCCGTAGCCCTCCAGCGCCTGCTGCAGGCCGAAGCTGTAGTCGGACTGTTCATTGTCGGTGCCGAGTACCGGATACAGATTGCGGACAATTCTCACCTGCCAGTCTTTTTCATCCGGCAGTGCGAGGATGGTCGGCGGCGTCTTGTCCTCGTTGCCCCGGCAAAAGGGGCAGCTATCGACATGATCCCGGCTGTCACGGGGAACACGCTCTTCCTCCTTGCGGGGCCGCAGGCCGCGCTCCGTGGCGACCAGCACCGACTCCGAAGGCAGGGTCGGGTTGATGCGGATTTCGCGTATCGGCTTGGTTGCACTCATCTGGACTCTGTCTCCGGGTTACTTTCCAACACCCCGCCGGCACAGGCCCGGGACACCCCGGACAGGACCGTGGCAAGTATACAGGCATCCGATATCGGCCTGCCCCGGCAACCGCCAGCCGCCGGGCGATCAGGCCAGGACCTGTAACCATTGTTTACATTCAGCCAGGTACCGCGACCGGATAGTGGTTGATTAATCAAAGTGCTCATTGTTTAATCCAGCACGACGTATCCAGCACCTTTCAAGACACAATGAGGAGACTGAACATGGGGTATAAAATCCAGGAAATCGAGGGCATCGGCCCGTCCTACGGCGAAAAGCTGTCCGCTGCCGGCATCGACACCACCGCCAAACTGATCAAGCTGTGCTGTGATGCCAAGGGCAGAAAGACAACGGCCGAGAAGACCGGCCTTTCCGAAGCCAAGCTGCTGGAGTGGGTAAACATGGCCGACCTGATGCGTATTTCCGGTGTCGGCCCGGAATTCTCTGAACTGCTGGAGGCCGCCGGAGTGGACACGGTCAAGGAATTGCGTAACCGCAATGCCGAGAACCTGGCCGTCAAAATGAAGGAAGTGAATAACGCGAAGAAGCTGACCCGCACCGTCCCCTCGGCGAAGACGGTCACAAAGTGGGTTGAACAGGCCAAGGCGCTCAACCCGGTCATCACCCACTGATCAGCTGAACCAGACAACCGGCAGGCTAACAGGCCCCCGACGCCCGTTCCTGCCGGTTTTTTTGTTTCCCGTCAAATGTAACAAATTGTCAGAAGTCCCGTAATTCTAGTGACTTCTGTAGGGGCTTCCCTACAATTCAGTCACGGAGCGAATGTCTGTTGCATTTATTGTGTTAATACGTCAGCCTGCGCCCGGATTTAACCTCAAAAAACCAAAGTCACACAGGAGAATGCAATGAACAATATCAGAACATCCCGTCTGGTATTCATTCTGCTCGTAGCCGGTCTCGCATCCAGCGGGTGCAGCACCATGACCGGTAAGACCTCGACCGAAACGACATCCACAGGAACTTCGGATGCCGCGCTTGCCGAAAAAGACAGTGAAATCTCTTCGCTGCAATCGACAATCAACCGGTTGAAACAGTCACTCGCAGATGATAGCCAGAAATCCGCAGCCATTACCGGCGTACCAGGAAGCGAACTGCTACCGCCCAACGCCAAGCCCGGTGAATGTTACGCCCGCGTATTCATTCCGCCGCAGTACAAGACCGAGCAGATTCGTGTAGTGCGCCGCGAGGCATCTGCCCGGATCGAGACAATCCCACCAAAGTTCGAGTGGGCTGACGAACAGGTACTGAGCAAGGGCGCTTCGGAGCGTCTCGAGGTGATCCCGGCGACCTATGAATGGGTTGAGGAACAGGTCCTGGTGCGTCCGGCATCCACCCGCCTGGAAACCATACCAGCCGTCTATGACAACATCTCGGAGAAGATCCTCGATAAACCGGCACACACGGTCTGGAAGAAGGGTTCCGGCCCGATCACCAGGGTCGACGAGGCCACCGGTGAGATCATGTGTCTGGTTGAAGTGCCTGCGACCTACAGGACGGTCACCCGGCGGGCTCAGGTCAAGCCAGCCACCACCCGCGAGGTCGCAATCCCGGCCGAGTACAAGACGGTCAAGAGGCGTGTCATGAAGACCCCGCCGACCACCCGCAAGGTGGAGATCCCGGCCGAGTACAAGACCGTCCGGGTCCGCAAGCTGGCTGAACCGGCCAAGTCAACGACCATTCCGATCCCCGAAGTTGCCGACACCATCACCAAGCGCATCATGACGGCTGACGGCCGCGTCGAGTGGCGCCCGGTGCTGTGCAAGACCAACACCACGCCTGATATCGTCGCCCGCATCCAGACGGCGCTCGACAAGGCCGGGCACAGCCCGGGCCCGATTGACGGCGTGATCGGTGGCCAGACCATGGCAGCTGTCAGGTCCTACCAGAAGGCCAAGGGGCTGCCGACCGGTGGTATCACGATCGGCACGCTGAAGTCACTGGGTGTGATGTACCAGTAAAAACCCGTTAAAAGCAGTACCCCGAAAGGGCCACGGTGATTTAGTTACCGTGGCCCTTTTCTTTTTCTTCCGGCTCTGCCGTTCCCCTGCCTGTCTCGACAATGGCCCGTTTCCGGGCCCGGTATTCACGGCGATGAAATGAGAAGTAGCGGGCAACAGACTGCCAGGCCATGCCGATAATGACCCCGCCCAGCAGCGACAGGATGAGGTAGTGGGCCGGCCAGATATAGACGAAGGCCAGTTCGGCATGGCCTGCCTTCAGCATATCGAACGCACGCTGGAAGTTTTCCAGCAGGCTGTCGCTCGCCTCCGGCAGCCGGAAGCGCCCCCGGTCCGGCGGTTTGTCCAGCCAGAACCAGACAACCCACCCGGCAATAAAGACAAAAAACGCACTACGCAACATCATTGTTGTTCCATTGGCAAAAGTGGATACAAAAGGGGGCGGAGGGATTTAATCTTAATCCCTCCGCCCCCACCGCTCTTTGTTTTTTCGTATTTCAGGCTTTTTCTCAGCGGTGAATAATTATTTTCCTTTGTGACCTTTTCGTCTTTGCGGTGAATCAGGTCATTAACAATATACAACTGCCTGAACTATATCCCTCATCCTGACCTTCTCCCTCAACACTCAAAAAACCGCCGCAAAAAAAGGCCGGGCACAGGCCCGGCCGGATAGTTCATTTAAAGGACGAATTGCAGATTACTGACCGATCATGGAGCCGGCATCCTTGACGACATCACCGGTTTTCGAGGCCGCCGCATCGGCAGCGGACTCTTCAGTGGCCTCGCCAGCCATCCCCTTGACCTTTTCGATGGCTTCCTCAACCATTTCACCGGCCTTTTCCTTCATACCAGAAGCGTCCTCCATGGTGGAATCCGCAGCTTCATCGATCATCTCGCCGGCCGCTTCGACCGCCTCTCCAGTGGCCTCGCCGACAGCAGTGGCTGATTCCTGAACCGTCTCCTTGGTGCTCTCCACCGCCTGTTTACTGCTCTCCATCGCCTTGTCCATGATCGAGGGGGTCTCGCTGGTCTCTTGTACAGCCGTTGATTTGTCCTTGTCGCCACACCCGGCAAGCAGCAGTGAAACAGCCGCAACGGCGATTATCGATTTACTCATTAGAACACTCCTAATTATTAACTTGTGAGATACAAACCTGCTAAATAACATCCTGCAGCCACCGCCAGCAGATCACCCCACCTCGGAGGTGCAGAACTTGCAACGTTTGGCCGCGATGGGGATATCGGACAGGCACTGCGGGCAGGCCTTGGTGTCCGGCGCCTTGGCCGGCTCCTCGGTCTTCATCTTGTTCATGAGCTTGACGACCATGAAGATCGCAAAGGCGACAATCAGGAAATCCAGCACCGTGTTGATAAACACACCGTAGTTAATGGTTGCCGCCCCGGCCTCCTGGGCAGCGGCCAGGGTTTCATAGGTGCCGGCACCGAGATTGATGAACAGGTTGCTGAAATCGACACCGCCCATCAGCTTGCCGATCGGTGGCATCAGCACATCCTTCACGAATGAACTGACGATCTTGCCGAACGCGACACCGATCACGATACCGACGGCCATATCGACCACGTTGCCACGCATGGCAAATTTCTTGAATTCTTCAAACATTTGTAGTTCCCCTCTGGTTTAAAATGCTGGCCTATTACAACGGAACGGCAACACACTGTAAACATGTCTTTACAATTCTTTTAAATCTCACATCCTAATGATTTTTATATAGTTTTTTTTGTATTTTCCGGGTGGCGCGCATAACCCTGCCGCGCCCAAACGGTATATCGCGGCATCAATTGATAAAATGGTGCGCATCCAGGGATCAACCGCCCTGGGCACAATGAGATAAGTGGATGGATATTGCACAGATCCTTGCCCTCACTATGGGCGTCGCCTGGGCCAGCGGCATCAACCTGTATGCGGCCATCTTCATGCTCGGTTTCATGGGCACCACCGGCAACATTGAGCTGCCACCGGACCTGCAGATACTCAGCGACCCGATGGTCATGCTCGCCGCTGGCTTCATGTACTGCGTTGAGTTCTTCGCCGACAAGGTCCCCGGTGTCGACACCGGCTGGGACGGCATCCACACCTTCATCCGCATACCCGCCGGGGCGATCCTGGCCGCCGGTGCCGTGGGCGATGTCGGAATGGGCGCGCAGCTGGCCGCCGCGATAGCCGGTGGCACACTGGCCACCGGCAGCCATCTCACCAAGGCGGGCAGCCGCGTGATGATCAACACCTCGCCGGAGCCCTTCAGCAACTGGTTCGCCTCGGTGGGCGAGGACGTCGTGGTGATTGCCGGGCTGTGGACGGCACTGACCCATCCCATCCTGTTCCTGGTATTGCTGGGGCTGTTCATCCTGCTGATGATCTGGCTGCTGCCCAGGATCTGGCGCGGCATCAAGAAGGTCTTCGGCTACCTGGGCCGGGTACTGGGCAGCGGAAACACCGCTGCGGGAGCCGATAAACCCGCTGCCGACACCAAATCACAAGAATGAAGCCCGGTAAATTAGCGATTTCCCTGATGGTCGTGATGCTGTTCGCGGCCATCGGCTATTTCTCGCTGCCTGCCCCCGGGCCCACGACCAGCCCCGACATCACGCTGGTGACAACCGAGGGTGAACAGCTGGCCCTGGACAGCCTGCGTGGCAGGCCGCTGCTGGTCACCTTCTGGGCAACCACCTGCACGGCCTGCCTCAAGGAGATGCCGCACCTGATCGAACTCTACAAGGAGCTGGCGCCGCGCGGCCTGAAGGTCATCGGTATCGCCATGCACTACGACCCGCCCAACCAGGTGCTGGCCATGCGCAAGTCACGCAATATTCCGTATACTATCGCGCTGGACATACGCGCCGAGGCCGCGCAGGCCTTCGGGGATGTCCGCGTGACGCCCAGTACGTTCCTGATCGCACCGGACGGCCGTATTGTCTACCGCCAAGCCGGCGCACTGAGCATGGAGCGGTTAAAGAAGCGCATCCTCGCCCTGCTGGACAGCGACATTGCCAGAAACCGGCCGATGACAGACGGCCCGAACACTTGAGGAAGGTTTAATCAAGTCGTCATTCCAGGCGCTGCGTAGAACCGGCCGTTGACAGACGGCCCGAACACTTGAGGAAGGTTTAATCAAGCCGTCATTCCGGGCGCAGCGTAGAACCGGCCGTTGACAGACGGCCCGAACACTTGAGGAAGGTTTAATCAAGCCGTCATTCCGGGCGCAGCGTAGCGGAGACCCGGAATCCAGTAACTGCTAATCAACGCATCACTGGATTCCGGCTTTCGCCGGAATGACGAATGATGGATTAATCAGACCATCCTGAACAAACAACAACAGGAAAACAAAACCACCATGCTCTGGATCAAGGCCCTGCACATTATCTTCCTCGTGACCTGGTTTG
>Ga0224497_10001473_pt1 | contig 14956 bp, 12 predicted proteins | sample SF_Jul11_sed_USG_4_FD_167970 | JGI IMG/M metagenome (GOLD analysis project Ga0224497, IMG submission 167970) | Sediment microbial communities from San Francisco Bay, California, United States - SF_Jul11_sed_USGS_13 | ecosystem: Environmental > Aquatic > Marine > Sediment | place: USA... | reverse complement strand
CGCGGCATGGGTTAGAATGGCCGCAGTTTTTCACTGTGATCCGAGCGCATGCCGCCTGTACAGCCAGGCGCCGAGGCAATCTGGACGGTTTCGGCGCTTAATTTCGAAGTCAAGCAAATGCTGAGCCAGCGCCTCGGCACGCTCTGGGTGGAAGGCGAGATTTCCAACTTCGCCTGCCCCGCCTCGGGGCACTGGTATTTCACGCTCAAGGACGACAAGGCGCAATGCCGCGCGGCGATGTTTCGCGGGCGCAACAGCCGCGTCGGTTTCCAACCGCAAAATGGTCAGCAGGTGCTGGTCAGGGCGCAGGCCACATTGTACGAGGCGCGCGGCGAGTTCCAGCTGGTGGTCGACCACCTCGAGGACGCCGGCGTCGGCGAACTGATGCGACGTTACGAGCAACTGAAAGCGCAGCTCGCCCAGGAAGGGCTGTTCGACGCCGCGTTAAAAAAGCCGATTCCCGCGCATCCGCGCAAGATCGCACTGGTCACGTCGGCCAGCGGTGCCGCGATCCGCGACGTGCTGTCCGTCATCGAACGGCGCGCGCCGCATATTCCGGTGGTGGTATTCCCGACCCCGGTGCAGGGTGAGACCGCGGCGATGCAAATCCGCCAGGCGCTGCAACGGGTTGTCGACTATGGCCAGTGCGATGTCGTGCTGCTGGTGCGCGGCGGCGGCTCGCTCGAGGACCTGTGGTGCTTCAACGACGAGGCGCTGGCGCGCGACATCGCCGCCTGCCCGCTGCCGATCGTAACCGGCGTCGGTCACGAGATCGACTTCACGATCGCCGATTTCGTCGCCGACAGGCGCGCGCCGACCCCGTCGGTTGCGGCGGAATCGATAACCCCGGACATCAACGAGTTGATGCAGGGTATCGACGACCGCGTCGCGCGCCTGCTCGGCCAGGTCGGGCTGCGCCTGAAGCACTCGCGCGAAAAACTCAGATACCTGCTGCGAGCGCTGGATCAACAGCACCCGACGCGCCAGTTCTCGCAATTGAAACTGCGCCTGCAACATGCTTATGACGCGCTGCTGGAGCGGCTGCGTGCGCGCATCGGCGAGGATCGGCATCGACTGCGGTTGTGCCATGCCACCCTGTTGCAGGCGAATCCGCGGATTTCCATTGCGCGCAAGCGCGAACGGCTGACCCGGCTGATCGAAAATCAGCAGGCCGCGATGCGGCAGAAATTACTACTGTCGCGCCACCGGCTGTCGCTGCAGGCGAGGTCGCTGGACACGCTGAGCCCGCTGAAAACCCTGGCGCGCGGCTTCGCCACCATCAGCAAGGAGGACAGGCTGGTGACATCGGTTAAACAGTTGGCGACCGGCGATGATATCGAAATCACGCTGGCCGACGGCAAGACTGGCGCAAAGGTTAAATGACGAATTTAATACGGATGCTACTGAGTTAATTCGAATAATTCATTGAAACCGATGGTTTCGGCGATCCAGGTACGAATGGAATTTCGTTTTGACCGCGATCCTCAGCCTCGACTGGATCCCGGCTCAAGGCCGGGATGACGATGCTCCTGGACTCGAGTAGCGCCGTTCGGACCTGACCAGGATGTGCTCAGTGATCGGAAAGCAGGCGGCCATATCCGCTGAAGCGATCTTCGACTCCGGCGAGCCGCAGGCAATCCCAGACCATCGCCTGGTTGCTGCAGATCGCGGGCTTGCCGGCGCGCGCTTCGATCTCGCCGATGACGTCGAGCGTGCGCAGGGCACCGCATGAGATGAATATTGCGTCGGCGTCGATGCGATCCTGCGCGAGCGCAAACTCGGCGATATAGTCCGGCGCGACACGCACCATGTCGCTATCCTTCTCCAGATTCAGCCCGCACATCGATACCACCTCGAAACCCGCCTGCTCGAGGTACTCCACCTCGCGCAGGTTGACCTCGTCGAGGTAAGGCGTGGCGACCACGATACGGCGCGCGTGCACCGCCTGCAGCGCGCGTATCACGCCGCTGATCAGCGAGGTCGCGACGGCATTGGGCACACCGCGCTTCAACTCGGCGAACACCCGCTCCTCGCCGATCACCAGGCTGCCCGAGGTACAGGCGTAACAGACCACGTCGAGACTGCCGTCCGGTAACAGCGTCGCGGCGCAATCGGCGAGCAGGTCCACCTGCGCGGCGAGCGATTCGCTGGTGATCGAATCCGGGATCGCGGCGCGCGTGAAATGGATGCCGACACCGGGCGGACGCAGGGTCATGACATCGTCCTGCACGGTCTGCTCGGTGGCGAGCAGCACGTAGCCGATCTTGGCGCGCGGGTGGCGGCCCGCATCGAAGCGGATATCCCGGGGTGCCGGGGCGAGTATGGATGACGAAGTCACGGGCTTAATTAATTCCTTTGGCGCAGTCGGTATGATATATACAACGGTCAGCCGCCGCCATCCAGGAAATAAATATGCTAGACCAGGCCCGCCAGCGCACCAGCGAATTCCAGTCACGCCTGAAGGATGCCGGTATCGATCTCGCAATCATTACCGACGAGAGCTCGATCGCCTACCTCGCGGGCTTCTGGGGCTACCTTTCGGTCGAGTTCGGGCGCCCGACCTTCCTGCTGGTTCGGCCGGACGCGGCGCCGCTGGTCATCACCCCGCTGATGGAGAGCGAAATGGTCGGCGCGATGACCTGGGTCGACGATGTCGCGACCTGGGAAGATTCCGGACCCAACCGCTGGGAAAACGTGCTGAAAAAGGCGATCGGCGACGATCCCGGCAGGATCGGCGTCGAAATCGCCGCGCTGCCGCCGCTGGTGCGCAACTGGTTCGACGACCAGTTGCCCGGTGTCAAACTGCACGATATCGCGCCGCTGCTCGGCCAGATGCGCATGATCAAGTCGCCCGAGGAAATCGAAATAATGAAACAGGCCGGCGAAATCGCCGGTGCGATGATGCAGGCGGCGGAAGACGCGCTCGGCGAGGGACGGCCCGAGTACGAGGCGGCGCTCGCCGTCATCGACGCGGGCACGCGCAAGGCGGCGGGCTTTCTGACGGCGAAAGGCTGGGAAGCCTTCATTTCGCCGATGATCTACAACCTGCAAATCATGCAATCGGGCCGCGACACGTCGATGGTGCACCGGCGCGCCAGCGTCAAGCCGCTGGAAAGAGGCGACCCGGTGTATTTCTGTTTCTGCAACATGGCTCAGTTCAAGCAGTACAAGCTCGGCTTCGACCGCATGTTTTTCATCAAGGAAGTCTCCGACGAGGCGGCCGAGGTGCAGCAGGCCGCGATCGACGCGCAGCAGGCCGCGATCGCCGCGATGCGCCCGGGCGTTAGCGCCGAATCGGTGGCCGAGGCGGCCAACGAGGTGTACCGCGAACGCGGCTACGAGACCGGCTACCGCACCGGCCGCTCGATCGGCATGGCCTACCTCGAATCGCCCGAGCTCAAGCAGGGCGATAAAACCCTGCTGCAGCCGGGCATGACCTTCGCGGTCGATGGCGGCATCAGCGTCGACGGCCGTCTCGGCGGACGCATCGGCGACTCGATCGCGGTGACCGCATCCGGCACCGAGTACATCACCGACTACCCGCGCAAAATCATCACCGTTAACCGTTAATTCTTGAGGAGCCAGGCATGAGCATAACCCGCCGTCACAGCAATCAGCGCATGAGCCAGATCGTGGTACATGGCGACACCGTTTACCTCGCGGGCCAGGTCGCCGACGATGCCAGCGCCGATATCAAGGCGCAAACGGAGCAGGTGCTGAAAAAGGTCGATGCGCTGCTCGCCGAGGCCGGATCCGATAACGGCAAAATCCTGTCGGCGCAGATCTGGATCGCCAGCATGGGGCATTTCGCGCGTATGAACGAAGTCTGGGATGCGTGGTTGCCGCAAGGTCACGCGCCGGCCCGCGCCTGCATCGAGGCGCGCCTGGCGAGCCCCGATTTACTCGTCGAAGTCGGCATCATCGCCGCGCGTTAGCGGCAGATCCCCGAAGAAGATCCCCTGACACTGCCCCTATTAGACATGCAGCCATTGCCTGCGGGCGTCAATTAGACTTGTGCATTGATAGCGTTTATCCTGTCGCGATAAATACCTTGCGCCGATTTAGACAGCGAGAAGCAGTCGCATCCCTGACTGAACGCGAAAAATAGCCCGGAGCCAACCGGTCAACAACTAAGGGGGGGTCTGTCCTATGAACACCGTAATGCTCGTCTCACTGGTTTTATGTGCCGCCATCGCCATCTGGGGCGTCGCCGACCCGGATTCGATGACCGGTTCCGCGCAATGGCTGGTGAATTACTCGTTAACCGCGCTCGACTGGTATTTCCTGGCTTTATGTACGTCTTTCCTTGCCATCATGGGATTCATGGCGTTTTCGAAGTACGGCAATATCAAGCTCGGCGCCGACGATGACGAACCCGAGTTCAGCACCGGCTCCTGGGTCGCGATGCTGTTCGCCGCGGGCATGGGCTCTGGCCTGCTGTTCTGGGGCGTGGCCGAGCCGATTTATCACTTCATGACGCCTCCGGTCGGCGAAGGCGAGACCGCCGAGGCCGCGCGCAACGCGATGGTCATCACCAACCTGCACTGGGGCCTGCACGCCTGGTCGATATACGGCTGCTGCGCGCTGGTCATCGCCTACTTTACCTTCAGGTTAGGGCTGCCGTCGATGGTGTCGACGCCTATCCTGGTCGGGTTCAAAAACGTGTTCAGCAGGGGCACGCTCAAGCAGATTGGCAACACCGCGGATATTCTCGCCGTCATCGCGGTTATCTTCGGACTCGCCGGGTCGCTGGCGATGGGCACGCTGATGGTGCGCTCCGGCATGAGCGCGGTTTTCGGCACCGAGCAGAACGTCACCATGAGCATGATCATTATTGCAGTCATGACCGTCTGTTTCCTGCTGTCGGCCTGTACCGGCGTCGACAAGGGCATCAAGATTCTCAGCAACATCAACATGATCGTCGCGATTCTGATCCTGCTGGTGGTGCTGTTCGGCGGGCCTACCGCCTACCTGTTCCAGTCTTTTATCTACGCCATCGGCGATTACCTGATCCAGCTGATTCCGATGTCGTTCAAGACCTACGCCTACACGCCGGCGGGATCGTGGAACTGGTTCCACGGCTGGACCCTGACCTACCTGATCTGGTGGCTGGCCTGGGGACCCTTCGTCGGTATCTTCATCGCACGTATCAGCCGCGGCCGCACCATACGCGAATTCGTCATTTTCGTGGTCGGCGTGCCGACTATCGTCTCGATGTTATGGTTCGCCGCGTTCGGCGGTGCCGCGATTCACATCGAATTGTTCGGCGCCGGCGGTATCGCCGACAAGGTATTTGCCGACGTGGCCGGCGCGCTGTTCGGTTTCTTCGAATATTTCCCCGGCACGACCCTGCTGAACTTCCTCGCGGTCTGCCTGATTTTCATATTCCTGGTGACCAGCGCCGATTCGGGCACTTTCGTCATCAGCATGATGACCAGCGAGGGTAACCTGAATCCGGCCATCAAACTCAAGCTGACCTGGGGCCTCATCATCGCCGGCATTACCGTCGCCACGATCGTCACCGAAAGCGTCAAGGTTGCAAAAGTCATGGCGATTACCGGGGCGATTCCGTTTACCTTCATCATCATCATGCAGCTCGCCGCGTTCTTCCGGATTATCCGCGAGGATCCGAAGATCAGGGAGACGCATACCGTGGTGCGACAGGTTTCCGGCGAAAGCCGGACCGACGAAAGCGCGGCCTAGGGGGATACCAAGATGACGACGAAATATACAAAATACATTATCGCATTCCTGCTGACCGCAACGCTGGTCGCCTGCGCCGGCGAGGATCGCAGGAGCCTGCGAGTCGGCGCCAAGCCCTTTGCCGAAAGCATGATCCTCGCGGAAATGATCGCGCAAATGGCCGAAGCCGACGGCATCCCGGTAGAGCGCAGCATACCCTTCGGGCTCACGCCGAAAATCATGGAAGCGATCAAGCAGGACGTGATCGACGTTTACCCGGAGTACAACGGCACCAGCCTGACCTTCCTCGGCCAGGCACCCACCAGCGATGGCGCGGCGTCGACCGCCAGGGTCGAAGCCCTGTTCAAACCGCTCGGCATCGAGTTGACCGGCAAGTTCGGGTTTTCCAACGATTACGCGATGGTGATGACGCGGGAAAGAGCCAATGACCTGGGGGTCAGCACGATCCAAGACCTTACCCGGGCATCCGCTATCAACTTTGCCGTGGACGAGGATTTCGTGCAGCGCCCGGCTGACGGTTTGCAGCAAATGAACCGCCGCTACGGAATTACCGGCTCGAATACCATGACCTTTCCGGTCGGTACCGAGGGCAAGGACAAGATCGTATCGGCGTTGCTGGACGGAACCGCCGATGTTGGCGAGATGTTCATGACCGATGGCCAGATCGCCGAGTACGACCTGGTGGTGCTCGAAGATAACCTGAATTTTTTCCCGGTTTACGAAGTGGCACCGCTGGTGCGAGCCGACGCGTTGGCAACCCACAAGGGTCTGCGCGCGGTGCTGGAGAAACTGGCCGGCAAGATTAGCCCGGCGGACATGCAGGCGATGAACAAGGCGGTCGACCTGGACGCCCAGTCTGCCGCCAGCGTCGCGACGACATTTCTCGCGTCGAAGGGCCTGCTGCCCAAAGGCGCCGGCAGCGGCGGACCGGCCAAGATCGCCGTGGTCGGCGACCCTGGCGTCGGTCGCGGAATCGATACCGCACGGGCGCTGCGCGCGATTCGTTCCGGCTACGCGGGCAGCGATCTCGATCTGACCAACAGCGCCTCGCCGCTGGATATGCTCGCCGCCGGGCAGGCGCGCGTCGCGATTGTCGGCGCCGAGGCTTTTTACGAGCTTGACGATGACGGTCCGGTTCAAAAGAGAAACGCGGAAGCGTTCGCGGTGCTTGGCTACAAGTCCGGACACCTGGTCGGGCTCGCCAACGGCGCCGATTCCATTTCCGGCATGAGCAGGATCGCCACCGGCCCGAAAGGTTCGGGCTCGGCGGTGGTGCTCGAAATGCTGCTGCACTCCTTTGGCCTGTCAGACAAGATCGAAGTGGCGTACTCCACCGAGAGCCCGAGGGACCAGCTGCTGGCGATGACCGGTGGCAGCCACGATGGCGTGTTCCTGATGGCGCCGTCCAGGGACCGGGCAATTGCCGCGCTGATGCGTAACGGATTCTACAGGCTGCTCAGCATGGACGAATGGGCACAGGGCGGACATACGGCGAAGTTCAGCTTTATCCGGCCCGCAACGATACCGGCGGATACCTATCCGTCCCAGTCCAGCGCGGTGACGACGATAAGCACCCAGTTCGTACTCGCGAGCCCGGCCAAATCGGTGCAGACCGCGGGCGAGGTCGGGCCGGGTACCGCCGGCATCGATTCTAACGCGGCGATTCCGGTCAGCACGAGCGCGGTCAAGGCAATCCGCGAATCGCTGGGCCCGATGGACGTCATCGATCCGGCTATCCCGGTGCATGGCTCGCTGGTCCCGGAAATTACGGTGATGGACAGGTCGCTGCCTTTCAGCGCGGACATTTCGATCATCAACATCCTGATGATCCTGTTTACGGTGTGGGTGATTTACCTGGTTGCCTTGCCGAGCCCGCGCGACTTCACCATGCCGGACGACCTTTAACCGCGCAAAGTTATTGAGGAGACATAACGATGGTAAATTATTTAGCGCCGATAGACCTCGAAGACGAGCATCTCTCGGCCGGCGTTATCGAAAAAACCGTGCAGATGGCGACCGGCGTCAAGGGCGCCAAAATCTATTTGATGACCGTCATTCCGGGTATCACGCCGGGGATCGACCAGCGCTACGCGATCCGTGGCGAAATGCACGGATCGACCGAATACCCGTTGCAGCAATGGAAGGACGACGCGGCGAAGGAGCTGCAGGAAATTGCCGATAAACAGGTCCCGAAGGCGATGCAGGCTGGCGTGGTCGTCGAAAACGGCACCGTCTACCGCGAAATTGTCGAAGCCGCCAAGGATCTCAAGATAGATCACATTGTCATGGGTGCGCACCGGCCATCGCTGGCCGATTTCCTGCTCGGTCCAAACTCGGCCAGGGTTGCCCGACATGCCGGCTGTTCGGTTACCGTGGTCAGGGACACCGGTTAGCGTAGCACCCGGCGCGGAAATCGATTGGAGGATTGACGCGATCGAATTATCCTGTCGATTTCGATGAAGCCGATTGACGTATTGCTCGCGATTGCGGTCGCGGTGATCTGGGGCATGGGATTTATCGTCGCGAAAGCGGCGATGTCGCACTTCTCCCCGATTCTGCTGATGGCGCTGCGCTTCACGCTGACGGCGTTCTGCCTGATCTGGTTTTTCCGCCCTCCCCCCGGTGTATTCAAACAACTTTTCTGGATCTCGCTGGTCAGCGCGGCGCTGCAGTACAGCCTCACCTTCAACGGCGTGCGCGGCATCGACGCGTCGACCGCGGCGCTGCTGGTGCAGCTGGAAGTCCCCTTCGGTCTGTTACTCGCGTGGCTGGTGCTCGGGGACCGCATATCGCTGAAGCAGGGTGTCGGCATGGTCATCGCCTTTACCGGCGCGGTGCTGATCATCGGCGCGCCGAAACTCTCGGGGGACCTGGTTTACGCGCTGATGGTCGTCGGCGGTGCGTTCACCTGGGCCGTCGGCCAGATCATGATCAAGAAACTGGGAAACCTCGGTGGCTTCCGCCTGATCAGCGGCATCGCGCTATTCGCCGCACCGCAGCTCTACGTCGCGTCGTTTTTGCTGGAAAGCGATCAAATCCTGCAGATCGAGACCGCATCCCCGGCTACCTGGAGCGCCGTGGCTTACCTGGGCCTGATCATGACCGCGCTCGGCTACGCGATATGGTACCGGCTGCTCGGGCATTACAGCGTCAACCAGGTCATGCCTTTTTTGTTATTGCTGCCGGTAACCTCGGTGCTGGGCGGTATATTCTTTCTCGGCGAAACGCTGACGCCGCTGATCGCGCTGGGGGGCGGCCTCGCGATCGTCGGCGTCGCGATGATTACGATTCCGCGCTTCCGTTTGCCGGCACGGCGGGCGGCATGAACAATGCAAGATACCTTTGACGCGATCGACCCGGCATGTTGCGACGCCTATGCGGCGCTTGGCGCGGTCTGCCTGTGCGGCGTCTTCGATGAATGGGTCGACCTGCTGCGTGACGGCGTGCAGCGCAATCACGACGAACCCGGCCCGTATTTTTCCGAAAACGTGGTCGACGGCGACGCTGGCCGCTTCTGGGACGACTATTGCAACTGGCAACGCATCCCCGAGTTTCATCGCTTCGTTACCGAGTCCGACGCGGCCAGGCTCGCGGCCGCGATCATGCGCTCGCAGACTGCACAGTTTTTTCACGACCACGTGCTGGTCAAGGAAGCGAACACACCCAAGCCCACCCCCTGGCACCAGGACGCGCCCTATTACTTTGTCGACGGCACGCAAAGCGTCAGCTTCTGGCTGCCGCTGGACCCGGTTACGAAGAACGAAAGCCTGCGCCTGGTGGCGGGTTCGCAGCGCTGGCCAGAACCGGTATTGCCGGTCAAATGGCTGGACGACACCGAATTCTACGGCGCGCAAAACGAGCAATACGCGACCCTGCCCGGCCTCGACGATCCGGGCTGCGACGAGACTATTCTCGAGTGGGAAATGCAGCCGGGCGACGCGGTGCTGTTCGATTTTCGCAGCGTGCACGGCGCGCGCGGCAATTCGCGGGACCGCAGCCGGCGCGCCTTCTCGATGCGCTGGGTCGGCGACGATGCCCGTTACGTCGAGCGGCAGGGGCGCACGTCGCCCCCCTATCCCGGTCACGGCATGAGCGGCGGTCAGAAGCTGCGCGAGGACTGGTTTCCGGTACTGTGGCCCAGGTAGTTCAGGCCGCCTCCACCTATCGCCGTCACAGATACCAGCGGATTAGTCCAGGCAGATTTTCGAGACGATGAGATTAAAGTTAGGGCCGATTTTCCGGTTGCGATAAGATAAGGCAGTTTCGGTTTACTATCGGTTCGAGGACACGGTGACAAATCCCATACTGGCAAATACCCTGCGCGGCGACGTCATCGAAAACCGCCACCGCGGCGCGATCGCCGTATGCGATCCACTCGGCCGCCTGGTTCACGGCTGGGGCGATACCGATGCGCTGGTATACCCGCGTTCCGCGATCAAGGCGCTGCAGGCGCTGCCGCTGGTCGAAAGCGGCGCCGCCGATCACTTCCGGCTCGGCGACGCCGAACTGGCGCTGGCCTGTTCGTCGCACAACGCCGAGCTCGCACACACCGAGGCAATTCATGACTGGCTTACCCGCATCGGCCTCGGCGACGACGCGCTCGAATGCGGCGCGCACCCACCGCTGCACGACAAGACCGCCGCGGCGCTGTTGATCAATCACGTCAGTCCGGGGCGAATCCACAATAACTGCTCCGGTAAGCATACCGGCATGCTGACGACGGCCCGCTTTCTCGGCGAGGCAATCCACGGCTATATCGAACGCGAGCATCCCGCGCAGCAGCGCTGGTTCGACGCCCTCGGCGAGATGGCGGATCTCGACATGCGCAAGCTGCCGTGGAGCTACGACGGCTGCGGAATTCCGGTCATCGCAATGCCGCTCAGGTCGATGGCTACCGCCTTCGCCAGGGTTGCGGCGCCGGACGATTTAGGCGCCGCGCGGGGGGGCGCAATAGCACGCATCACGGCGGCCATCGCGGCCAATCCGTTCATGATCGCCGGCACGGGGCGGCTGTGTACCGAAATCATGGAGCTGACGGGGCGCAGGATAATCGTAAAAACCGGTGCGGACGGCGTCTTTACGGCCGCTTTACCCGAACAGGGACTCGGCATTGCGCTCAAGATCGACGACGGCACGCGCGAGGCCGCCGAGGTCACGGTACTGGCGGTGCTCGAGCATCTCGGCGCGCTGCACGCCGACGACCTGGAAGCGCTCGCGATGCGCCGCCGCGTGCCGATTACCAATACCCGGGGCGTGTTGACCGGGTACCGGGAAGCGGCGGAACTCCGCTCCTGAGCATATCGGCGCGGTTGCCACCGCGCCGGCCGCCTTGGTCACAGGCCGGCAAATTGCCTGGCCTCCAATCGGTGCCCTGGCGCGTCCCAGCCACTTGCCGATCCGCTGAGCTGCCTGCCTCGAGGCTGGCAATGGACATTTTTTCCAGACCCAATGTGACTTATTTACTGCCGTCGGCCATATCGGCCATGCCGATTTCGGCTATTATTTATAGCCATAATAAAGGAGGTCAAAACCGAATGGAGAAAATTGAGCAGGCCCCGGGAAACTCCAGCTTCGGCAACCTGTTTACCCGGATAGCCAAGAAGAAATCGAGCTTAATCAACAAGATAGCTCCCCGCTGGACGAATAGCCGCATCGATGCAATGCTGTTCGTTCCGAAAGCCAAAGACGCCAAACCGCTGCGCCTGCCGCGTGGTTTTGTCGAGTCCGAAATCAACACCAACGATGGCGCGATCAAGGTCTACCAGACCGGCAGAGGGCCGACCGTCGTTTTCGTGCATGGATGGGGCGGAGGTGCTCCGCAGTTCTTTCCGCTGATGCGGGGCCTGGCCCAGTGCGGCTTTACCGCGTTGGCGTTCGACCATCTCGGGCATGGGCAGAGCGAGCAAAAACCGGCCACCCTGCACCAGTCGATCGCCACCACCAACGAAGTCCTGAAGTACGTTAAATCCCGGCCGAACGACGGGCTGGCCGCAATCGTGGGTCATTCCACCGGTTGCATTGCGATCGCAGCCGCGCGCAGCGCGCTGGTCCGGGACGCATCCCTGTTTCTGATTTCGCCAATTTTCAATTACAAGCTGTTTTTCCTGAAGAAACTGGTGAAACTTCAGCTCCACGCCGACCTGATCAAGCAATACGCCAACCGCTTCGCAAAATCATACCGCGGCGAGTACGAGAAACTGGAGCTGGCGCGCAACCTCGATAAATATGGCGACGTAACCGTGATCGCGCACGACGAATCCGACAGCGAAAGCGCCATATCGGACTCTGTCAGATTTTGCGCGAAGTACCCGCTGACCAAACTGCTGGTCACCAAAAACTGCGATCACGTCAGGATCATCAATTCAGAATCGGTTTGGCAGGAGCTCAAGTCGCATCTGAACTACGACGACACCACGATCAATTTTACCGCGGAAATCATTTACCAGTAATACGCTGCTGCCCGCCCTCCTGCGCAGGGCGGCTTATTTCAGACAACAGCGCTTGGGGAACTGCTCGCCTGGCATTAGACTCTGTAGCTTATGATTACTCGCTGCCTGTTACTTGCGCTGCTGACGCTGCTGTTGTTCCCGCGCCTCGGCACTTCCGGCGACCTGCCGCAAAGCGGCTATTCCCTGTTCGATCGAATCTTCAGCAAACCCGCCGGCAAGGGTTATGTGCATGACGTACCCTATCCATTCGAAGACCTGCTGCAACGCATCGAGCACAGACTACCCGGTTACGCGCCGGATACCGGGTCGCCGCTGGTCAAGGTGTTGATTCCGCGCGGCAGGTCGCTGCAACGCGAGGCGGCGAGACCGCGCTACTACGAGTTTCCGCGTATCGTCGTCGCGCTGGACCAGGATTCGAAAACCCCGGCCCTGGTCAAGAACCGGTTGTTCCTCGGTTACCAGGAAAAATCGCAGTCGATCGAAGTTATCAGCTACAACGAAGCGGCCGGCCGTTTCGACTTTCAGATCGTCGAGGATTACGCTGCCGGCAAGACGCCGCGGGTGCGTTATGCCAATCGCAGCCTGTGCACCAGCTGTCACCAGAACGCGGCCACGATATTCGCGCGGCCACGCTGGCGCGAATCCAATTTCAACAACCAGGTCGCCGAGCGAATTGCAGCCTACCACAAGAGTTACCACGGTATCGAGGTGTGGGCCGACAAGGGGGACGCCGCACGCTTCGATTTCGCGACCGACCAGGCCGGACTGCTCGAGGCTTACCAAAGGGTCTGGCAAAACGGTTGCGACGCGAGCGCAGACGAAAACCGGAACCGGGCCTGCCGCGCCGGGCTCTTTCTGGCGGTGCTGCAGCAGGCCATAGCCGCGATCCCGAGGCCCAAGTATCGATCCGCGCTGATCGAGCAAACCCTGTTGCCGCTGTTGCAGCAAAGCTGGCAGCGACGCTGGCCCGACGGCATGCCCGTCCCCAGCGCCGACATCGACGATCGCGAGCCGCCGACGGAGGCGGACCCGGATCCGCTGAACCCGCTGCAGGATCCGCTGAACCTGCGCCCGTTGCTGGCAAACTGGTCCTATAAGCCCGCCCTGCGCCGTTCCATACAGGGCATAGGAGAGCAATTCCTGCTGTACCAGGATCTCGTCTACCTGAACAAGCTGCTGGTACAACAGATCGGGGAGGGGCGCGTGCCGCGACAGACGCTGCGAGGTAGTTGCAGCCTCGAGTTCAGGCACGCGGCGACGCAAATCGAATGGACCTACGTCGATTGCAGTTTCGTCAATGCAGGCGATACCCGGATTACGGTTGAAGGGGAAATCAGCAAACCGGACGGCTCGACCGAGCCCGGACAGGGAAAATTACTGATAACCGGTACCGCGGGCTGGGCCAGGGTTCAGGCCTTCGCCAGCCTCGACAAAACCGACAAGGACCGCCTGCGGCTTGACCTGCGCAACACCAATCGGCGACTCGCGGCACGCCTGTGGGACAACCGCATCATCACGGATTTTGCAATCGAGCTGCCCGTGTCACCTCCGCAACCGGGGGCGCCGCTCGACGCCAGCCTCGAACTCAGCGACGACCTTGGCGCCGTCGAGGCCGCCATCGAAAGCATGCTGGCAGACGCCGCAAACGGCCAGCACGACCTGTTCGACAGGAATCCGATCCAGGGCGCCCGGTTGATGCAGGCGTTGCTCAAAAAACTGGGAGATGAACGCGCTTACGCCGACCTGTTGCCGATGCCGCATGGATTGCCGCAGGTCGCGCAACGCGAATTGGCAGCCCTGGCTGGCGCCGAGCATGATCCGGCGTCGGCAGGCTCTGCGTTGCAGGTTATGTATCGTTTCTGCGCCGGCTGCCACAGCGGCAACGCGCCGGTGCCGCCCGGATTCCTGCACGGCGACAGCGCAACAATCGAGGCGCGGCTGCATCAATGCGCGCCGCGTATCGCGCGCCGACTGTCGATGTGGCAGAGAGACGCGTACCAATGGCAAAAGTCTCCGATGCCGCCACCGGCCAGCCTGACGATGAACCAGGTCGACCCCGAATGGTGGCGCAACAGCGAGGCATTGCGCAAGTTGCAGGACTATATTCGTGGCCTGCTGCCCGCCGCGAGCGCCGCGGTACTCGAAACGCAAAATTATGAACAATTACCACAATGTTATGACGGTTAAGCCGATGACGGTGGGTTACACTTGGCCACTTTCGCATACGCGGGACTGAAGCAATGCAGTTTATCAACGACCTGATGCCTTCGCTGCGCCTCTCGAAATGGGCGCCGACGGCGGTGCGCAAGCACCTGCTCAAGGAGGAAACCGAGAGCATCGAGTCCCTGTGCGCAATGATGATGGATTCCGACGGCGAATTTTCAAGCCTGCTGCTGGCCGAACGCATCCTGAACGCCTATGAAAAACTGTCCGCGGCGGCGAGGCTCGATTTCTTCACCCTGCTGCAGGTTGATTACGATATCGACGTCGACGCTATCAAGTCCGCGGCCGAGGAATACGAGAGCAAGCCCGACGCCCGCAGTCTGTTGAGAGTCACCGCCGCTTCCGAGCCGCGGCGGCAGGAGTTATTGCGTCGCATTAATCTCGCGCCCGGCGGCACCCGCCGCCTGGTCAAGATGCGCGAACACCTGCTCGCGGCGATGCGCGACAGACCGGAGCTCGACAAGATCGATACCGACTTTCGCCACCTGTTCAACGCCTGGTTCAACCGCGCCTTCCTGGTGATGGAACCCATCGACTGGACCACGCCGGCGCATATCCTGGAAAAGATTATCGCTTACGAA
>Ga0224497_10001470_pt1 | contig 14971 bp, 11 predicted proteins | sample SF_Jul11_sed_USG_4_FD_167970 | JGI IMG/M metagenome (GOLD analysis project Ga0224497, IMG submission 167970) | Sediment microbial communities from San Francisco Bay, California, United States - SF_Jul11_sed_USGS_13 | ecosystem: Environmental > Aquatic > Marine > Sediment | place: USA... | reverse complement strand
TGGATTGCGTATGCTGACATGCCCGTACGCGTCGACGACATCTTCGTTAGCGAGGATGCGATTGGCTATCACGAGGTCATTGATTATGCGTTCTTGCTCATTCATGATTTGTGTCGCCCCGCTTGTGTGATGCTTGAAATTAACAGATATTCGGGCAACCATCGCATGCCCTTGGCCTGAATTTACACTATCTTTCGAATTCTATTAAGTAAAGGTGCCAAGGTGGCCTTGCGCGATCTCGGCCATTTTCTCGGGCCGGCGCCGAACTGAGCGCAGATTCAGCATTATTGCGACTTACCGGTGCCCGAACCGTATCATCACTATGCTCCTCAATTTGGCTGTTGGTCTCATGTGATCGGCATGATTGTGACAGTCGACGTTGGTCGTCATTGGCATTATTGGTTGACATGAAAATCCACGAGCGCCAGAATCTTTCGGCTATCCTTCATCATTTTAGATTCAGATGAAATCACCAAACACAGGGCATCATCTTGGCAGAATTAACAATCGCTCGCGGAACAACGATCTCGTATCACGACAGCGGCACCGGGACGCCGATCCTGTTCCTGCACAGCTTCGGGCACAATAAAAATCTTTGGTTCCCGCAATTGACACGCTTTCTGGAGCTGGGTTATCGGGTAATCGCCCCCGACATGCCCGGACACGGAGAATCGTCCTTCGATCCCGACAATCATACCGTCGATCTTATCGGCCAGTCGTATATTGAATTTCTCGAAAAACTCGGAGTTAAGAAGACAATCGTTGCCGGCATATCCATAGGCGGCTATATCGCCCTGCGCATGTGGGCCAGGCGCCCGGAATTGATTTCTGCTCTGGTGATGTGCTGCACAAAGGCAGAAGCAGATAGCGATGAAATCAAGGAACGACGCAGGACTCAAATCAAGAATATCCACAAGCACGGGCTGGAGAATTTTGTCGTCACCGGCGCACCAAAACGCGTTGCCCCCAAGACCGCTGAAGAGAGGCCCTGGGTAGTCGACTGGATAAAAATGATGAATTTTACGGTTAGCGCCGAGGCCAATGCCGCAACGCTTGAAGCTATGGCCGTCAAGGAAGACGACACCGAAACGCTCAAAACGATCGACGTGCCTGCACTGATTTTATCCGGCAGTCACGATATCTTTATTCCAAAAGAATCTCCTCATAATCTGCATAAAGGCATAAAGAATTCGGTGCATCACGTCATTCAGGATGCCGGCCATGTCGCCAGCCTGGAAAATCCGACTGCAGTCAACAAATACATGGAAGATTTTCTGAAGTCCCTGTAACCCGATTTATTGCTCATCTGACAAAAAGAGAATTATTTTGAAACTACTTACGTTTACTAACGACCAGCATTCCGAAAAAAGACTGGGTGCTCACTTTCAGGACAATAAAATAGTTGACCTGGCTCGCGCCTATCAACTGTATTTTGACGCTGAGGCGCCCGACTGGTTTGACTCTGTCAATAATCTGTTGAAAGGCGGCGATCCCGCAATGGAATTGGCTCGCGAAGTCTACGAGCTTGCCCGTGGCAGGAAAATAGCCAGCGACTCCGTGTTTGTCGACATGGATGACATCGCTTTCCATCCGCCTGCAGGTGACAGCGCAAAGATTCTCTGCGTCACGATGAACTACAGTTCGCACGCGCAGGCAAGCGGCAGCAAGCAATCGGAAGAGCCCTATTTCTTTATCAAGATGCCGACTTTGATGACGCCCCACGGAGCCCCAATCTGCCATTCGAAGACTTCGCAGAAGCACGATAGTGAGATTGAACTGGCGGTGATTATCGGCAAGAAAGGCAAATACATTTCCCGTGAAGACGCATTGGACTATGTTGCCGGGTATTCGGTGATCAACGATTTCAGCTTCCGGGACCGCCGCTCCCTGACAGACGATCCGAATTCCGCACGTCTGCATTGGTTCACGTTAAAAAATCTCGATAACGGAGCACCGATTGGCCCCTGGCTCGTTACCAGGGACGAAATCCCGGATCCTTACGATCTGGAAATCACGTTAACGCTGGATAACGAGCCGGAGCTTAAGCAGAGCGGATCGACCGCGGGCATGATGCACAGAATCGAGGATCTGGTGATGCATGCGTCCAACGGACTCACCTTGGAACCGGGTGACGTCATCGCGACCGGGACCCCGCACGAGGTCGCATTCGGCAAGCAGCGCTTTCTCCAGGACGGTGATATCCTCAGGGCCGAGATCACGAAAATCGGTGCCCTTGTCAATCCGATAAAGAGCGAAACCTGAAGGCCGGCCATATACTTAGTATTGGGCCGAATTAGACAGAGGATCAGTTTATGAACGCGAACGTTGAATTTACTCGAGAAGCATTCATTGAGGATCTGCTCGAAAACAACTTCACGACTTTCTTTGTTGCGACCCATCCCAAATATTCGAAAAGCAACCCGGCTTTCAGGTTTACGCCGGCCCCGGTCAGTATCGCGGTACCGTATTCCTGGTCGTATGCCGATGCGAGGAAGCGGTTGATGGATCTCAGCGGTCTACTCACCGCAGAAGAAGCCGAGCGTCGTAACATCAATTTCGTCAACCCGGCATTGAAAGACTTCATGCCGGCCGCGGCACTGCCGACCTTGCGGGGTGGAATACAGCTATTGTTGCCGGATGAACAGGCCTACTCGCACCGGCATTCGGCCAACGCGTTCCGTTTGATCCTCGAAGCTCCCGAGAGTGGCGCCTATACGACCGTGGAAGGAAACAGACTCCCGATGTCCAAGGGCGATCTTATCCTGACACCAAACTGGACCTGGCATGACCATCACAACGAGGGAGACTCCCACGTCATCTGGTACGACGGTCTGGACGTGCTGATGGCTTACTGGATAGGCGGCGTGTTTTATGAGGAAATGAAGGACGTTTCCGGTGAGGCGTATCAACCGGTGCTTCATGAAGCGAACGCGGTTGCCAACACTTACGGCCCGGGACTGATTCATCGCAGAAAGATGTTCCCGGACCATATTCCGGTCTCGGACAATACGCTGATTTACTACCCCTACAGCAAGTCGCGGAAGTTGCTGCAGGATCTTGCTGATCAGCGAGCCGGCAACCCCTATGAGGGCGTACTCGCAGAATACGTCAACCCGGTAACCTGCGGTCCGACGTTTCCGTCCATGAGCACGTCGATCCGTCTCATCAATCGGAAGTCCACCGTGGAAGCCATGCACAGGACCGAGAACGTCATGTTCATTACGCTGGAAGGTTCGGTGACTTTTCATCTGCCCGACAACCAGACGTTCGCGACCGAGCCCCACGACGTCACGGCGATACCATCCTGGGTACCGTACAGCATCACCAACACCGAGAATGAACCCGCTGTGCTGGCATCCCAGTCCGATCGGCCGGTGTTCCAGGCGCTGGGATTCTATAGGGAGGAAACGGCCTGAGGCCCGGGTTATTCGGCCTCACGAGCGTCGAGATGATCGAATAGCGCGTTACAAACCGCGGTGGAGAACCGCTCATAGCCATGGTCGGTCGGCCAGCCGATATGCGGCGTCAACACGACGTTCGGGCACTTCGTGAGCGGATGATCCTGTGGCAGCGGTTCGCAATCAAAGACGTCAAGACCGGCGCCCGCGATTTGCTTTCTGTCGAGGGCGGCGATCAGCGCTGCCTCGTCGACGATCGGACCGCGCGCCGTATTGATGAGGTAGGCGGTTGGCTTCATCAGCGCGATCCGACTCGTGTCGATGAGTCCGCGTGATTCGGCCGTCAGCGCTGCATGGATCGACACGACGTCGGCGCGACACAGCACATCGTCGAGTTCAGCATACTCGGCACTCTTCTTTGCTGCGGTCGCCGCGTCGAGGCTGCGACTCCAGGCGACAACATTCATGCCGAAGCTCCGCGCGATCCGTGCCGCGTGGCTACCGACGCGGCCGAGTCCGATCACGCCGAACGTCTTGCCGTGCAGTACAGGCGTCGACGGCGAAGACCATTCCCCGCGGCGAACGGCGGCGTCGAGCATCGGAATCCGGCGCATAACCGCGAGCGTGAGTGCAATCGCAAGCTCGGCCGCACCGATCGAATAGCCGCCTGCCGCTTCCAGGACCACGATGCCGCAGTCGCGTGCCGCGTCGAAATCGATATGCGGGTTATGCTTCCCGGTTTGCACGATAATCCGAACATCATCGAGCGCTTGCAGGAGCTCCCGATCGAATCGCGTGCGTTCCCGGTTAGCGATGAGCACGTCGTAGCCCTTGAGTGCAGCCGCGTCGCCGAACGGCTCCGTAAAGATTGTAATTTCGGCACGTTCGCGCAGGCGTCTGACACCGTCCGTCCGGTCCCAGGCGCCCTGAAAATCATCGAGGATCGCAATTCGCATAGCTGGCGCTACCTCCTCCAACGGCTTACTGCCGCAGCCAGGGACAGCGCAGGGATTGGCGGATGCGCACCCAGGCGTAAGCAGCGATCGCAGGAATACGGTTCGTTCCGCAGGCTTTGGTGATTCGTCATCTGGAAGTTCCGCTGGTTTAGGGATTATTCGGCATTTGGCCCCTGGTCTGCTGCCGCCGATGACTTCTCTATCCAGTCCGTTATGGCCGCTTTCAGCATCGGTAATGTAACACTGCCGTTCTCGAGAACGCGGTCATGCAATTCGCGAATATCGAAGTCATCGCCCAGCTCTTGTTCGGCCAGCGTTCGCAGACGTCGGATCTCCAGCATGCCGAGCATATAGCTGTTCGCCTGGCCGGGCCAGGCGATGTAGCGATCGATGTCCGATTCGATGTCAATCGTGGGCCACGCCGTATTGTCGAGCATGTAGTCGACGGCCTGTTGCCGCGACCAGCCTTTGGTGTGTAGTCCGGTGTCGATGACCAGCCTCGCCGCACGTGCGCCCTGATCCGACAGCATGCCCATGCGCTCGAGCGGACCTTTGTACAGGCCCATTTCATCGGCCAGGCGCTCCGCATACAGCGCCCAACCTTCGCCGTAGCCCGAATTCCAGAGATAGCGCGCCAGCGGGTGCACGCGATCGCCGAGTTCCAACGCAATCGCGCCCTGCAGATGATGCCCCGGATAAGTCTCGTGGTACAAAAACGACTGCTGAATAGCCCGCGAGCGATGTTCGGGATCGACCACAGCGATGTAGAATATCCCCGGCCGCGTGCCGTCCTCGGACGACGCGTGGTATTCGCCGGTTCCGGTTGCGCGATATGCCGGATACGGTTTGATCAGCACATCCGCCTTCGGCAGCAGGTGAAAAACCTCCGACATTCGGGCGCGCACAATTTCCAGCGCATCCAGCGCATACTGCAACACGGCTTCCTCGCTCCGAAATGTAAAGCGCGAATCGATGTTGAGATTGCGCAGAAACGCTTCGATCTCGCCTCCGCCGAAATGCTCGTCGATGACCGAACGCATCTCGGCGCGGATACTCTTTATTTGCACGAGACCCAGACTGTGAATCTCATCGGCCGACAGACTCACCGTCGCAAAAGAGCGCACCAGTTCCGGGTAGCACGAGGCGCCGTCGGGATTTGCGCTCAGCGCGATATCCTCCCGCGCTTGCGGTAGGTATTCAGTCTCGATGAACGCAGCAAAGCGTTCGATGGCCGGCGCAATCTGCTCATCGAAAATCTCACGCACTGCCAGCTCGAACTCCTCGTTCTCGGCCCTGTTGGCCATAGCAACAAAAGGATTGTCGTCGGCTAGGAGCGCCCGAACCTGACCGGGAACTGCGACCACGGTCACTCCGGGTGCGCTGTAGCCGAGTTCGAGGCCCATACGCAAGTTTTCGATCTCGATATCCACATAGCCGGCGACTTTGCCCAGCCGCCGCAACGACTGTTCGCGCAACTCTGGCGTATCGAGCGGCTGAATATCGAACACGAACGGCAGGTCGCCATACCAGGCCGTGATAGCACTGGCACTCCAAAGCTCGCTGCGGCAGATGCGGCCCGCTTTCGACGCCTCGAGTTCCTCATGCAGGATGCCGTAAGTTATCCAGTCGCGGCTGCCGACGTTGGCCGGCATGCCAATGCTGTTCAGTTCGGCGAGCCAGGCATCTTCACGCGCTTGCCATTCGACCAATGCCTGCGGCGAGTTGTCGAACAGATCGTCGTGACGCGCCCCTGCAATCGAAAATCGGGTTCCCATCTCTGGATTGCGCTCGAGCATTGCCTCGAGATATTCGTCGGCTACTGCTTCGATGCTGCGTTGCGCGGGCACCGGATCCTGACGCTCGCCGCCGCACGCAGCAATTACCACGCCGCAGAGGACCAGTAATATCGGGGCGCAAAACTTCATGGTTGTCCGTGCTCTACGAAGATCAAATCTTCGGTTGAAAAACCGAGACGTTTCGCTTTCTCTAGGAGACGGTCCAGTACCGGCGTGTTCAGACTGGGCTCACGCGCGAGTATCCACAGGTAGGAGCGATTTGGCCCGGCCACCATCGAATACTCATAGCCTTTCTTGTCCAGTTCGATGATGTTGTAGCCACCATAAAACGGGCCAAAGAACGAAACTTTGAGACGCCCCTTGTCGGGTGCATCGACAAAATACGCCTTGCCCTCAGCCTCGTCCCATTCGCCTCTGACGGCATCGAAGCCGCGGTTTCGTACACTGATGCCGCCGTCCTCGCGCAGGCTGTAGTTTGCCGTTACTCTCGACAGTCCCCGTTCGAAGCGGTGATCGAGCCTGGCAATTTCGTACCAGGTGCCGAGATAGCGGTCCAGCTCGAATCCCTCGATCGTTTCGACACCGTCAGGCACACCAGTGCAACCGGCGATCACTAGACCGACTACTGCAAAGCAGGGCCTGCGCATCTTGACTCCCCAAGACACGTTGATTTGGCGTTGCCATCTACCCCGATTGGACAGGATGAGCATACAAATTTCCCACTGCCCGATACGCTGACATCGAGCACATCAGACGCACACTGCGGCGCCAGAATTAAATCACGAACTCATCTATTGTAAGCGATGCATCGGTCCTGTTGCCGAACCTGGAGGGATTGATTCGAGCCTGCGATTCGCAGCATTACGCGCGCTTGACTCTGCCCGGTTCAAGGTCCGGACCATTTAAACACACACCTGGATACGCTGACGCGATAGACTCCCATGTCCATCCGCCCTGTCAGCCTTGCCCGATAACGACCCAGCCGAAAGTTGCCGATGCCGATAAGAAATCCAGCACAGGCTCACAAAGAGCACGTCGTACTGGGTATGAGCGCCGGAATGGGCGCGTTCTTCATGTTCACGATCATGAACGTGTTTGCCAAGCTGCTGAGCACGAATCACTCGGTCATCGAAATCGCCTTTTATCGTAACCTGATCGCAAGCGTGCCATTTCTCATCATGGTTTTCGTCCTCGGTGATCGCGATATCCTCGTGATCCGCAGCCAGCCTGTTGCGATAGGCTTTCGGGCTGTCTTCGGTTCGATCACGATAACTACTACATTTGCCGCTTACTCGCTCATGCCGATGGCTGACACGACCGCACTGCTGTTTACCTCGTCATTGTTTATCCCGTTCTTGAGCCTCATCTTCCTCAGAGAAATCGTCGGGCCTTACCGATGGTCGGCAGTCGTCATCGGATTCATCGGTGTCGTGATCATGCTGCGCCCATCCGGCGAGTTTTACGCGCTGGGCGTCGCGGTCGCAATGATTGCTGCCCTCATGCAGGCGATTCTTCAAGTCGTCTTGCGTTACCTCGGCGGCCACGAGCGCCCTGAGACAATAACGTTTTATTTCTTTGTCATCGGGACACTGGTCACCGCGCTGCCACTGCCGTTTGTTGCGGTTAAGATTACAATGACCGAGGTTCCGTTGTTGTTCGGTATGGGCTTGTCGGGAGCCGCAGCGCAATGGTTACTGTCAACGGCTTTCCGCAATGCGCCCGCCGCCATTGTCACAGTATTCAATTACAGCGGTATTGTCTGGGCCACGCTGTTCGGATGGATGATCTGGAATGACTGGCCACTGCCGCATGTAATGGCAGGCGCCGCGGTTGTGATCGCCTCGAATATCTTGATGATCTGGCGCGAGAGTCGCCTGCAAAAAGGGGGCGGAGCCGGTATTCGGTAAATCTCAGCCTTACGGTCACATTATCCGAACCGGGCGCTCGTACACGTTTTGCTTTCGCGGCGCCCGACACGCCCCGGCACGAGTGCGTTTGCTCCGCAATTCTCGATTGCATCCGGTCCCCTTGCCTTATACGTGTCCCTGGCCTTAAGGCGCGGCGGCACGCACCGGCCCCCGTGTGAGCGAGGCGATCCAGCGACCGTAGCCATAGAGCCCGGCAGCGGATACGAAGCCGATAGCCGCAATGACGTACCAGACGACACCGACGTTGTTTGTCGTGTACAGGAGCTGGGTCAACTCCGTGGCGGACCCGCGGGTAAACTCCACCATGCGCGTGAACGCCTCACCCTGGGGGATGGCCGCGATCGCCTCCGCGTTCATCCCATTGTCCGCCAGCCAGGACCGCGCCAGCGTCTCCTTTGCGGCCAGTCGTCCATAGAGCAAGGGACCGAAATAGCCCTCGAGGGTCCAACCCACGGCGAGCGGCAGCTGGGAGAACCCCAGATACATCGCCTTCTTGTCCGAGGGAGCGATCTTGCCACAGAACTCCAGGAATTTCGGGCTCGAGAACATCTCGCCGACACTGAACATGAGTATCCCGATGACGCAGAACCACGCGGCGGTGGTGTAGCCGATCGCCAGGAATGCGATACCGGCCAGCATGGTGCCAAAAATAATACTGTTAACCGCCTTCAGCTTGCCGCTGAGATGGGCGAAGAAGAAGCAGGTGAGCATGATGAGGCCCGCGTTGAGGTTCAATAGCCCCTCCGGCATGATGCGGTTGCCGTCCTGGCTCATGCCGAACAGGAAAATCGGTATCGGATTGGAGGTCCCGTCGGCACCGAACAAGGTATTCACGACAGTGCTGGTATCCACCCAGTCACGGATGTAGAGGGGCAGCACGTCAAACAGCGAGTTGAAGGAAAACCAGAAGCCGGACATGATCAGCAGAAATACCCACAGTGTTGGCATCGCGAGCTCTCGCAGCGACTCCCGGACCAAGCTGCCTTGCTCGATCTCACCTGCTGCCAACTTTCGCTTGCGCTCCAGGCGTTCCTCCAGATTCGGCTCCTTATACGTCAGCAACAGTAGAAAATTGAGCGCGATAATGGCTGCACAGGCAAAGAACAGGTGTGACCAGGCGAGTTGCCGCAGCTGCGCGGCCAGCAGTGGGCCGAGCCAGCCGCCGATGTTGACGGTCTGGTAGAAGATACCCCAGGCCATAGAGCTGTTCTTCCGACTCGTCGCCTTGACCAGTGTTCCCTGTATCCCCGGCTTGAAAATGCCGGTACCGGTTGCCAGCACGATCGCCCCCATCGTGAATCCGACGAAGGTCGGGAAGAAACCCATGATCAGGTAAGCAACGATCTTGGTGATCGTCGACAGCGCAATAGTCTGCTTGTAGCCGAATCGGTCCGAGAGGCCGCCCACGAGTGCCGGCACCAGAGACTGGACCAGCGCCCAAATGAAGAAGATGGTGCCGAGTTGTTCGGCCGACACGCCCAGTCCGCCGGCCGATACCGGGGCGGTCGCGTACAGGCCGGATACCGAACGCACGCCATAGTAGGCGAGGCGTTCCACCATCTCCATGCCGCCGACGACCCAGAACACGTAGCTCAGACTGGCGATAGCCGCAATGAGGGAATACTGCTTGACGTCCTCGAGACCGGCTTCGTGGTCCGGATCAATGTTTGCCATGTCGGTGCTTCTCCGATCGGTGGTAGTAAAGCAGTCTGCCCTATTATAGAAGCCGCCGCGCGCGGCCCCTGTGCCGGTCAAGTCTAATGCGTCATCGAATAAATCAGATAGTTGACGCCGATACGGTAGGCAAGCGCCGTTAATGGTTCCGGATAGAACGCGTCATCGGCATGTTCCCAGGCGTCCCCGAGGTCCATGTTGAAATTGATGGCCACCATGATCCGTCCGTCGTCGTCATACACACCCCGCCAGTATTCCGGTACGCCGAGTGGATGTTCCCAGGTGACTCCGCTATAGACAGCTTGCCTTCCCGGTATTTGCTGACGGTCGTCGAGGTCATATAGCACATGAAATATTTCATGCTCGTCTGGTATGTCCACAATCGGCTTACCAGGGAATACCTTGTTCATGGACAAAGCAAACTGCGTCCATTCATTCGGCCCATGAAAATCATCGACAATCAGGAAGCCCCCGCGTAACAGGTACTCTCTAAGGCGTTCGATCTCCTGTTTATTCAGATACCAGTAGCCCACCTTGACGGCATAGATCACCGGATAATCAAACAGCGCATCATTCGTGAGACTGACCTGGCGGTACTCCCCTTCGGCATCGAGGCGAGTCATGCGACGCACACCTTGCAGAAAATGATATTCCGCATCGGGCCAGTCCCTGAGCCAGGGTTCCCCGCGATAGCCCGTAAATTGACGCCCGTTGACGCCGAAAGCCAGACGAGCAAAATGAAATTCCGACTGCATAGGGACATCCGGTATTTCTACCTGCGCAATGATCGGATTAGCCAGTGTCATCAACGCTATGAACGTAATGCGCCGTGAATGGTTGCAGTTCATCCGGAAAGACATCCCAGAAATCCTGATGTACTTAAAGTGCTAATTATAGTTGAGTGCGCAAAGGTATTATCGAAATCAGAAACTACCGCTGATTGTCAATTGCAGTCGCAGACCGCGCGTTCGATCCCGAAACTGTCTGGAATCAAGCGGCGAAACGTCACGCTCCCCCGTAAATATCGTACGGTCTCGAATATCTGCGAAATCGAGCAGATTTTCTGCGTCCAGCCTCACCTTGACGCCGCGCCATCGAGTTGCCTCGACAAATACCCTGAATTCCACCCCTTCATCGTATACCTCCAGCTCGTTGACCTTGAACTGCAGCTGTTTTGCTCTTTCCCAAACGCCCCAGCCCCAGGCCATCTGTCGTCTCTGAATATCCTGCCGGTAATCGATTGTGTAGGCGTACTCGTTCTCGACTTCAAAAACTACAGGTCCCGCGGAAAGCGACCCGACGGAGAGGACCCGGTCTTCACCGGTGACCGGGTCAACGACGCTGGAGTCCTGCCAACGTAACTTCAAATCCAGCTTCGCCGCCGGCAGCCCGATCCGGTCCAGAGGCAGAGTACTCTCCCATCGCAGTCCCCAGCGTCGTCCATCACCGATGTTACCGGGCGCTTCAAACGTCGGTGTCAGCGGCAGCAAGTCCAGCACATCGGAGATCCAGTGGTGAAATAACGTCAGTTTGACCACGCCGTCGGCGCCAAGGCGCTTTTCCTGACCCAGTTCCAGTTTCCACGTGGTATCCGGTTTGATATTCGGATTTCCAAGTGCGACGTCATTATCGACGAACTCGGTGCCGCTAACAAAATCCTCCAAATCTAGTTGGGCGACTTCACGCGCGAGACGGAGCCGTGTCTGGTTGCTCGTGATGGAAGAATAGCTCAATACCACCTGAGGCTTGATAAAGAAAAAATCCCTTTCGAGTTCCGCATCACCGGTTTGTTTGATCGTAGAGGCTTCAGCTCCCAGCCCGTAATCCAGTTCGAACTGTCCCAGAATCCAGGTGTCTTTTATCAGAAAATCCCAGCGTTTCTCCTCGACCCTGGAATTAGCTCCCGGAACATCAACGATGACGGGGCCAGCACCGGTATCATCTGTCTGAACCAAGGTACTGTCGAGGTCATTGTAAGCGTACTCGACATTAGCCTGAAAAATATGATTTGCAAACCGGGTCCAGTCGAACTCCATCCTCGCAATAATTTCTTTTGTGTCTATGCCGCCGGAAGCGACTCTAAACAGGGTCTGATTTCCACTGCTGTCTGAATCTGTCTGGGTGTTAAGTAAATCTTCATTGGCAATAATGCTGAGGAATATTCCCTTCGCCAGGAGATTCGGAGACAGGATTCGCTCCACATCGATGCCGAATTCGTATACTGGTTCCTTTTCGGTGTCGTCAAAAAAGATACCCCGTTGACTACCGGTCAATCCGTCTACGCGCCGCGAGTTCGTGAACGTATTGCGTTTTATGTACTGCAGATTGGTATTGAACTGCAAAAATGTCTGACTCCACGCGTAAGAGGCATGGAGGTTCGCGTTAGTAAAAGTATTTCTGTTACCACGATAATCGAAACGATCTTCCAGCGTTTCGCCAATACTGTTAAAGATTTTCTCGGTCCCCGTGCGGCCCACCGAATTCTTCCTGCCGTTGAGACCAACGTTGAAATCGATTCCGTTCCATGTATCAGCCAGGGATATTTTTCCGGTCGGCGTCATCGGGCCATGTCCAAATGTCTCCCTGATCGCAGCCTCCCATTGAATCGCCGCCGGGATCCCCTCCCTCAAGACAACGTTGACTACTGTCGACTGGCCACGCAGATCGATACTGCGCACCTGTCCCCGAATCAATTCGATCCTTTGAACCGTCGATGCGGGAATGCGGCTGAGGATATTCGTCAATGAATCCCGCTTGGTGCTGGGCCGGCGATCGTCAATCAGGACATTGCCGCCGGCATTCGCAAATCCCCTGACATCATTGACATTGTTATCCAGCTGAAATCCCGGTACCTGGTTGACCATGTCGAGGGCAGTTATCGGTTGAAACCGATCGAAAAACCTGGCCGGGTAGCTGGCCAGGTCCCGCTCCAGGAGTTCGTTTTCCGGCATGGGTGCTGCGGTCGGCGTATCGACCTGCTGCCCCTGCGCATGTAGCTGCAGAGACGCACTCGCCAGCAGGAAAAACATGCCCGAATGAATTAGCCTGCCGTGATTCATGTCATACGAAACTTGTAGTCGAGCGTCATTGGTGATGCAGAGCCTTTTCTTTAATCATGCGGTATCGCGGCGTGAATCCGAGGCGTTTCCGAACACACATGGCCGCTCCGACGCGATAGAATAGCCTATCCTGCCAGTTGATTGACGGCTCGATTTATCCGGCCGATTCGGACATTGGGAAGCAGCTCCGTGTCAAAGCATAGGTGGTTGATTTTCGGTTTGATACTTTCTGCGTCAGCTGCGGGGCAGCAGACGCCTGTGGGCGCGCCGGGCAGCCCGCCTTTCCAATCTACCGTTAACGGCTATTGTGTAGCCTGTCACAATGATGCCGCGCGCACGGCCGGGCTTTCCCTTCAACACGTTGACCTGAATAACGTCACCGCGGAGGCGGAAATCTGGGAAAAGGTGTTACGGAAACTCAAGGTCCGAACCATGCCGCCAGCCGGTATACCTCGCCCCGACCCGGCGACCTATGATGCGTTCGCCCGTTACCTGGAAACCGCGCTCGATAACCATGCCAGTGCCCGGCCACATCCGGGCAGACCCGCCATACGCCGCATTAACAGAACCGAATACATCAATGCGGTGCGTGATTTGCTTGCCGTGGAAATCAACGATGACACGATACTTCCGGCAGATGACACCATGTTCGGTTTTGACAATATCGGTGAGGTCCTGACCCTGTCGCCGCTGCTGGCGGAACAATATATCTCCGCCGCAAGAAAAGTCCGCCGACGGGCGCTCGGAGAACCGGAAATGCAACCGGTTTTTGATATCTACACCGTATCCGGATACCTGATGCAGACGGAATGGATGGGAGACGCAATGCCTTTTGGTTCCCGGGGCGGAGTTTCGGTGAATCATCATTTTCCCATGGACGGTGAGTACGTTGTCCAGGTCCGGCTGCACAGGAACTCCCGCGAATACATACGCGGCCTCACCGAATCCCATCAATTCGACATTCGCCTGGATGGCGAACGGATCAAGAAAATCACCATAGGGGGTGAAAAACACGGCAAGTCTGCGGGAATATTTTCATCCGGCACATCCGGAGACGTCGAACAGGAACACTATGAAAGAACGGCCGATGAAGCCCTGCAGGCCCGCTTCTCGGCAAAAGCCGGTACACGAAAACTCACCGTAACGTTTCTTGACGAGAGCACGATAGCGGAAGAACCCCTGTATCCGCGGCATACGCTGTATGACTACGCGCAGTACAAGGGCGGTGTTCCGGCGGTACATACGGTTGCGGTAGGCGGACCCTATAATGCGAGGGGCGTCAGTCAAACAGCCAGCCGGGAAAAGATCCTGATCTGCCGGCCGGCGCGACGTGACGATGAGGTGTGCGCCGAGCGCATACTCACTAATCTTGCGCGCCGCGCCTACCGCAGACCGCCCACTGCTCTGGAACTGGAGGAATTGATGGCGTTTTACCGCCAGGGTCAGCGCGGCGGTTTTGAACAGGGTATCGGCCTTGCAATTGAAAGAATGCTCGCAGGCCCGGAGTTCTTGTTCCTGGTGGTCGAACAGCCGGAAAATGCGGAACCGGGTGAAATCTTTGCCGTCTCGGATCTGGAGCTTGCCACGCAGCTGTCTTTTTTCCTGTGGAGCACAATACCCGACGATGCGCTGCTGACGATTGCCGAGTCAGGCAAACTGTCGCGACCGGGTATTCTCCGGCAGCAGGTCCGGCGCATGCTGGGCGATCGTCGTTCCGACACCCTGGTCAAGAATTTCGCCGCACAATGGCTGCAGTTGAGGAAACTGAATGCCGCGACTCCGAACACTGACCTGTTTCCTTATTTTGACGACAATCTGCTGCAGGCCTTCCAGAAAGAAACCGAATTATTCTTCGAGTACGTTTTGCGAAATGAGCGGCCGGTATTGGAACTCCTGGATGCCGATTACACGTTTGTGAACGAGCGGCTGGCCAGACATTACGGCATCCCGCATGTTTACGGCAGTCATTTCCGCAAGGTATCGTTACCCGACGCGACCCGCGGCGGGCTGCTGGGACAGGGCAGTATCCTTACGGTAACGTCCTACCCAAATCGAACTGCACCGGTTATTCGCGGCAAGTGGATACTGGACAATATCCTTGGCGCACCACCGCCACCGCCGCCGCCGAATGTTCCCAACCTCAAGCGGGAAAATAATTAG
>Ga0224497_10001469_pt1 | contig 15007 bp, 13 predicted proteins | sample SF_Jul11_sed_USG_4_FD_167970 | JGI IMG/M metagenome (GOLD analysis project Ga0224497, IMG submission 167970) | Sediment microbial communities from San Francisco Bay, California, United States - SF_Jul11_sed_USGS_13 | ecosystem: Environmental > Aquatic > Marine > Sediment | place: USA... | reverse complement strand
GGCTCAATACTGCTTCCTTGAACTGCGTGGTCGTGGCGCCGGAAGACGCAGATTCCTGGTACGGAATCTCCACACCCTGCTCGATGCGCGCTTCCTTCTGGTTCGCCGTGATGAGACGTGGCGTTGATACAATCTCGCCGCGCCCTTCAGCCTGAAGGGCCGTCAACTCGAGATCGACGATGTAATCGGAATCGAGGATCGCGAGTGCCAGGCGACCGGCCGGATTCTCGATCGGCACATTAATGTTGTAGCGATCAGCAATACCTGGCGCAGTTACCGGGAACGGCGTGCCCGTACTGGCGAGGTTATCCAGCGCAGATCCAACGATGATGTCACTGCCTTCGCCGCTACCCGTGACTGAAATCAGTCCGTCACTCGAGTTTTCCTTGATGCCCGTGACACCAAAGCGAATACCGAGGTCACGACTGAAATCATCGTTTACCACGACGATGCGTGACTCGATCAGCACCTGGCGAATCGGTATATCCAGGGTGCGAACCAGGCGACGAATGTCCTGCAATCGATCTGCCGTGTCCTGCACCAGCAATGTGTTCGTACGATCGTCGATACCGACGCTGCCACGCTCGGACAGCAGACTGTTCGTACTGGTACCCCCGCCGGATGCGCCACCAATGAGTGCCGCGAGATCCCCTGCCTTGGCATAATTCACCTGCAGGAACTCGGAATAAAGCGGTTCAAGTTCGATGATTGCCTGCCGTGCTTCGAGGTCGGCTGTTTCGCGCGCTGCTATTTCTTCGGCCGGCGCGACAATAATTACGTTGCCGTTCTCGCGCATGTCCAGACCCTTCGTGGTCATGACAATATCGAGAGCCTGGTCCCACGGCACGTTTCGGAGACGCAGAGTAACGTTGCCTTGTACCGTGTCGGACACAACAATGTTGCGACCTGAGGTTTCCGCGAGCAGTTGCAGTACTGCACGTGTCTCGATGTCCTGGAAGTTCAGGGTCAGGCGCTGTCCTTCGTACTCCTTGGTTTCGGAGAACAGTGAGGAGCCCTCCTCGTCTTCCTCGACTCTCGGGTTAATTTCAATCGTAAATTCGTTGTCGGACTGGTAGGCCAGCTGTTCGTAGGTGCCTTCGGCGGTGATTACGATGCGCGTATCGAGATTGGTGCGCAGGGTATCAACGGTGGTCACCGGCGTAGCGAAATCCATGACGTCGAGGCGCCGCATCAGCTCTGCTGGCAGGCTCGTGTCCTTGAATATTGCAACAACTCGACCGCCTTCCTGGCGAATATCAACCGGCGTTCCCGGATCGCTCAGGTTAACCAGTACACGGCCGCCACCATCGCGCGTGCGACGAAAATCAACGCTGTTGATCTGCCTCGAACCGCTCGAGGCGAATGATGGAGACGAGGTCTGCGGCGCGGAGCTGCCTGCAAACTGCGTAACTCCACTGTTCGCTCCGTCGCCGCCAAGGGTAACGAATATCGTGTTGCCGCTCTTGCGCGTGTCATAAGGAACCATCGAGTCGAGGTTCAGTACAACACGGGTGCGGCCATTGGCTTCTGCTGTCAGGACCGTATCCAGTGGACCAAGATTGACGTCGCGGCGCCGCGATGACAGTCCCAGGGTCGTCTCCGGCAGGTCGAGTGCGATGCGGGCGGGGTCCTCGATTGTAAATGCCAGCGGGTCCGGTGCGGTGCCGCTCATGATCAGCTTTAATTCAACTCGCTGACCTGGCAGGCTCTGAACCTGAATGTCCTGTAGCCGGTTGCTTTCCTGCGCGCTTGCGGAGAAGGCGCAGACTGCCAGCAACGCTGCAGCCATTTGCATGACCCAACGCCGGTGGTTGCCGAGCGTTGTCTTCATATTAAGCGTCATTCCAAATACTCCCAGTTTCATTCAGGCGTCAGTCCGCCAGGGACACGGCGGCATCCCGCTCCAGGTATCCGCCGATCCCGTCAGAAATAATCTCAACGAGTTCAATTTCAGAATCGTTGATCGCGACAATCCGACCATCATTCTGTCCCATGTAGTTGCCCGGCACGACGCGGTGAATCAGACCGTCGGAGGTCTGGATCAGGCCGTAGCTTGTTTCACCCAGCACCAGTGTTCCAACCATGCGCAGGGTATCCAGCGGAAAGCTCTCGAGGAACTCGCGACTCCGCTCCGGATCCGGCCGGGTACCGCCGTCGCCAGGTCCACCCGAAACTTGCGGAGAATCCGGAACGAACGGCGAGCGCATCCCGTACGCGTCGGCCGTGTAAGTGAATACTTCGTACGGAGTGATTTCGGGCAGGGGTTCGATCCGCCCGGCCGTGCCTTGATTTCGTTGATGTACTGATCGAGGTCATCCATGTCGCTGCCGCAAGCGTTAAGTGCGAAACCAGCAAGCAGAACGACGACCAGGTTCCTGGAGAAGAAAGCCCTCATTAGTCGGCCTCCTCTTCAATATAGCGATAGGTCTTTGCGGTGACCTGCAATGTCAGGCTGTCAAAATTGTCGGGATCATCTGGCGTGATATTGATGTCATGCAAGGTCACGATTCGTGGCAGCGCTGCAATACCGCTAACGAAATTCGCAATTTCGTGATAACCGCCGGAAAGACTGATCGTAATCGGCTTCTCGGCATAAAAATCTTTCGGCACTTCCGGCTGCGGCTGGAACAGTTTTTCCTGCAGTCCTGCGGCGAGACCCGTCTGCGAGATGTCGACGATCAGGCTCGGAATCTCCGTTTCGCCGGGTAGCTGGCGAAGCATGGTGCCAAAAGACTGTTCGATCTGTGCGAGCTGCGCGCGATACGCATCGTAGTTGGCAGCCTTACGCTGCTTGTTCTCGAATACGTCGCGCAGGGTGATTTCTTCCTGCTCGACCCGCTGTAATGCCGGGTATTTGTCCTCGATCACAATCCAGTAGATGCCAAGGCCGACAACAACGGTGAAAACGATACCGATCACACCGGCCCGGAACATGAACGGCCAGCGACCGATATCGTTGGCGTCCAGGCTCTGTAGTTCTTCTATCAAGTTCATAACCCGGACTCCTCTTCACTCTGAGGACTGGTCTGTTTGAGGGTCACAACGAACTCGGCCTGACGGGCCGGACCTGACTCGGTCGTCTCAACTTTGGTGACGCTCGGGTCAGTCAGCCAGTCAGACTGGTCTGCCTGTCGCATCAGCGCTGACACGCGAGTGCTTGATTGGGCAACGCCTTTCAGCTCGACTGCGTTGCCTTGCTGCTGCATCCCGTTCAGGTAGACGCCTTCCGGCATCTGGCGGGTAATTTCGTCAAACAGGTGGACAATCTCCGGGCGGCTGCGCTGCAGTTGCTCGATGATGTCCATACGGGCCAGCAGGCGTTCCTTCTGGCGCTCGAGGCCGTCGATCTCGGTAATGCTCTTTTCGAGCTCCGCGATTTCTGCCTCCAGGCGCTGGTTTCGTGCCTGCTGGTTATCAATCATCTGCACGAACATGAACCAGGCCAGCCCAACAACTGCGCCGGCGGCAATAACGGCGCCGACAAGCGCGACCATAAAGTCCTGCTGCCTTTTCTTGCGTTCGGCTTCGCGCCATGGAAGTAAGTTAATGCGTGGCATCTTAGTCGAAGCTCCTCAATGCAAGTCCGCAGGCTGTCAGGAGTGCAGTGGCGTCCTTGTGCACACCTTGCGACTTGGCCTTGGATGAGATCTTCATTTGTCCGAGCGGATCGCCGACTTCTGTCGGGATGCCGACACGGCTCGAAATAACGTCCGCGATTCCCGGAATGTTGGCGCAACCGCCGCAGACCAGGATCATGTCCGGCTGTTCCCTGCCGCCGCCCGACGCGAGGTAGAACTGCAGCGAACGACTGACCTGCTGAGTCATGTCGTCGACAAATGGTTCGAGAACTTCCGGCTGGTAATTACTGGGCAAGCCGCCCTGTTTCTTGGCGCGACCGGCGTCTTCCATCGACAGCCCGTAGGTCCGCATGATTTCCTCGGTCAGCTGCTGGCCGCCGAAGGCGAAGTCTCGGGTGTAAATGACTTTGAGGTCCTGCAGCACGCTGAACGTCGTACTGCTCGCACCGATGTCAACGATGGCCACCGACTGGTCGGCGCCGCTGTCAGGAATCTGGTGGCTGAGTAGCTGGCAGGCGTTCTCGAGCGCAAATGCCTCAACGTCGACGATCTCGGCCGAAAGACCGGCCGCCTGAACTGCCGACGCGCGCTGTTCGACATTTTCGGTACGTGTCGCTACGAGAAGTACATCGAGCAACTCGGGGTCGTTTTCGTTCGGCCCGACGATTTCATAGTCGAAGCTGACTTCTTCCATCGGGAACGGGATGTACTGGTCAGCCTGGATTTCAACCTGGCCCTCGAGGTCCCTTTCGGACAGGCTCGACGGCATCTGGATGACCTTCGTAATGGCTGCGTCGCCGCTGATCGCGATGGCGACGTCGGTGGCTTTCGCCCCGGCGCGTTTCACGGCCCGACGGATGGCTTCACCGACGGCCTTGGCGTCCACAATCGCCTTTTCGTTTACCGAACTTGGCGGAGTGGGCTCTGCAGAATAGGACTCAACACGGAAGCGTTTTCCGCTCTGCGACAGCTCAATGAGCTTCACCGATGAGGTCGTTATGTCGAGACCCAGCAGAGGCTGTGATTTTTTTCCAAAAAGCACGTAAATTTCCTTCTAAGTCGGTGAGTTGCAGAGCAATCTTGCGCCCAAGCTCAGCAATTCGATTTAACTATATATCAATAAAATGTTAAATAAAACGTGACTTTGTTCACGAACCGGCGAGTTCCAAGCGATCCTTATGTTACTGACCGGACACGAGGTATTCCGTGAACTGGTCGGCATCGACAGACCTCCCTCGAATTTGATTCCAAATTCCCGTTAAGGACGCTGTTTTCATTGCGGGTGGAAGTTAAAGATCGCTATCATTCGAACCTGGCCCGGGGCGCTCTGGCGAGCCCCGTGCCACCGGATTGCCACATTTGGGTATCAGCATTCCTGTCTGGCAACCGGGTAAAGGCCCGGGATCGATCGTTTGGGCTCGATTCAGGCCTTCATTGCCGCTCTCGACCGGTAAAACGGATAGCTTGCAGGATCATGCAGGAACGACGGAAAACCAACGGAATGTCCCGCCCCATGAGCAGGAGGAGGCGCTATGCGCGCTGGGCCGTGCTGTGCCTGGGGCTGGGCGTCAGTGGCATGCTGGCGGCTACCGCAACGGTCATCGGCGCGTATTACTATGTATCGCCGAGTCTTCCGCAGGCAGAGACCATTCGGGAAATCCCGCTGCAGATTCCGCTGCGGATTTTCAGTCGTGACGGCCGGCTGATTGAAGAGGTCGGCGAACGGCGCCGTATCCTGGTCAGTTATGAGGATCTGCCGCCGTTTGTCGTGGATGCTTTTGTATCGGCCGAGGATGGTCGCTTCTTCGAGCATCCCGGCATCGACTACCAGGGCATTCTCCGGGCGCTGTTGCTTCTCGTTAAGAGCGGCGAAATATCCGGCGGCGGCAGCACGATTACCCAGCAGCTCGCACGAGACTACTTCCTGACCCGTGAACAACTGTTTACGCGCAAACTCAGGGAAGCCTTTCTCGCCTGGCAGATAGAACAGACATTTACCAAGGAAGAGATCATGGCGCTCTTCCTCAACAAGATGTTCTTCGGCCAGCGCGCCTACGGCGTTGCCGCTGCAGCGCAGGTCTACTACGGCAAGCCGCTCTCGGAAATCAACGTTGCCGAGGCAGCAACCCTGGCGGGCGTCCTGCCGGCACCGTCCGAATACAACCCGGTCCGCAGCGCGGCCAACGCCGGCATGCGCCGTCGTTATGTGCTCAACCGCATGCATGAACTCGGCCACATCGACGAGCAGCAGCTCGAGGAGGCGCTGGCCTATCCGCTCGAGTCACGACTGCATGGCACCAAGAACGAGTTGTCTGCGCCGTACGTCGCCGAGATGGTGCGACGGGAGATGCTGGACCGTTACGGCGAATCTACCTATTCGGCGGGGTTCAGCGTGGTCACGACCCTGGACTCGCGATTGCAGGCCGCTGCGAACTACGCCGTACGCAACGGCCTGTTTGAGTTCACGCGCCGGCGCGGCTACCGAGGCCCGATCGATAGCGTGGAGATCGATCCCGAAGTGCTCGTCGCGCCTTACGCGGTATGGCCGGAAGAATTGCAGCGGCAGCTGCAGGATTACGGCAATCCGGCCGGACTCTCGGTTGCGATCGTCACGGCCCTGAACGAGGAAGACAACAGTGTCGAAATTGTTCTGCAAAACGGCACAGCATCGTCAATTGCCTGGCATGGTATCTCGTGGGCGCGACCCTACATCGATCGCGAAACGAGGGGACCTGAACCTGAATCGGTCACCGACGTACTGACGGCGGGCGACATTATCTATGTCATGCCGATAACAATCGGCGGATGGGCCCTCGCACAATTGCCAACAGCGCAGTCGGCCATTGTCTCGGTCGATCCGATGGACGGCGCAATAACGAGCCTGGTTGGCGGGCTCGACTTTTCGCTCAGCAAATTCAATCGCGCCACACAATCAGCCCGTCAGCCGGGGTCGTCTTTTAAGCCCTTTATCTATTCGGCCGCCCTGGAAAACGGCAACACGCTGGCGACGATTGTCCCCGACTCTCCCGTCGTGATCAGCTCAACGGCGCTTGAGCGCCTCTGGCGACCGGTAAACTACAGCGGGCGTTTCTATGGTGACCAACGTGTCCGCGAAGCGATGGTGAGGTCGATGAACCTCGCTTCGGTACGACTGCTGCTGAATAACACCGGCATTGGTAACGCGGTCAATCACCTGGCTCCATTCGGCTTCAACGAGGCGGCGTTGCCGAGAAACGGTTCGCTTGCGCTGGGCGGCGGCAACGCATCACCGCTGGATATGGCGCAGGCCTATGCGACATTCGCGAATGGCGGATATGCCGTCAAACCCTACGTCATCGATTCCATCGTTGGACCCGCCGGCGAACATCTTTACCGCGCCGAGCCCGCTGTCGTTTGTCCTGAATGTGAGCCGCCTGAGGAGTCGCCGGTAGCGACACAGCCCGACCCGCAATACCCTGTTCATTCCCCGGGTTCTGAAAGTGTCCTGGGGTTAGATCCGAAACCGCTCGACGAGATCACCATCAACGGCGGGTCTGCCCTGGCATTCGATCAACCTGAGCCGCTTTACGAGCAACCGTTCGACGATGGCAAGGTAACGCTCGAACAAATGGCCGACCTGGGCGAGTCCTACCAGCCCGACGCGACCGCCGCGCCCGAATTGTTCAAGGACATCAAGCTCGCCAAAAGAATTATCAGTCCGCAAAACGCGTTCCTGATTCAGGACGCCATGCGCGAAGTCATTCAGCGTGGCACCGGTGTACGCGCTCGGGTACTCGGGCGCACCGACCTGTCCGGCAAGACCGGCACATCCAATGACCGTCGCGACGCCTGGTTCGCTGGATTCAATGCCGATATCGCCAGCATAGTCTGGGTTGGCTACGACGACGACTCAGCATTGGGTCCGAGAGAAGAAGGCTCGCGAACTGCATTACCTATCTGGATAGAGTTCGCACGCCTTGCATTGAAGGGCGTGCCGAACCATCGAATGGATACTCCCGACGGAATCGTCAGCGTGCGCATTTCAAAGACGACCGGTTGCCCGGCTGATGCGACAACGCCGTTCGAGGATGTCATGTTCGAGCATTTCCGTGAAGACCATGTGCCGGAGTGCGAAGTTAACGACGTGGTACCGGACATCTTCAACACCTCGGATGAAAGCGCTGATATTTTTTAGCCAGGAGCTCGAGCGATGGGCAAGAAGAAAGTTACTGTCAATGACCGTGCCCGGCAGATGGTCGCCCAGGAAGCTGCGCGCATAATCGTCGAACAGGGCATTCAGGACTTCCGGGTTGCCAAGACCAAGGCTGCTGACAGGCTGGGGCTGAACGACCGCGGCTCCCTGCCAGGCAACAGTGAAATCCAGGCAGCGGTCAGCGAACATCATCAACTCTTTGGCAGGGAATCCCACTTCGATCTATTGCAGGCCTTTCGTCGTGCCGCATTATCGGCGATGGAGATACTTTCGCCCTTCAGCCCAAGACTCGTTGGTCCGGTCCTCAATGGAACCGCCGTAGCAAACTCGGCGATTAACCTGCATGTCTTCTCCGATACGCCGGAACTGATCGCGATGAAGCTCGACGAAAACAGCCTGGCCTGGCGATCCTACGAACGCCGCCTGAAAAGTCGCCGCGACCGCGCAGAAACTTTTGCCGGCTACCGATTTCATCACGACGATCTGGCTATTGAAGCAACGGTTTTCCCGGTCGATGGTATGAGACAGGCACCGATCAGCCCGGTCGATGGTCGACCCATGAAGCGGGCCGACTCATCCGCGGTCCGGAAATTGCTCGAACCCTCAAACTAGACGCATCCAATTCGCGCCAAGGTCGTTGCGAGCTCTCTTTGGTCTCGTCATTGCGAGAGCAGTTCGCAGGGAGCGAACGGCGACGCACGAAGTGCGCCCGACAGGGTCGACAACAGGACGTTGCCGGTCAACCGCGGCGACGAAGCAATCTCATCACGCTGGCACGTCGATAGTTAGCACCCCTACTGTCACCCCTTCACCGACCGCACGCCCGCGCGCTCCTTCTTCCTTCTTTGTTTTCAGCCGGAACGACGACACATCTCTCGCGCCGCTTACCGCAGGAATTCCCTGGCGTCATGGCTCGCTCCCTTTGGTCGCTGCGCTTTACTTCCGCCAGGAAAAGCCTGCGGCTTCGGCGCTGATCACGAGTAGAGGAATCGTCGTACCTTCCGATTCCAAGTATCACCAAAGATCAATCCGCACCGATCTGGATCGTATCGCCGTATCCGGCGGGCGTATTGGGGCGGAAACCCGGGGTTTTTCTTTCCCGAAGTAAAGCGCAGCGAGGCGTTCGCCGAGCGAGCCATGAGGGAAAGGAATGCCCCGGGTTAACCGCCCGGGCGCGACGATGACCGGCGGACCGGGCTGATACTAAAAACAGTAAGGGATAAGGAATCGCCCGCCTGGCGGCGGGCGATGGTTGTTAGCGTTTTTCGACCGCGACGTAGTCGCGTTGGGGAGGCCCGGAGTAAAGCTGGCGCGGACGACTGATTCGGCCATGCGGGTCGGTGATCATCTCTCTCCAATGTGCGACCCAGCCAACCGTTCGGCCAATCGCAAACATGACTGTGAACATCGAGGTGGGGATGCCCAGAGCGCGATAGATGATGCCGGAATAGAAGTCGACGTTCGGATAGAGATTCCTCTCGATGAAGTACTCATCTTTCAGTGCAAATTGCTCCAGCTCGAGTGCGAGGTCGAACAATGGTGAATCCGTGCGGCCCATTTTCTTGAGGACCTTGTGGCACATCTCACGAATAATGGTCGCGCGCGGATCAAAGTTTTTATACACGCGGTGACCGAAGCCCATGAGCCGGAACGGGTCGTCCTTGTCCTTCGCCTTCGCAACGAACTTCGGTATGTTCTTCGCATCGCCGATCTGCTCCAGCATACGAAGAACGGCTTCGTTGGCGCCGCCGTGAGCCGGCCCCCAGAGTGCGGAGATGCCGGCTGCGATAGCCGAGTAAGGGTTCGCACCGGAGCTGCCCGCCATACGAACCGTCGATGTTGAACAATTCTGCTCATGATCGGCGTGGAGAATAAACAGAAGGTCCAGCGCTTCCGCTGCAACTTCGTCGATCTCGTAATCTTCGGCCGGTACCGCGAACAACATGCGCAGGAAGTTCTCCGCGTAATTCAGATCGTTCCGCGGGTAGATGAACGGCTGACCGGCGGTCAGCTTGTGTGCGGCAGCCGCAATGGTCGGCAACTTGGCGATGATGCGGTGCGTAAATACTTCCCGCGCTTCCGCATTACGAACGTCCGTCGTATCGTGGTAGTAGGCGGACATCGACCCGACGACGGCCGAGACGACCGCCATCGGATGTGCGTCATAACGAAACCCGTTGAAGAATCGCAGCATGCCCTCGTTCAGCATCGAATGCCGGGTGATCAACGTGTCGAATCCTGCGAGCTCGTCGGCTGTAGGCAGTTCTCCATATAAGAGGAGATATGCAACTTCGATGAAGCTCGAATGCTTGGCAAGTTGCTCGACCGGGTAACCCCGGTACATCAGCACGCCTTCGTTGCCGTCGATAAATGTAATTTCGCTGTCGCAGCTTCCCGTGGAAACGAAGCCCGGGTCATAGGTAAATACGCCCTGCTCCGCGTACAGGCGGCCGATTTCAATGACATCCGGGCCAGTGGTTCCGTGGCGAACCGGCAGTTCCATTGTTTTGCCATCAGGGCTGGTCAGCGTAAATACATTCTTGGTCATAGATTCTCAGTCCTTTTTACTACGAGCACGACGAAGCACCGGCCCGCAACATTCCATGGTGCCGGAAGCCGGAAACTTGAGCAATTGGCGAAGCTTTAAATTTGCCCGAGAGCGACGCAAATGAATGCGCTAGCCGAGACCGTACTTGCGGCGGAATTTGTCGACGCGGCCACCCGTGTCGACGATTTTCTGCTTACCGGTATAGAACGGATGACAGGCCGAGCAAACCTCGATCGAGAGGTCGTCACTGAGCACGCTGCGTGTGGTGAATTCGTTGCCGCAGCTACAGGTCACTTTGATGTCGCTGTAGTTGGGATGGATATCGGCTTTCATTGCAGGTCTTCCTATCTAGGGCTAAGCGCTGGAAAAAGGGCGCGTAGGATATAGGTACGCCCTGCAATCCGCAAGTCCTCGCGGCAAGGGCCAGGTTTATCCACAAATCCTGTGGATAACTCTGTGAACAAAAATTGAACGGATGACGTAAGTCGGGGTTTTTAAAGAGTAGTTGCGAATATGTCTATTTTGTGTCCAATTTGATATACATAATAAAATCATAAACTTACAAGGGCTTCTGAAACGTTCAGCTGAATTTCGTCGGCTATTCCGCGGAAATTCCGGAAGACACCGGCCCTTGTGCATAACGGCCGCGGCAGCCCGAAGGACTTTCGGAACACAAACCGGACCCCGATTCGCGTCTGCGAAGCGCCTCATCCGGGCAAAAACCGCGATTGCAGCTCGTTGAGAAGCCGAAATCCGTCAGCCGTCGGGCAGAAATGTCCCGCGTCCGGATTTTTCAGCAAACCGTCATTAACGGCGGCATCGACACTGGCATTAAGTGCATCAATTGGCAGTCCTGTTCGCTCTGTCAGCAGGGAAACCGGCACACCGTCTGACAGTCGTAGCACATTGAGCATGAATTCGAATCCGGCGTCTGCTGCCCGCACTTCGCTAACGTTTGCATCGAATGCGCCTGACTCGGCTTGCTCCATGTAGCTCAGCGGATTGGCGGGTTTATGGTATCGGCGAATGACGCCGCTCGCGTCGGTCAGTTTTCCGTGGGCGCCGGCGCCGGCTGCGAGATAGTCACCGAATTGCCAGTAGTTCAGATTGTGTCGACACCGGTGACCAGGTTTTGCGAATGCCGAAATCTCGTACTGCTCATATCCCGCTAGGGTGAGCAAACGATTGCCGGACTGCTGGATTTCCCACGTCAGGTCGTCATCGGGAATGCCGGCCGGCGGGTTGCGATGAAATACGGTGTTAGGTTCCAGTGTCAGCTGATACCAGGAAACGTGTGGTGGCGATATTGCCAGCAGGGATTGGATATCAGCCATCGCATCTGCCAGGTCCTGACCCGGCAGGGCAAACATCAAGTCAATATTGATGCTGCCGAAACCTGCCTCGCAGGCCTCAGCATAGGTTGCCTCTATTTCATCGCGACCATGAATTCGCCCGAGCACAGTGAGCATATTCGGATTAAAGCTCTGGGCGCCTATCGACAAACGCGAAATGCCTGCGCGTCGGTACTCCACCAGGCTGCCATGTTCCACTGTGCCCGGATTCGCCTCCATCGTGATCTCGCAAAGATCGGCGAGTGATAAGTGACGCCGGCAGGCATCAATGATCGTTGCGATCTTGTCCGGACTGAAGAGGCTCGGCGTACCGCCGCCTATAAATACCGATTCAATCGGACGATCGCCGGCATGCGCCGCTTCCGCTTCAATATCAGCGCTCAGGGCTGCGACATAGCGATCCCAGTGCGCGGACTTTCCGGCCCGATGTGAATTGAAATCACAGTAGGGGCATTTTTGTATGCACCACGGAAGATGAAGGTAGAGCGAGAGGGGCGGAAGACTGAATGCCATCATCCTGCCCGCATGAGATCCTGAACCCGGTCGCGCAATTTTCGAAATGCCTTGCCACGATGGCTGATGACGTTCTTTTCCTCGCGACTCATTTCGGCGCCGGTTTTCTGTTTCTGGAGATCGAGAAAGACCGGGTCGTAGCCAAACCCACCGCTACCGCGCCGTTCGCGGAGAATTCGACCTCGCCAGACTTCTTCGACAACGATCGCTGCCTGATGCTCTTCTGGCCAGGCGAGTACCGCCGCGCAGTGGAAGCCCGCGCCACGCCGGTCATCTGGCACGCCCTCAAGCGCTTCGAGCAGCAAATCGAGATTCTCCTCGTCCGTTGCGTTTTCGCCGGCATAACGCGCCGACCTCACGCCGGGTCTTCCGCCGAGCGCATCGACAACAATCCCTGAGTCATCCGCCATTGCAGGGAGCCCCGACTGGTCGGCCGCGAAGCGCGCTTTCAGCAGGGCGTTGTCTGCAAACGTGTCGCCAGTTTCTTCAGGGGAGTCTATTCCGAGCGTGGATTGCGCGACGATTTCGACATCCAGCCCGGAGAAAATACTCGCGATCTCGCGAATCTTTCCGGCATTGCCCGTAGCAAGGACGATTTTCTTCATGGCAGATCAGTCCGCCGAATTGATCGCCTTCGACTGTGCCGCGATGATCTTATCGACACCTTTGGTCGCCAGGCTGAGCAGCGAATCAAATTCACCTCGATCGAAAGCGTGGCCTTCAGCCGTTCCCTGGACCTCAACAAACTTGCCGGCGTCATTCATGACTACGTTCATGTCCGTTTCTGCCTGCGAATCTTCGTGGTAGTCGAGATCGAGCACCGGGATGCCTGCGAATATCCCGACAGATACTGCTGCGATCCGGCCATGCACCGGGTCTTTCTTCAGCTCTTTCGACCGGCACAGGCGGTTCATCGCGATTTGCAAAGCAACGAATGCGCCGCTGATCGCGGCCGTTCGGGTGCCACCATCAGCCTGTAACACATCACAGTCCAGCGTGACTGTCCGTTCGCCAAGTGCGGAAAGATCCGTTGCGGCGCGCAATGAGCGGCCGATGAGTCTTTGGATTTCCTGGGTGCGCCCGGACTGTTTGCCGCGGGCCGCCTCCCTGCCGGACCGTGTATGCGTAGAGCCGGGTAACATGCCGTACTCGCCAGTGACCCAACCCTTGCCACCGCCACGCAACCAGGGCGGAACACGATTCTCGACACTCGCCGTGCAGAGAACCCGGGTGTCACCGAATTCCGCGAGTACGCTGCCCGCCGCATGCCGGGTGTAATCAACAATGAACTGCACCGAGCGTAACTCGTCCGGTGCGCGACCGCTGGGTCTCATGGTGTCTCCTGGATTGGTTTCTTCTTAGTCTACTCGCCAAGCCAGAGCAATGCTGTGCCCGTAGTATTGTCGCTGTATGGCGCGTTCATCGTCAGTGCTTTCATGCTGAGTGCCTTCAGATTCTCAGCCAGGCTCATTGTCGTGCGACTCGATATCTCGGCGATTTCACCGTCATTCATGCCGGACCAGAGTCCATCCGAACAGGCCAGCAGTACATCGCCTTTAGCGAGCGGCATCTTGCGCGTAATGCTCATGTCAGGCACCGGCGCGTCACCACCAATACAGCACTCAACGAAGTTACGCATCGGATGATCGAGTGCTTCTTCCTCAGTAATGGCGCCTTCCTGGATCAGCACCTCGACATGGCTGTGATCTCGCGATCGGTTAACAACCTGACCATTGCGCATCAGGTAAATCCGGCTGTCCCCGATGTGGGCCCACCAGCTGCCGGTTTCCTGGATCAGGCAGATTGCACAGGTAGCGCGCGGCCTGAAGTCGACCTCGTGATCCGCCCCGAGCTTCACTACCTCGTCGTGCGCCTGCGACAGCGCCATGTAGAGAAATCCCTGCGGATCGAATAAAGGCAGGCTTGCAGACGTAAACAGTTCCTGCACTGTCTTCATGCCCACTTCCGCGGCGATTGCGCCGTCCGCGTGCCCGCCCATGCCATCGAATACGAGCATGATCGCCGCATCTTCGGAGACGATGATCGCGGCCCTGTCCTGGTTATCCTGGCGGTCTCCCAGGGCGGACACTTTGGCGTACTCAATTTTCATTGCTGGGAAGATTGACCTTAATTAGCTGGCCCGAGTCGGCCGGCCAGCTTAAAATAAATGGCTCAATAAACAAAACGAGCAGGTTCGCGGAAGCGCTGCCCCTGCGATTTGCCGCGCCATTATTGCGGTGCCGTCAGTTCCTGACTGTGATGGACCTACGGTAATTGCGTAAACCCCGGGATTTTCCATGTTGAACAGTATGACCGGCTTTGCCCGGGAAACGGCGGAAACGCCATTCGGGACGATGACCTGCGAAATGCGAACGGTAAATCATCGCTACCTCGATGTTCAGTTTCGACTGCCCGAGGAGTTGCGATCGAAAGAACTGGACCTGCGCAACCGCATTGGTGAGTCACTGAAGCGTGGCAAGGTCGAATGCTCCATCTATCTGAAGCGCGGCAGCGGCGGCAGCCAGGAACTCAACGTCAACAATGAACTCGTTCAGCAGATCGCTGCCCGCGCGACAGAGATATCAAAGTTACTACCCGAATCACACGCCCTGGATCCGATCGATGTCTTGCGCTGGCCTGGCGTGGTTGCCGAACCCGACATCGACACCGAGCCGCTGTTCGCGGCGGCGATGTTAGTAATGGAGAAGACACTGCAGGCAATGGTCGAGATGCGCTCCAGCGAGGGTGCGCGCATCGGCGGACTGATCGAGACGCGGCTGGCCGACATCCTGTCTATTGCGGCATCTGTACGTGCGCGTATGCC
>Ga0224497_10001468_pt1 | contig 15008 bp, 15 predicted proteins | sample SF_Jul11_sed_USG_4_FD_167970 | JGI IMG/M metagenome (GOLD analysis project Ga0224497, IMG submission 167970) | Sediment microbial communities from San Francisco Bay, California, United States - SF_Jul11_sed_USGS_13 | ecosystem: Environmental > Aquatic > Marine > Sediment | place: USA... | reverse complement strand
CCGCAGGGGGCATGGGGTCAGTTCTAACATTTCAGCTAAACATCTCGCGACGGTGAGACCTCTTCGGTTGGAGTTTGCCGGAGCGCTGCACCACGTCACATCACGCGGCGATCGACGGGAGAACATTCTCCTGGACGACGATGATCGCTACGACTGGCTGGATGTGTTGAGCAGCACTTGCATGCTGCAACTGGGTGGTGCATGCGTGTTGCCAGATGAGCGACCACTACCACGGGGGCACTCAAACATTTCAGCGGGCATCGGGGGCGGGGTTTTTTTGAACCCCCAGGAGGACTGACGGCGCTTTCTATTCTTGTTGACGCGGAATACGTTTGTCCATACATTTTGTTCCGGTGAAGATCGAGTGGGGATCCCGCCAAAGCCGCCGCGAACCTGCGAGAGCACGGAGTTGCCTTCAGTGACGCGGCTACCGTCTTGACCGATTGACTACGCATTGACTCGTGAAGACCCCGACTCCTTTGATGAACAGCGATTCGTCACACTGGGGATGAGTGCCACGGGTGCCCTGCTTGTCCTCGTCTACACGCATCGGGAAACCGACGCCTACAGGATCATCTCATCTTGGAAGGCGAACAAGCTACAGAGAACCCAGTATGAAAAAGCCCGCCGCTGAACCTTATCGCGATATCGACTTTTCTAGGGCCAAGCGTGGCTCTGTCATCAAGATGGAGCCCGGAAAGACCAAAATTTCTATTCGCTTGGACAACGCTGTGATTGAGCACTTTCGCTCCTCGGTCGAGAAAGCCGGCGCTGGCAATTATCAATCCCTCATCAACGACGCATTGCTTGCTCACATTCAGCAACGTAATGTCCTCGAAGCAGTGCGCCAAGTTGTCCGCGAGGAGCTTTCGCCAGCACGCGCGAAACCACACGCGACGCGTTCGCGGCACGCCGTTGCACAAGTCGGTTAACGCGCTCGCAAAGTCCAGTGCGCGCCCGTCACAAGAGTCTTAACTTCAAACATTTCAGCTTAAACATCTGGCGATGGTGAGGCCTCTTCGGTTGGAATTTGCAGGTGCGCTGTACCACGTCACATCGCGTAGCGAACAGCGCGAGGACATTTTTCTGAACGCGGGTCCATTCAGCTTGACACTCGGACGTTTTCGTCCGATACTGCGTCTGTGACAGGAAACGAGTTCATCCGCAAGGTGAAGTCGCTCGGGAAGGCTCGTGGCTCGACCGTGATTCTCGATGCTTCCCGGGGCAAGGGTAGTCATCAAACGATTTATTTCGGTAGCGCCTTCACCGTGGTTCGGAACCCGAAGGACGAGTTGAAGACAGGCACCTTGCATGCAATGTGCTCTCAGCTCGGAATCAATCCCAACGACTTACAAGGTCGACGATGGAACGCTTTGAATACGCCGTAAGGCTCAAGCCTGCCGAGGAAGGTGGCTTCGTTGTCACGTGCCGAGATCTGCCGCAGCTGATTTCCCAAGGGGACAATGTGGCTCATGCGTTGGCAGAGGCGGCAGACGCAATGGATGAGGTCTTTGCCGCCTACGTGCTTGGTGGTCTGGATTTCCCAACGCCAAGCAGGACTAAGCGTGGTGAGCATTCGGTATCGCCGCCCGTTGAAACGGTGGCCAAGGCCGCGCTGTACGTTGCCATGCGCGAAGCTGGCATTAACAAGATGCAGCTCGCGAAGCGGCTTGGCGTCGACGAGAAAGAGGTACGACGCTTGCTTGATCCGCACTATGGGTCGAAGTTGCCTCGAATCGCCCAGGCGGTCGAATTGCTCGGAAAGCGCTTGGTAATCGGGCTGAAGCCAGCCTGACTATTCAGTACCGTAGGATGGGTAATGTGCAGCGAAAACCATCGCTCCCGTAGTTAGCAAAGGGCTAGGTGTCACCACCCACCAGCACGTAGCTCTTGGGCCTGAGATTCGCAAGTTCTTGCTCAAGCCGTGGGAGCAATGAAAGCAGGACGTTCAACTCATTGGACATGGAGTCCAGCACGACAAGAGCAACTGGCAGGGTGGACAAATTCTGCTGGAACGGCATGTTCTTGTCGACGGTGACGAAAGCGTCGAAAGCGGCGCCGGCCAGGGCGAGCAGTTCTCCGTTTCTTACGCCGGACCAGCCCATTTCAACGGCGGTCCGAACCTCATGGTTCGCAAAGTGCCGCCCAAGCTTGGCGGGAATCGACTCGTCAAGAAGCAGTCGCATCTGCTGCCAGGCTGGTCCGGGCTGCTTCTAGAACGGCGACGGCACGTTCGCGTGAGACCGTGGGGAAGTCTTCCAAGAACGCTTCGAGGAGCGACGAAGCTTCGAGGTAGTCGAACAGGTTCTTCACTGGGACGCGTGTACCTGTGAAGCACAGCGCCCCACTCATGATCTCTGGATCACGACTGACGAGAGAGTTGCTCATGATGACCTTCGAGCTTGAAAGTTTACGCCAGATGGGACGTTGCGGGGAAAGAAAGGGTCAAGTTTCAGTGTGCCACGCAGCAGGGTTGATGAGAGGAGTGGAGGCACGGGTCTTTCACGTTAAGCAATAAAGGTTTACACGTTCTCGCAAGCACGGCAGCGCTTTGCCTCAGTCCTCGACAACGCTCAAAAGGAAGGCGCCGTTCGGATCACTCGCCGTGATGGTCGAGCATTCACCATTCGACCTGTCCAAGAGTCACCATCGCCGCTCGCTGTGAAGGGCGTCAACCTCAGGCTCCGCCGCAATGAAATCGTTGCTGTTGTTCGAGAAAGCCGTGAGCACGCAGGTGGTGGGTGAATTAACCGATTCCGCGGGAATTGGTGTCAAGAGAAGAAGTGGTTCGCATTTACTAACAGTCGATTTTGACTATTCGACTGACCAGAAGTTGTCGTTTGACATGCACGCACTGGCCAACGCGAGCGATCGTGGCACACAAGCCGGTAGTGGTGTTCGGGTGTCTTTTCTGGACAGCTTCAACGTCTTTCTTGGGTCCGCCGGTCTATTTAACTGTTGGTCAAGTCGCAAACACTTCTTGCAGCGTGCCCAAGGCCGCTGCGAGCGTCTTCGCTGACACGGCGCCTACTTTCTTTGCCAGCCGCGTCTTGTGAACCGAACGTATCTGATCCAACAAGATCAACCCGCGCTTGCCGCTGTGAGTCAGCACTATCCTGAACGGTGCTGGACTGCTCCCGGTGGTCATGGGGGCCACGATCACCGTGCGCAAATGGTCATGCATCTCCGGGGGTGAAACGATAACGCATGGGCGCGTCTTTTTGATTTCACTTCCCATCGTCGGGTCGAGATTCACGAGCCAGATTTCGCCCCGAACCACAACGCGACTCACCACGCCAGCGCCGCATCACCTTCGTTTGCAAACTCGGGCATCACCAGCGCATCATCGCCAGCCACTGCGACCCTTTGCGCGGACTCAGCCCAGCCATCCCGGGCGGGCTGGGCTGGCTTACGCAACACCAGCGTGCCACGCTCGACGGTCATCTCAATCTCACCCTCGAAACCGAGCTGTGCAAGCAAGGTTTTCGCAATGATGATGCCACGCGAATTTCCCATCGGTCGAATCGTCGTTTTCATTGACTTCGGAGCAATCATTGAGTTACCTTAGGGGGATAGTTTGCCGAGCGCATGTTATTACGTTGTTGTAACCTTGTCAAAGGTTGTGCTGGCCTGTCGGGTGCAGGCCCGTTGACGCCTTGCACTGCATCCCTGCTCAAGCGCCCCTTGTCCCTTACCACCGTATCAAGGGCTAGCTTGCGCTCAAGCGCACGAAGTTGGCCGGCAGGCCCGGCACCTGGACGCGCATCGCGAGCACACAACCAGCCCAAGGCTGCTGTGCTAGTTCGTCCGCCGGGCGCTTTTGGCTTGCGCTGGTGATGTAGAGCGTTTTCAGATCTGCACCGCCGAAGCACGGCATGGTCGGGCAGCGCACCGGCAGCGGTAGGTCTTGAAGTAACTTGCCTTCGGGTGCGAGCTGCAGCAAGCGCTGCCCTTCGTACATGGCGACCCAGTAGTTGCCTTGCGAATCGACGGTCGCGCCGTCGGGTCGCCCACGATAAGTTTCGATAGCTTGGTCCGGCGCGCGTGGTGTGAACTGCGCAAACACGCGGCGCTTGCTGATGCTGCCCGTAACGACATCGAAGTCAAACGCAAAAACCGTGTGTGTGGTCGTGTCGGCCCAGTACATGGTGCGGTTATCGGGGCTCCAGGCCAGGCCGTTGGATACCGTGACGCCGTCGGCCTTACGCGTGACTTGCCCGTCTTCCAGGCAGTACAGCGCGGCCAACGCCGGCTTGCGCGGCTCGTAAACGGTGCCGCACCAAAAGCGCCCGGCGGCGTCGGCCTTGCCGTCGTTGTAGCGCTCGTTGCCGGGGTCGTACGCAGGGGCGGCGATCAAGCGGCGCTGCCCGGTGGCAGGGTCGAAGTGCAGAAATCCACTGCGCAAGGCCAACAGCAGCCCGCCACCGTAGGTGGGTGCGCAGCAGGCCACGTCGGTATCAAAGTCCCACTGTTGGCTGTTGCCCGTTGCTGGGTCCAGCCGGTGCAGGGCGTGGCCTGCAATGTCGCACCAGTAAAGCGCTTGCTCGTCCGGGTGCCACAGCGGCGATTCGCCGAGCAGCGCCGCCTGACTGACAGGTTGCAGCGTGGCGTTCATCGTCGGGTGGTCAGCATATCAAGCATTGGGATCGCCAACTGTTCCAGCGATGAGCGCAAGGCCACAAGCAACCTGCCCGCCTTCGACTCACACGCGTGGCCCATGCGAAGCGCGGATAGCATAGTCATTGCCCACCTGTCGCGGGACGAACTTTGGCCGCGGCTGCCACGCTCAATCGAGTTGCGCCTTCAGGTAATGCGAGCCGGCGATGGGGCTGAAATAGTAGGGCGCGATCTCTTCGAAACCCAGCGAGGCATAAAGTTCGCGAGCCGCTTCCATTTCGTCCAGTGTGTCCAGCAGCATGACCGAGTAGCCCGCGAGACGCGCCTCGTCGAGCAGTGACTGGGCCAGTGCACGCCCCAGACCAAAGCGGCGAAAGGCTGGGCGCACGTAAAGACGCTTCATCTCGCAGGCGTTGGCATAGTCGACATCGCGCAGCGGGCGCATCGCGCCGCACGCGGCCAATTCGCCATCGACCAGGCCGAGCGCGAGGTAGCCCGAGGGGGCGGCGTACTCGCCCGGGAGTTGCGCCAGTTCGTCGTCGAAGTTCTCGAAGCACAGATCGACCCTCAGGCTTTGAGCGTACTCGCGAAAGATTTCGCGTGCGGCTTCGATGAGCAGGGGTCCATCTGCAGCGACAAGACGAACTTCAGGTGCACCCATCCGGGTGGCGGCGGCCATGCTATCGAGTTTACCTGCCAAGCTTGGCCAGCCAGGCTCCGAGCGGCTCGGCCCTGCATCTGGCCGCGTGGCGCGTAACACCACAGCCACGCGATCGCTCAAGGCCTGTTCTAAATTGCCGATATCCAGACAGCGTGCATTGGCACGTGCGCTCGGCAATCATGAGCCGCAACTTGGACTTACCGCAACCCTGCACGTCGCATCGCAATCATGTACACATACAAGACCCAGGCGCCACGCCGCGGCAGTCGCAAACACAGATTGCTGCTTTGTGTCGCACTCGCGGCGGTTTTCCCCGCCAGCGCTGCGCCGGACCTGACCGACCTGAGTCTGGAACAACTGATGGACATCAAGGTGGTGGGTGCTTCCAAGTACGAGCAAAAACAAAGCGAGGTCGCCGCTGCGGTGAGCATTATCACGCGTGACGAGATTCGCGCCTTCGGCTGGCGCACTCTCGACGAGGCGGTGGCTAGCCTGCCCGGGGTGTATACCACCTACGATCGCCGATACGTTACCCTCGGCACGCGCGGGCTGGGGCTGCCGGGCGACTACAACATGCGCGTGTTGGTCACCATCAACGGTAATCGCGTAAACGCCCCGACCTACGACAGCGGGCCCTTTGGCAGGCTTTTCCAGCTGGACATGGATTTGGTCGAGCGTATCGAATTCATCCCTGGCCCGGGCGGCGCAGTGTACGGTCAGAATGCAATGTTTGGCGTGGTCAACGTGGTGACGCGCGACGGTGCCGACGTCGATGGCACCGAACTCGCCCTTACCTACCAACACCCAGAATCGATGCGCGAAGGGCGTGCGAGCTGGGGTAAGGCGTTCGACAACGGCGTCGACGTATTGGTTTCGGTGTCCGGCATGCGAGCGCGTGGCGAAGACCGTTTCTACGACTTTGGGGTGCACCCAGTAACGCGTGCAGCTCATTCTGGTGTGGCAGTTGGCCTTGACGGCGACCACGACAACGAACTTTTTGCGCGCGTAGCCGGCGGCCCATGGTCGTTCGACCTTGTGCACGCCGATCGCCGCAAGGACGCCCCCACCGCTGCCTACTTCTCCGATCCGTTGGTCCCGGGTCAGTACGAGGCAGACCGTTACGCTCTTGCACAGCTCCAGTATCAAGAAAGCTACGCAGACGACACCGTGCATGTGGCGGGGCGGCTCTTCATTGGCCGTGATCGCTTTCGGGCCAAATTCAGCTTCGTCCGCTTAGGCGGGCCAGTAACAGTTCTCTCGCCGTCCGATTGGCGCGGCGCTGAAGTGCGCCTGCTGTCCACCGGACTGAAGGATCACAAGCTGATGCTGGGGCTGGAGATCCAGGACAACGTACGCTACGATCAGTCTCTGCTGCTTTCCGCCAACCCGGCAGCAAGTATTGTCATTCCCGGTTCGGGTTACCGTGCGGGTCTTTACGTTCAGGACGAATGGCGTATCGTCGATTCGCTGACGGCCACCATGGGCCTGCGGCTCGATCGCAACAATGTCACTGGCAACAAGCATAGCCCGCGTGCTGCGCTGATTTGGCAAGCCGCGCCGGCGACCACGCTTAAAGCACTGTTCGGCCGTGCGCACCGTGCCCCCAACGCGTTTGAGCGTGACTACGACACTTTCGCACAGGCTGGCAACCCGGAGCTGAAGGGCGAAAGTATCGACACACTGGAGTTCGTGGCAGATCATCGGGTAGGCAGCAACCTGACGCTTCGCGGTGCACTCTACCAGTGGAGCATACGCGACCTCGTGACGCTTGGCATCGAACCCGCGAGCGGGAAACTGCAATATCAGTCGGGCGATAAAGTGAAAGCCCGAGGCGTAGAGCTGTCGGCCGACAAGACCTGGGCGCGAGGCGTTCGCCTACGCGGCAGCGTGTCAGTGCAAGACGTTAGCCATGTCAGCGACGGCGGGCTGCTCAACTCACCCAAGTGGCTCGGTAAGCTCAACTTGTCGGCGCCCTTGCCAGTGGCCGGATTGCGCGCTGGCTACGAACTGCGTTACGACAGCAAGCGCCTGAGCCTGGACGGTAGCGAGTTGGACGGCTACGCCCTGTCGAATCTGTACTTAAGCACCGACACCTTGGCCAAGGGGCTGGAGTTGTCTTTGGGCATTTACAACTTATTCGACACCCGGTACGAGTACCCCGGTTCGCATAACAACTGGCAGAACGCGCTTGAGCAAGACGGACGCAGTGTTCGCGTCAAGCTGGTTTACAAGTTTTAAGGGGGAATTCGATCATGGTTCGTTTGAACTTCCGCCCAAGTCTCTTTAAGCGCTGCTCTGGTGGTTCGACGGTACGGCGCGCGGTTTACGCGATGCTCGCTGCCGCCCTGGTTGGGCCGGGCCACGCCGCCGTCGATCTGACCTCGCTCAGCCTAGAGGAGTTGCTGGACGTCCCGATCGTCGGCGCGTCCAAGTACGAGCAAAAGCAAAGCCAAGTGGCCGCCGCGGTCAGTGTGATCACGCGCGACGAGATCAAGGCCTACGGCTGGCGTACGCTGAACGAGGCCTTGGCCAGCTTGCCCGGGATTCACACCACGTACGATCGCCAGTACAGCTACTTGGGCACGCGCGGCTTTGGCCTGCCCGGCGATCTCAATACCCGCGTGTTGGTGACCATCAACGGCAATCGGGTCAACGACGCCGTCTACGATTCAGCCATGACGGGACGGCAGTTCCCGCTCGATATGGATTTGGTCGAGCGCATTGAATTCATTCCCGGCCCAGGTGGTGCCGTTTATGGCCAGAACGCCCTGTTCGGTGTGGTCAACGTCGTGACACGCAGCGGCGCGGCGGTGGCTGGCACCGAATTGGCGGCGGGCTACACGGGGTCGCAGTCGGCACACGAAGAGCGGGTCAGCTGGGGCAAGAAGCTCGATAACGGTGCCGATGTGCTGCTCTCAGCTTCCGGGTACCGAGCCAAAGGCCGCGATCGCTTCTTCGACTACCCCGGCGCCAATGCAGACGGGTCCGATGCGTCGGGTGTCGCTGTCGGCATGGACGGCGAGCGTGATAAGGAATTCTTTGCCCACCTTGCCCACGGCCCATGGTCGGCCGACTTCTCGTACGGGGATCGCCGCAAGGATGACCCCACCGCGACCTACGGCAGTGACCCGCTCGCACCCGGTCAGTACCAGCGCGACCGCTATTTGCTAACGCAATTGCAGTATCAAAGCACGCTGGTCGATGAAAGCTTGCATTTGTCGGGCCGGTTGTTTCTGGGCCAGCATCGCTACACCGCGCTGTATCGATACGGCGGTGCGCCCGCTGAATCGACCGGCCCGGGCGACTGGCATGGCTTCGATCTACGCCTGTTGTCCACCGCCTGGGCGCAGCACAAACTGATGTTGGGGCTGGAGTATCAGTCCAACACCCGGCAAGACCAAACGTGGGACGACCTCACCACGCCCGATGTCGTCGATCTGGCCATACTGCGATCAGGCTACCGCGCGGGACTTTACGCCCAGGACGAATGGACACTCGACGATCACTGGCGCGCGACCTTGGGGCTGCGTCTTGACCACAACAACGCCATAGGCAATACGCTGAGTCCGCGCGCCGGCCTGATCTGGCAGGCCACACCCGCCACAACGTGGAAAGCGCTCTATGGCCGCGCTCACCGCGCACCCAACGTGTTTGAGCGCGACTACGACGATGGCGGGGTGACCCAAGTCGCCAACCCGAGTCTAGAGCGCGAAACCATAGACACGCTGGAACTGGTGCTGGATCACCGCGCGGGGCCAGACTTGTCGCTGCACGGCTCGGTGTACCGTTGGAGCATGCAGAACCTGGTAACCCTGGGGATACATGCAGAGAACCGACACCCGCAGTACCAGAACGGCGAAAATGTTACGGCCCATGGCGTGGAGCTGTCAGCGTACAAGACCTGGCGCGCGGGCACTAGCCTGCGTGGCAGCGTCTCGCTGCAGGATGTCGGCGACGCGAACGGCGGCGACCTGCACAACTCGCCCGAAGTGCTGGGCAAGCTCAACTTCGCCAGTCCATTGGCCTCCACCGGGCTGCGCCTAGGCTACGAGCTTCAGTATTCCGGGGCACGTCAGAGCCTGAATGGCGCGAAGTTGGACGCTTACTGGTTGTCCCATTTGTACTTGGTGGCGGACAAGTGGGCGCGGGGGCTGGAAGTGTCGCTGCGTATCAGCAACCTGTTTGACACCCAGTACCAGCATCCGGGCTCACACAATAACTGGCAAAACGCCTTCGACCAAGACGGGCGCAGCGTACAGGCTACGCTCAGCTACAGGTTTTAAGGCCACACCATGCCTAGGTTTTGCACCCGCATGTTTGTCGCCAAGGCGGGGTGCGCGCGCTTGTGCCTGCCACCGAGTCTGTTGTTGCTAGCGCCAGCGCTTTCGACCGCCGCGCATCCCCGCAGCCTAAAGCAACTACTGCGCTTGCCACTGGATTGTTTGCTGCAGTTAGAGCTATCGTCGCCGCGGGCCTCACAGGTCATCGGCGTAAGCCGGTTGAAGGCCATGCGTGCCAGGCGTGCCAGGCGTGCGAGGGGGCGCCGTGCGGCGTAAGACCCCCCCATTGCTGCGGTCCCTGGGCTTAATCGGCTTGCTGACGTTTGCGATGTCAGCACTGGCGGATGATTTGCCCGAGTATCGCCTGAAGGCAGCCTTCTTGTACAACTTCGCGCTCTTTGCAGAGTGGCCCAACGAGGTTGGCGGCACACTCAACCTTTGTGTACACGGGCAGGACCCCTTCGGCAGCGAGCTCGACGCGCTGCAGGGCAAGGCCGTGGGGGCGCGCAGTATCACCGTGCAACGCAAGGCCGGCGGCGAATCGCTCAAGGGCTGCCAGGTTGCTTTCATTGCTGCCTCGGCGATTGGCAGCCTGTCACGTGTGATTGCCGAGGCGCGCGACAACAACGTGTTGACCATAGCCGACAGCCCCGGCGCTGCGCGCCAAGGAATCGCGCTCAACATGGCTGTGGTACAGAACAAAATCACCTTTGAGGCTAACCTGCGCGCCGCGCGGGCTGCTCGCATCACGCTCAGCTCTAAACTGCTGCGCCTGGCCACGGAGGTGTACCAATGATTACGCTCGGGGCCCGTCTGCGACGCATCAACCAGGTTGCGCTGGGTTCGGCCGTGGGCATCGTCGCGGTAATCATCGTTATTAGCAGCTTCACGATGGGCCTGTTTGCGCTCGTTGACGCGAGCCGCGCGCAAGCCAAGGTGCTGGCCGAAAACGCCGCTGCGGCGCTGATGTTCCAGGACGCCAAGTCGGCGCAGGAGATCTTGCAATCGCTGCGGAATTCGCCAGACGTTCACGTCGCAGCGCTGTACGGCAAGGACGGGCGCTTGTTTGCTGCTTACCAGATCGAAGGGCATACAGCGCCGGCAACGCTGGAAGGCGCAGCGTCAAACTTGGCGATTGGGTTCGAGTACATCACGATAAGCCAGCCGGTGCAATTCCAGCAAGCCAATCCCGGCTACCTCGTGGTCGGTGTGGACCTCGAAAACCTCTATAAGCAGACCGCCTGGCAGATCTTCGCCACACTCGTCGCCGCGCTGCTGGCGCTGAGCGCGAGCGGGCTTCTGCTGCGACGGCTCAATGCTTCGGTGTTGCAGCCGCTGACCGGTTTGAACCGCTTGACGGAGCGCGTGTCTAAAGATGCCGACTACAGTTTGCGCGCCAAATCCAGTGACATCGCCGAACTGGACCAGTTGGCGGCGGGCTTTAACGTGATGCTGGAACAGATTCAGGAGCGCGACAAGCGCCTGGCCGACCACCGCGACCATCTCGAGGAGGAGGTCGCGGCGCGCACGGCGGAGTTGCTGCGAGCCAAGGATGCGGCCGAGGCGGCGAGCCAGGCCAAGAGCGAGTTCCTGGCCACGATGAGCCACGAGATCCGCACGCCGATGAACGGCGTGCTGGGTATGAACGAGCTACTGATTGATAGCAATCTGAGCCGGCAGCAGCGCACCTGGGCTGAGGCGGTACAGGCCTCCGGGCGGCACTTGCTGGGCGTGATCAACGACATCCTGGATTTCTCGAAGATCGAGTCGGGGCACTTGGATCTGGAGGTCGTCGACTTCAACCTGGTCGAGGTGATTGAAGACGCATTGACCATGTTCGCTCAGCCTGCGGAAAGCAAAGGGCTCGAGCTTGCGGCCCAGTTCATTCCACACGACGCGCCGCTCGCGCTGCGAGGCGATCCATTCCGCCTGCGGCAAGTCGTCGCTAACTTGATTGGCAACGCGATCAAGTTCACCGATGAGGGCGAAGTCGTGGTTCGCGTCTCGTTGCTGGAGTGCACCGGCACCGAGGCTTCGGTACGGTTCTGCGTCGAAGACACCGGCATCGGCATTGAACCCGAGGCACAGTCGAAAATCTTCGACCATTTCGCGCAGGCCGATGGGTCCACGACGCGTCAGTACGGCGGTACTGGTCTCGGGCTGGCAATTTGCCGGCGCATGCTTGATTTGATGGGGGGTAGCATCCGCGTCGAGAGCACACCGGGAAAGGGCTCAAAGTTTTGTGTCGATTTGCGGCTGCCCGTCGCGCTCAGGGCGAGCTCGGAACCCCTTGCCACCGGCAAGCTCGACGGTGTGCGAGTTCTTGTCGTAGACGACAACCAAACCAACCGCGACATCCTGCAGCAGCAGTTGCAGGGATGGCGAATGCGGGTCAGCTGCGCGGAAGGGGGCCAGCAGGCCTTGTTGTCAATGACCGAGGCGGCGCAAGCAGGCAGACCGTTCGATATCGCTATCCTGGACATGCACATGCCCAGGATGGACGGTCTGCAGCTTGCACGCGAGATCAATGCACACCCGGATTTGGAAGCGACGCGGCTGATGATGTTGAGTTCGACCTACGCCAATGCCGACCAGCAAACACGCGAGGAAGCAGGTATCCTGCGCTACCTTAACAAGCCTATACGCCAGGCCGACCTGTTCCGCGTCGTCACGGGCGTTGTCTCGCTGGACCCGGCTGCAACGGGCTGGGACGAACTACTGCCCGAAAGGTCTGCGGAAACGATGCACGGCACTGTACTGCTGGTCGAAGACAACGCGATCAACCAGAGCGTGGCCAAGGCGATGCTACAGAAACTCGGCCTGAGCTGGCAATTGGCCAACAACGGCGCAGAGGCTGTTGACATGGTGCGCAAGCACGACTTCAACGTCGTGTTGATGGACTGCCAGATGCCGGTGATGGATGGATACAAAGCCACGGCGGCTATTCGCGCCTTGCCGGGTGGCCGTGGTGAGCGTCTACCCATCGTCGCGCTGACCGCCAACTCCATGCAGGGTGACGAGCAGAAGTGCCGCGACGCTGGCATGGATGGCTTTCTGGCCAAGCCCTACACATTGGCCACGTTGCACGTCACGCTGGAGCGATGGCTTGTGACCGGGTACGAGCCGGCGGCTGGTGTGGAGCGCCGAGCCGAGCCACCGTTTTCAGCGATCATGGGCGAGTCGCCGGCCATCAGCTTGGAGGTCATCGAGGCTCTGCGCGAGCTCGATGAGTCGGGCGGCATGGGCCTGGCGAGGGGGCTGCTGCAGTCCTTTCTTGAAACCGCCGACCACGGCGTTGCTCAGGTGGTGGCCTCCATCGGCGCCGGCGACTGCAAGTCGTTAGGCCAAGCGGCGCACGCGCTCAAGTCGAGCACAGCCAATGTTGGGGCACAGATGCTGTCGGCGTACTACCGTGAACTGGAGCGGTTTGGCCGCGAAGGCAACATCGACGAAGCACGTGCGCGGTTAGATCTGGTCCGGCGCGAGCATGCGCGTGCGGTGTCGCAGATGCGTGAACTGCTGTTGGAGCTTGCATGACCAGCGCACCGAGCAAGGTACTGGTCGTCGATGACGATGCCAGCGCACGCCTGCTGATGCGCGCGGCCTTGCGCAAGGCTGGTTACGAGGTCGTCTTGGCCAACGGCGGTGTGGATGCCTTGGCCCAGTTCCACGCCGAGCCCTTTGACATGGTCATGCTCGACGTCGACATGCCCGACTTGAGTGGATACGAAGTCTGCGCGGCACTGCGCGCCGAAGTCGGCCCTCTGCTGCCTATCTTGATGGTGACCGGCATGGAAGATGTGCAGTCGATCGACCAGGCTTATCACGCGGGCGCCACCGACTACATCGCCAAACCCATCAACTGGGCGCTGATCGGTTATCGGGTGAGATACCTGCTGCGCGGGTATCAGGCCTCGCTGGACCTGCAGGCCGCTGAAGCACGCAACGCGGCTATTCTGAACGCCATCCCCGACTTGTTGTTCGAACTCGACATAGACGGTAGCTACATTGACTACCATTGCGCACGCGCTGAGCTGGTCGCCACGTCGGTAGATAGCTTGATCGGCAAGACGGTTGCCGAAGTGCTGCCACCCGACGCCGCGCAACTGTGCATGTCGGCATTGCAGGAGGCGCATGAACACGGCTCGTCGGCAGGCCAGCAGTTCGAGTTGGAACTTGCGCATGGCACCGTGTGGTTCGAACTTTCTGTGGCGCGCAAAGACACGGCTCCCGGTCTCAAGCCGCGGTTCATCGTTTTGTCGCGCGATATCACGGAACGCAAATCAGCCGAACACAAAATTGCTCGGCTCGCCTTTTTTGACAGCCTGACCGGGCTGCCCAACCGGCAGTCTTTTCTTGAAGGAGTCGACCGGGAAATCAGACGTGCTCGGCAAGTCGGTGCTCAGTTGAGTGTCATGTTCTTGGATCTTGATGGCTTCAAGAATATCAACGACACCATGGGGCACGCCGCGGGCGACCAGATCCTGCAAAGCGCGGCCGACCGGCTGCGCATGGGCGTGCGACCGACCGACATGGTTTCGCGCACCGCCGACGTCGGGGCGGCGGTCGAGCTCGCCCGCCTGGGCGGTGACGAGTTCACTGCGTTGATTCTGGGCATTGCGCGGCCGGACGATGCATTGGTCGTCGCGCACCGCGTCCACGATTTGATGCGCGCACCTTTCGTGGTCGATGGCACAGAGGTGACGCTGACGGCGAGCATCGGCATTGCGCTCTACCCGGAAGACGGCGCCGACGCGGCGACGCTGCTCAAGCACGCCGACACAGCGATGTACCACGCCAAGGACTCGGGCCGGGACAATTGCCAGTTCTACAGCCCGTCGCTGACTGCGCACGCCATGCAGCGGATGGAGCTCAAGACCAGCCTGCGTCTGGCTGTTGAGCGACAGGAGTTCAGCCTGGTTTATCAGCCCCAGCTCGACGTGACCGCGGGGCACATTCACTCGGTGGAAGCGCTCATTCGCTGGAATCATCCTGTGCGAGGAATGATCCCGCCGTTGGAATTCATCCCGCTGGCCGAGGAATGCGGCTTGATTCTGCCCATTGGCCAATGGGTGCTGCGCAAGGCTTGCGCTGACGCGGTGGGCTGGCAACGCGCCGGGCGCCCCCTGCGGGTTGCAGTCAATCTTTCACCGCTGCAGTTTAAAGATCCTAATTTGGTGCAAATGATCCTCGATGCACTTGCGGTGACTGGATTGGAGTCGGGTCTGCTCGAAGTGGAGATTACCGAGAGCGTCGCGATGGAGAACACGGCTGCAACGATGGCAACGCTCAATGCATTGCGTGAAAACGGGGTGCGGGTTTCCTTGGACGATTTCGGCACCGGGTATTCATCGCTGAGCTATCTCAAACGCATGCCGCTCAATAACCTCAAAGTAGACCGCAGCTTTGTCAGCGGCTTGCCGCATGATGAGGAAAACCACGCGATTGTT
>Ga0224497_10001465_pt1 | contig 15015 bp, 13 predicted proteins | sample SF_Jul11_sed_USG_4_FD_167970 | JGI IMG/M metagenome (GOLD analysis project Ga0224497, IMG submission 167970) | Sediment microbial communities from San Francisco Bay, California, United States - SF_Jul11_sed_USGS_13 | ecosystem: Environmental > Aquatic > Marine > Sediment | place: USA... | reverse complement strand
CCTCAACACACTCCCAATCACCGGTGGGACCGTCGACCTCGGCCAAACCGTGGATGGGCAACTCCTCTTCGCAGACCCCGTCATCCTCGAGGGCCGAAGGGGCCAGGTCTGGGGTCTCGACGCGACGGCCGGGCAGCAGGTGGTGATCGATTTACGATCTGACGACTTCGACTCCTATCTGTACCTCGTCGGCCCAGGACTCGTCGAGCCGCTTTCCGACGACGACGGAGGCGACGGCACCAACTCGCAGATCACGACGACCCTCCCCGAAACGGGGACCTATCGGATCATCGCGAGCCCTTACAGCACCGACGACTCCGGCTCGTTCACGCTGAGCGTCAGTCCACGGTAGCCAGGCGCGGTCAGGCCTCGTCCGGGAAGAGGTAGCTCCCGACCTGGCGGAGCGGTTCGAGACCGCCGACGTCGCGTGGGAACAGAGGGACGCGAATCTGGAGCTTGTCCTTGAACTGCAACTCGATCTGGCGCAGGTACGTCTTCTCCTGCTCCCGACGCTCCTCCAAGAAGTCGCCGATCGGACCGTCGGGCAGGATGCGATTCACGACCAGGCCCGCGATGGGCACCCCGAACTGCTCGAGCGCGGCGATCGCCTTGGCGCTCTCCAGGATCGGCAGGCGCTCAGGGATCAACACCAGTAGGAACATGGTGGCCTCGGGGTCGAGCAACATGCGACGGGCCTTCTGGAAGACGCGCCGGCGCTCGAGGAGCTTGTCGCGCACCAAGCGGAAGCGCGGGTCTCCCGCCTCGGCATCGTCTGTCTGATCGAAGTGGGATAGGTCATCGCCCTTCGCGCGGCCCGCCCCACCCAGGTTGCGGACGACCTTCGACAGCTTGTCGGACCGCTCTCGGTGACCGATCAGGCCCTCCGTCCAGGCGGCCATGATCTCCGGCAGCGTGAGCAACCGGAGCGTTTGCCCGGTCGGCGCAGTGTCGAATACGAGGGCGTCGTGGTCGGTGCCCTCGGCCACCATCAAGCCGGCGACGCGCTCCAGCATCGCGGCTTCGACTGCACCGGGGGACGAGCGGGCCAGCTCGACCTGCCTGTCGACCTCGTGGTACATGCTGGGCTGCACCAGCGACCGCATGCTCTGCTTCACGCCGGCGAGGTACTCGTCCACGACTGCGTCGGGATCGATCTCGAGTCCGGTCAGGCGGGGGGCTAGCTCTTTCGGACGACTACCGATCTTCTGATCGAAGACGTCCCCAAGGGAGTGAGCCGGATCGGTGGACACCACCAAACACTTCCGGCCCTGGTCGGCCAAACGCAACGCCAGAGCGGCGGACACGGTGGTCTTCCCGACACCGCCCTTTCCGCCCACGAACACGACGCGGCGATTGGCTACTGGAAGCTGCACCAAGAAGCTAGGGCCTCAGCAGCAGTGGAAGCCCTCGAGCGGCGAGTGCTCCATCCCCATTCGCTTGTGCCACTCGTGGAAGTCCTCGTAGAGGAGTGGCTGCAGCTCCAGGGTGAAGTAGCTGGCCGGATTGGGCACGCCCACCATCTCCGAGAATACGAGCAGCATGAAGAGGTCGTCCTCCTGCCGCTTCGCTCGCGCCACGGCCCCCCGGAAGGGGGCCGCGTAGAACTCGCGGAGAAAGTCAGCCAATCCAGCCAGCACTGCGGTCTCCTATCCCCCGGCAGCCTCTTTGCGGGCCCGGCCGAACGCGGAAACTGCCTCGAGCGCCACTAAGATACTCGCCCCGAGAATCAACAGGTCCAGCCCCACCAGGAAATACTGTCCGCCTCTGTAGAAGCCGGCGAGTTGGATGAGGAGGGCCGGGACCGTCATCGCGAGCAAAAAGGTGAGTGGGATGACCGTATAGATGATCGGGCGTTTCAGCTTGATCAGATACACGGTGATCACCATCAGGGTGAGCCCTGCCAGAAGCTGATTGGTGGTTCCGAAGAGAGGCCAGATGATCAGGCCGCCGCTCCCGCCGCCGCCCGCTCCGAACGCCAGCAAGAGGCATGTGCCTACCGCGACGAGCGTGGAGACCCACCGGCCCGTGAGCGCGGGGATTTGGTAGATGTTGCCGAACTCCTGAATGATGAATCGCTGTAAGCGCACGCCAGCGTCCATCGTCGTGGCGGCGAACAGAATGCCCATCACCGCCAGCAAGGTCTCCGCGAGTCCGGCCGGGAGGCCGATGCCCTGCTCCATGATGTTTGCACCGCCGCGCGCCCAGACCGTGAGGCCATCCGCGGGGAAGCTCCCAGAGTAGTAGCTCTCCCACTCGGGAAGCGTGGCGAAACCGGCCGTGCAGGCAATGATCGCCGCCAAAGCGAGCGTGCCCTCACCGACGGAGCCCAGGTAGCCTACCTGGCGCGCGTCGGGCTCCTTGTCGAGCTGCTTCGACGTCGTGCCGGAAGCCACCAGCCCGTGGAAGCCGGAGATGGCGCCGCACGCGATCGTTACGAACAGGAGCGGAACGAGCGGTGGCGCATTGGCCGGCGGATTCGTGTTGATCGCGGGCGCTATGATCGTCGGAGCCGCGAGGATCACGGCGGCATAGAGCAGCGCGAGTCCGATGAAGAGCTGAATCCCGTTGATGTAGTCGCGCGGCTGGAGCAGCAGCCACACGGGCAGGACGGACGCAATTCCCGCGTACACGAACAGGATGACGACCCACTGGGCCGGAGCTCCCAGACCGAACATCGTCTCGGGCAGCGAGAGCGGATAGACATCGCCGAGCCAGATGGCGCCGTAGAGCACGCTGACGCCGATGACCGTGACCCACAGCAGGGACATGCCCTTCTTGTAGATGAGGTAGCCGACTGCCATGGCGACGGCGATGACGGCCCAGGTCGGGATCACGCTGCTCGGGACCGCGATGTGCTCGCCCGCAATGATGATCGCGAACACAGCGTTGACCATCAGGAGCAGCAAGAAGATCACGATCATGAAGACGGCGCGGGCGCGCTTGCCCACGATGCTTTCGGTCAACGCACCGACCGACAGTCCCCTGTTGCGCACGCTCGCCCACAGCGCACCGAAGTCGTGAATGCCGGCGAAGAACACCGTCCCCAAAGTCACCCATAGGAAGGCGGGCAGCCAACCCCAGACCACGGCGATTCCGGGACCCACGATCGGCGCGGCGCCTGCAACCGCTGCGAAGTGGTGTCCCCAGAGGATGATTTTCCGCGTGGGGACGTAGTCTACGCCGTCCTCAAACTCGTGCGCCGGCGTCTCGAAGTCCGGATCGAGCTTGAAGATCTGGCCCGCTAGGAACTTCGAGTAGAATGCATATCCCAGCGAGAAAGCCAAAAAACCGATCACCAACAGGACGATCGCGTTCAAGGAACCGCTCCCGGTGCAGTGGACTCAGGTAGGCGGCGCGAAGAATGGACCCAAGCCCCGCGCCACGCAAGGAAAGGCTATGGCGCCTAGTCCTGCTCCGCCCCGTGCTTGATCGTCCGGCCCTCGACGAGAAACACCACGTCCTCGGCGATGTTTGTGGCGAGGTCCGCAATCCGCTCGACGTTCTGCGAAATCAGCAGGAGCTCGAGCGCGCCACTGAGCCGCTTCTGGTCCTCGAGCATGTGGGTGACCAGGATCCGGTACATGGAGCTCCGCAGGTCGTCCACATCGTCGTCTGTCGCGCACACCATGCGCGCCGTCCCCGGATTCCGGGACACATAAGCCGCGAGGGAGTCCGAGACCATTCCCTCCGCGATCGAAGCCATCTCCGAGAACTCACGAATCTCAGGGAGCGGTGGTGCCTCGCTCAGCCGACGAGCGGCCTTGGAGATGTTCACGGCATGATCGCCCATGCGCTCCAGGTCGTTGGAGATCTTGTTCGTGGTGACGATCTGGCGAAGGTCGGAGGCCATGGGCTGCTGGAGCGCGAGCAACTCGATGACGCGCTCGTCGATCTCCACCTCGAGTTCGTCGACGCGGTCGTCGGTGGCGATCGCCTCCGCCGCAGCCGAGGCATCTCTGTCGATGACCGCCTGCGTGGCTCTACGGATGAGCCCCTCGACGATGTCGGCCATTTCCAGGAGACGTTCCTGGAGGGTGTCGAGCTCATCGTGAAAGCGGCGGCGCCGTTTCTGCTCCTCGGTCATCCGAATCTCCCGGTCACATAGGCCTCCGTTCGCTCTTCACGAGGGTTCGTGAAGATCGTTTCCGTGGGACCGTACTCGATCAGCTGGCCCATGTACAAGAAGGCGGTGTAGTCCGAGATGCGGGCGGCCTGCTGCATGTTGTGGGTGACGATCACGATCGTGTACTCCTTCTTCAGCTCGTAAATGAGCTCCTCGATCTTTTGCGTCGCGATCGGGTCGAGCGCCGAAGCCGGCTCGTCCATCAGGACGATCTCGGGTTTGACCGCGAGCGTTCGCGCGATGCACAGACGCTGCTGCTGACCACCCGATAGGGCGTACGCCGAATCGGTGAGTCGGTCACTGACCTCGTCCCACAGGGCGGCGCTCCGGAGTGACTGCTCCACGGTGGCGTCTAGGTCGTCCTTCAGCCCGTTCACACGAGGACCGAAGGCGACGTTGTCGTAGATGGATTTCGGGAACGGGTTCGGCTTCTGAAAGACCATGCCCACGCGCCTCCGCACCTCGACAGGGTCGATCGCATCGTCGTAGAGATTCTGGCCATGGAAGTCGACTCGCCCTTCCACCCGCGCGCTGCCAATCAGGTCGTTCATCCGATTGAAACAGCGCAGGAGCGTGCTCTTGCCGCACCCCGACGGCCCAATGAGCGCAACCACCTTGTTCGACGGCACCGTCAGTGACACGTCCTGGACGGCATGCGTGTCGCCGTAGTACACGGAGAGGTCGATGGCCTCGAGTGCCGGCTCCCGACCAGCCAGGTCGATGTCGTAGGTTGTCGACATGGCTAGCGCTGGGCCTGTGCGCGATTGCGCATAACGATGGCAACTGCATTCATGCTGAGAAGAAGTGCCAGCAGGACCAGGATGCCCGCCGCCGCGAGCTCCCGGAACTCATCCTGAGGCCGTGACACCCAATTATAGATCTGGAGCGGGAGTACGGTGAATTGGTCCGAAAGACCCTTCGGCGTGAAGGCGAGGAAGCCCACGGCGCCCACCATGATGAGGGGCGCGCTCTCTCCGACGGCTCTCGACAGAGCGAGGATCGTCCCCGTCAGGATGCCCGGTAGGGCCATCGGGAGCACCTGGTAGCTGACCACCTGCCATCGAGTCGCCCCCAGGCCGTACGCGGCCTCCCGTATCGTGCTGGGGACCGCCCGGATCGCTTCCTGGGCGGCCATGATGATGACTGGCATGATGAGGAGCGCCAGGGTGAGCGCACCCGAGATCACGCTTCGCCCTAGTCCGAGCGCGCGCACGAAGAGCGCGAGGCCCAAGATGCCGTACACGATCGAGGGGACCCCCGCGAGGTTCGCGATGTTCGTCTGAATCGCCTTGGTGACCCAGCCACGCGGTGCGTACTCCTCCAGGTAGATCGCGGCTGCGACGGAAAGCGGGAAAGCGATGAGCGTGGTGAGGCCCAGGATCCACACCGAGCCTGCCAGGGCCGCCTTCACGCCCGCGCGCTCGGGGAAGCGCGATGCGAAGCTCGTCAGGAAGGCATAGTTGAGTCGTGGCAGCCCGTCGATCAGCAGGTCGACGAGGAGAACGGCCAGGGCGGCTACGCCAACACTGGTGGCGAGGCCGCAGAGCCAGGCGAAGGCGCGCCCCATGAGCCGGCGCCGTCGGTCGAAGGTCGACTCACCTGTGCCGAGGGGGCGGTTAGCCTCGCTCACTGGTACTCCTCGCGGAATCGGGCGAGCACCCATTGGCTGAGAACGTTCATGGCCAAGGTGATAAGGAAGAGCGTCATCGCGACGGCGAACAGCGTTCGGTACGCAGTAGTCCCCTGCGGTGTGTCCCCCAGGCTCGCCTGAACGATGTACGCCGTCATCGTCTGGATGGATTCGAGGGGGTTCACCGTGATATTGGGCAGGTTACCCGCCGCGATGGTCACGGCCATGGTCTCCCCGATGGCCCGCGAGATGGCGAGGATGAACGAAGCGATGACGCCCGACAGCGCCGCCGGCACGACAACCCTCGTCGAAACCTCCAGCTTCGTGGCGCCCAGTCCGTAGGCGCCCTCCCGAAGAGAATCGGGGACCGCCCGCAACGCGTCTTCGGACAAGGACGACACGGTGGGGATAATCATGATGCCCACGACGAGGCTCGCCGCCGCCGCGTTGAAGATCTCGGTCTCAGGGAAGAAGACCCTGAGGAGTGGGGTCACGAACGTCAGAGCGAAGTACCCGTACACGACGGTCGGGATGCCGGCCAGAATCTCCAACAGCGGCTTTAGAGTCTTCCTCAGGCGTGGGCCGGCGTATTCGCTGAGGAAGATTGCCGTCAATAGGCCGATCGGCAGCGCGACGATCCCCGCGCCCACGGCGACCATGACTGATCCGACCAGGAGCGGCAGCACCCCGAAGTGCTGCTCCTGAAACATCGGCTCCCACCGCGTGTCGGTGAGAAAGTCGATGACCGAGACCTCGGAGAAGAACGCGAAGGTCTCGCGAACTAGGACGAGGACCACCCCGATTGTCACGAGTGTCGACGCCGCCGCGCATGCGAACAGCACCGCGCCGATCGCGCCTTCCTTGAAGTTTCGGCTGCCCTTCGCCGTCAGCGAGACGTGGGGCATCGACTCATCCGGCAGCGCGGGCTGCCTCCCGGATCGCGGAAAGCGTCGACGAATACTCCTCCGGCGTCAGCGCATGGTACCCGGTGGACGGCACCAACACACCAGCCTCTTCCAGCATGAACGTCACGTAGGCGAGCACCTCGGGACGGGCAAGCGCCGAGTGCTTCACGTAGACATAGAGAGGTCGGGCCAAGGGGGCGTACGAACCGTCCTCGATGGTCTCATCCGACGGCGCCACACAACCCGATCCGCCATCGACCTGGACGAGCTTGAGACGTTCGGCGTTCTCGGCGTAGTAGGCATAGCCGAAGTACCCCAAAGCATACCGGTCGCCGGCGACGCCCTGGACCAAGATGTTGTCGTCCTCACTCGCCTGGAAGTCGGGCCGGCTGGCCCCCGACTCGCCGTTGATCGTCTCGGTGAAGTAGTCGAACGTGCCTGAATCGGTGCCCGGGCCATAGAGCCTGATGCCCTCTGCGGGCCAGCCGTTCCGGACATCGGCCCAGGTACGCACTGCGCTGCCGGGCTCCCAAATCCGCCGGAGCTCTGCCGTCGTGAGACACGTGACGAAGTCATTCGCCGGGTTTACGATGACCGACAGCCCGTCCCAGGCCACGGACATCTCCGTGAAGTCTAGGCCCGCTGCGGCACAGGCCGCGACCTCGCCCGGGTTGATTGGGCGCGAGGCGTTCGTGAGATCGGTCTCCCCGGCGCAGAAGCGCTGGAAGCCCCCGCCCGAGCCCGAGAACCCAACGGTGACACGCACGTTCGGATTCGCGATCTGGAACTCCTCGGCCACAGCTTCGGCGATCGGGAAGACCGTGCTGGAACCGTCGATCACGATCGTTCCACCGATAGTCGAGCCGCCGCCCGAGTCGCCACCGCAGGCCGTGAGGAGAACGAAGGTGAGGCCGGTGGCAGTCTGGATCCTACGAAGGGATTTCATCCCTGAGCGTCTCTCCGAGAAGATTGTGTCCTGCACAGCAACGATAGGCAGACCCACGTTCGGATTCGTGACCGACGCGTAACAGTCAGGTAACGACGGCAGAACGGGTCAGGCGACGGGCAGCGTGACTCGGATCGTGGTGCCTGCCCCGAGTCGGCTTTCGGCTCGCACGTCACCCCCCATCGCAAGCACCAGGTGCTTCACGATCGCGAGACCGAGACCGGTGCCACCCGAGTCGCGTGCACGCGCCGAGTCGGCGCGATAGAACCTCTCGAAGATCCGTGGCAACGAGTGACCCGGGATGCCCTCTCCGTTGTCCGTGACCGCGATGACGACGATGCCGTGGCTCACTTCGCTATCGATCGTGACCCGCACCCGGCCCCCATCGGGAACGTGCCGGACCGCGTTCTCGAGAAGGTTACGGAAGACCTGCACGAGACCGCCGCGATCGGCGAGCGCGGCCGCCTCGCCCTCGATGGCGAAGGCGACTGCGTCGGCCCCCTCCTCGTTCACGAGGTCCCACGCCTCGCTGACAACTGCTGCCACCGGGACCGGCTCGACCCGAGCGGACCAGCCGCCTGATTCGAGCCGGGACAGATCGAGCAGGTCGTCGACGAGCCGCTGAAGTCTGAGGGTGTTACTCCGGATCTTGGAAAGAAATTCGCGTCGGACAGCCTCAGGTGGATCGTCGTCGACCAGCGTTTCCGCGAAGCCCCGAATCGACGTCAGCGGCGTCTTGAGCTCGTGCGACGCATTCGCGACGAAGTCTCTTCGCACCCTCTCCAGGGTGCGGAGCTCGGTGATGTCCAAGAGCGTCGTGACAGAGCCCCCTAGGTCCAGAGCCCTGGAAGCCATCAGGACGTTGCGGCCCCGGATCATCATTTCCCGTGACTGCTCAGTTTGGCTGACCGAGTCCTCGAACGCACGCCTCAGCTCGGCGTCACGGATGACCGTTCCCAGAGGCGCCGAGGCCTGGGTATCCGGCAGGCCGAGGAGAGCCCTGGCGGTGCGGTTCGTGCGGAGTAGGCGCGCGTCAGCTGTGAGCGCGACCACCCCTTCCGCCATGCAGTCGATAAGGGTCTGCATCTCGTCCCGCTCGCGCCCGAGCTCAGAGATTCTCCCCCTCAACTCTTCGGTGAGGCGGTTGAACGCGGTTGATAGGTCCTGCAGCTCGCGCACGCCGGGATCGGGGACCGTCCCCGAGAAGTCGTCCTTTCGCAGTCGCTTTGCACGATCTGCGAGAAGAACGATGGGCCGGGCGAGCGCCAGGCTCAGTCCATAAGCGGCCACGAGAGACACGAGCATGGCCAGTAGCCCCGTCAGGGCCACAGTACGCTGCACTCCCGAGACCGTCGCATCGATGGCCGTCTCAGGTGCCGCGATCCTGAGGACGACCGGTCGGTCACCCAGCGTGATGAGCCGGGCGGCATAGAGGAGCGACTCACCTACAGTCGCACTCGCGCGCTCGGCAAAGCTCACGACCTCACCGCGGCGGAGGACTCCCTGGACCTCAGGGCGGTCGAAGTGGTTCTCGACGTCACCGATCTGCGCCGGATCGACGTACGAATCGCCCAGCACGACGCCGAGGGTATCAATGAACGTCACCCGGTACCCGATCCGATCCGTGATCACGCGCGCGAGCGAATCGGGCCCAACGGATGGACTCGCGGATGCGACCGCTTCGGCCAGCGCGACCTGACGACCCACGTCCGACCTGAACGTCTGGCGGAGCTCGCGACGGAGGCCCGAACCCACGAGCAACACGACGAGGAGGACGAGCAAGCCGACGACACCGAGGAAGCCGGCGAAGAGGTAATGGTGAATCCTCAGGCGCACGCTAGTCCCTGCCCTCGGGCACCTTGAGTCGGTACCCGAACCCGCGGATCGTTTGGATCCAGGCTCCCACGTCACCGAGCTTCGCGCGCAGGCGCCTGACGTGCATGTCCACCGTGCGCGTTTGGATGCGACCAGAGACGCCGGACTCCACATCCCATGCCTTCTCCAAGAGCTGCTGGCGGCTCTGCGTAGCTCCGCGACGCTCCATGAGCGCCAGGAGGAGGCGAAACTCGGTGGGGGTCAGGTTGAGCTCGACTCCTTCGAGCGTCGTCTCGTTCGAACCGACATCGACCCGGAGAGGACCGGCGCGCAGGACTTTCCCCTCCGATCTCGCTCCTGCGTCATGTGCTCTCCGCAAGATTGCGCGCGCCCGGAGCACCAGCTCTTTGGGACTGAACGGCTTCGCGAGGTAGTCGTCGGCACCGAGCTCGAGGCCCTCGATGCGCTCCTCCTGGTCGCGCTTGGCGGTGAGGATGAGGACGGGGAGTCGGGCCGTCTGTGAGTCACCTCTGAGACGCATCAGGACCTTGTCGCCGGAAAGGCCAGGAAGCATACGGTCGAGGATGACGAGGTCCGGAATCTCCCTGGCGATGGCGTCGAGCGCCTCGGTTCCACTGCCTGCGGTCTCGACGCGAAAGCCTTCCCGGGTGAGCTGGTAGGCGATGAGGGCCGCGATGTCCGGCTCGTCTTCCACGACCAGAACGCGTGGGACCGGTAGAGAGCGTGCGGTGGAGTCCATGGTTGAGGCTAACATACAGGCGTCGTGCCCCCTTGAACCAAATACTTCAAGCTTTTAGCATCCGCTCGCATTTCCTGACCAATCAAGCATTTCCCGCGCATCGAACACACAGGTGGATGACATGCCAGACAAGAAGATCATCGCAGTACTAGGAGCGACCGGCGCACAGGGCGGAGGACTCGCGCGCGCCATCCTCGCCGACCCCGACGGGGGCTTCGCACTCCGGGCGATCACCCGCAATCCGGGATCGGACAAGGCGAAGGCTCTCGCGGCCGCCGGAGCGGAAGTGGTTGCCGCGGACCTCGACGACGAAGCCAGCCTTCGCAGGGCCTTCGACGGCGCGTACGGGGCCTACTGCGTGACCAACTTCTGGGAGCACTTCTCCCCGGATAAGGAGATCGCGCAGGGTCGCAACCTGGCCCAAGCTGCGAAGGCAGCAGGACTGCAGCACGTCGTGTGGTCGACCTTCGAGGACGTGCGCGAGTTCGTGCCCCTGGAGGATGACCGAATGCCCACGCTACAGGGACGTTTCAAGGTCCCGCACTTCGATGCAAAAGCGGAGGCGAATGCCTTCTTCAAGGAGGCGGGCGTCCCGACCACGTACCTCTACACGAGCTTCTATTGGGACAACTTCATCCACTTCGGTTCTGAGCCGCAGCGAGGCGAAGATGGCAAGCTGGCTCTGGTCATCCCGATGGGGGACAAGAAGCTACCCGGCATCGCGGCCGAGGACATCGGCAAGTGCGCGTACGGCATCTTCCGGGAAGGTACCAAGCACGTCGGTAAGACGATCGGCGTGGCCGGCGAGCACCTGACCGGGACCGAGATGGCCGCGGAACTCTCGAAGGCCTTAGGCGAAGAAGTCACGTACTACGCCATGCCATGGGAGCAGTACAGGGCCCTGGGCTTCCCAGGCGCCGACGATCTGGGCAACATGATGCAGTTCAAACATGACTTCCAAGAAGACTACCTCGCTGCCCGGGACCTGGCCGTCGCGCGGAGGCTGAACCCCGAGTTGCAGACCCTCTCGCAATGGCTCGTGTCGAACGGAAGCGCGATCCCCAGGCACTAGCAGACGGACGGAGAAGCAAGATGATAGACACGATTGGACCCCACATCCTAAAGGTGCCTATGCTCGGGAAGACCCGGGCCCACCTCAACGCGCTCATCATTGCAGCCGCGGTCGCGGTCGCAGGCTGCGGCGGCGGATCGGACGCACCCGAAGCAGGGGCCGAAACGGGTGATGCGCCAGTAGTTGCAGCGCCGCAGGGCGGAGACATGATCATCGTGACTGGTGCGTCCGAAGAGCTGGGCGGCCTGGTCGTGGACGAGCTGCTCGAGCGCGGCGTCGCGGCGTCACGACTCATCCTGGTGAGTTCTTCGCCTCAGTCGCTCTCACGCTACGCGTCGATGGGCGCGAGCACGCGAAGCGGTGATCTCTCCCAACCGGCAACCTTGGCCGCAGCGTACGAGGGCGGCGACCGCATGCTGCTCGTCAGCCTCGACGAATCAGGCCAGCGCTCCGATCTGCACAAGAACGCGATCGACGCTGCGGTGGCAGCTGGAGTCAGCCATATCGCCTACACCTCCATCGTCGACCTGGACAACAACCAGTCGCCCTTGGCGACCGACCACCGGCTCACCGAGCAGGTACTGCGGGAAAGCGGGGTCGCGTGGACGATGCTGCGCAACAACGTGTACATGGACCCCCTGGTAGGCACGTCCATCGACATGATCGTGAACGGGTCCGTCGAAAGGGCGACCACCGGCGCGATCTCCTACGTGACCATGCAGGACTGCGCCGCAGCCGCCGCGGCTGTGCTCGCGACCGACGGGCACGAGAACCAGGCCTATGACATCACAGGGCCGGCGGCCGTCTTCCCGCAGGATATCGCCGCAGCCCTCACCGAGGTGACAGAGCTCGCGGTGCGGGTCACCGACCCGAGCGGAGCCTCGGCCGGCGGTCCGATGAGTTCACCGTCGTTCGCGGTCGTGAGCGACGCGGTACAGCGACTGACCGGACAGGCCCCGATGAGCGTACGGGACCTGCTGGAAGCTCACCACGACGAGATCATGTCGAACACGGGGGCCTGACCACCCGTTTTCGCTTGGCCGTGGCCCTAGCGGGCGGCCCGCCCCCAGCGGGCGGGCCGCTACGAGCGCCGCAGTAACGTGGGCCGCGGGGGTTGGCTGTCGTCCGGGTCCGGGTGGTCCAGCGTGTAGTGGAGTCCCCGGCTCTCCTTCCGGAGCATCGCCGACTCGACGATGCGGGCGGCGACCAACGCCAGGTTCCGAAGCTCAACCAGGTCGGGCGTGAGCCTCGACCTCCAGTAGTAGTCGCGAATCTCGTCTCGAAGGAGCTCGATACGCCGCCTGGCGCGCTCCAGCCGTTTGTCGCTACGCACGATGCCGACGTAGTTCCACATGAAGCGTCGGATCTCGTCCCAGTTCTGGGTAATGACGACGGCCTCGTCGCTCTCGGTCGCCGCTCCCTCCTCCCACGCCGGCACCAGGGAAGCGTCGATGGGTGCGACGCTGGCCAGTCGTGACACCGCCTCGGTCGCTGCCGCATCGGAAAACACCACGGATTCGAGCAGGGAATTCGACGCGAGCCGGTTCGCGCCGTGCAGGCCCGTACAGGCGACTTCGCCGGCCGCGAAGAGATTCTCGACGTCGCTCTCGCCTCGGAAGTCCGTCCGCACGCCGCCGCAGCAATAGTGCGCCGCCGGCACGACCGGGATCGGTTGCATGGTCATGTCGATGCCGAGCTCCAAGCACCGTCCGTGGATCGTAGGAAAGCGTTCACGGATGAAGTCGGCGTCCAGGTGCGTCACATCGAGCATGACGCTGTCGTCACCCGAGCGTTTGAGTTCCGTGTCGATGGCGCGAGCCACGATGTCACGCGGAGCTAGATCCGCGCTCTCGTGGTAGCGAGGCATGAACGCGTCGCCTGCCCTCGTGCGGAGCACGCCGCCCTCGCCCCGCACCGCTTCCGAGATGAGGAAAGACTTGGCATACGGGTGGTAGAGGCAGGTCGGGTGGAACTGCATGAACTCCATGTTGGCGAGCGTAGCGCCCGCCCGGTACGCCATTGCCATGCCGTCGCCCGACGCGATATCCGGATTGGTAGTGTAGATGTAAACCTTACCCGCACCTCCGGTGGCCAGCAGCGTGATGGGCGCGAGCATGCGCTCTACCTGCCCTGTCTCGACCCCGAGAGCATACGCGCCCAACGCGCGGTTGGGCCCGGAGAGGCCGGCACGCTCGGACGTGAGGAGATCGACGGCGCAGTGGTTCTCGAAGAGGTCGATGTTCGGATGGGCGTGTGCCCGCGCCAGGAGGGCCTGCTCGATCTCGCGCCCTGTCGCGTCGGCACGGTGCAGGATGCGACGCTGTGAATGGCCACCCTCGCGCCCGAGCTCGAACTCGCTCGGTGCGTCCGGGTCGGCGTTGCGATCGAACTCCACGCCCAAGGCTAGAAGGGCATCGATCGTCTTGGGTCCCCGTTCGACAACGAAGCGCACCACAGCCTCGTCGCAGAGGCCCGCCCCCGCGGTCAGCGTGTCTTGGACGTGCGCCTCGAACGAATCCTCGCTGGACTCGACCGCCGCGATGCCGCCCTGGGCCCAGTTCGTCGCCGAGTCGGCGGCCCGCTTCTTCGTGATGATGCCGACGCGCCCCGCCTCGGCCGCTCGGATCGCGAAGAATAGGCCCGCGATGCCACTCCCGATGACGAGGAAGTCGAATTCTCGGAGCTCCGGCGTCGGCGCCCCGGATGTCACCGCGTCAGCGACACTACAGGCCTCGCTTCGTCCAAATCAGCACAATGCCGCACCCGCTTTCGCTAGACCGCCTCTGATACTGGATCGGAACGTCCAGCCCCTGGTAGACCTCGAGTGCCTCGACCTGCATCGGCGCGAGCTCGTCGAAGTTGTAATTCTCCATACGGACCCCATCGAGATAGATGTCGAGGCGACAAGCCGCCTCGGTTGCACCCGTCCGGCGGCGACTTACGACGGTCGCCGGGCTGCCAACGTTTCTGCCTCCCTCGACCTCGACGGCCGGAACGCGGAAGATCAGCTCGGTCAGCGACTCCGGCATCAACGCCGTGATCTCGGCCGGTCCGAACTGCACTCCCCAGGCCCGAGCTGAGCGCTCGTAGAAGCCGTTTCGCTCCAGGTACGGGGAGCGCACCGCTACGACCCGGATCGGCTCCAGCGGAATCGGGCGGGTCGAGAGGGCCGCCAGGATGTCGATGGTCATCCCCGGCTGGACGATGACGTATTCGACGCGAGGCTCGTATCCGAGCCGCTCGAAACGGAGCTCCACCAGGCCGGGTGTGATTCGCTGCAAGGCGAATCGCCCTTGCTGGTTACTGATGGTCCGACCCGACAGCCGGTTCACGATATTGATGTCGACATCTCCGAGGCCCACGTCCCGGTCCTGATCTGTGACGCGCCCGACGATCTGACCAGCGGCGTTCGGATCCGACACCAGCGCATGCTCCAGCATCACCAAGAAGTCGGCCTCGCCCGGGACGCGCAGGATGCCTTCGGTAACCGCATAGCCCGAGGCCTCTGCCCTGATCAGGTGACGACCCACCGGCAAGTCGGGTAGGTCGACCCGACCGGTGCGGTCAGATCGCAGCCGGATGCCCAAGTCAGGCAGGTCGACGATCGCGTCGGCGATCCCCTGTTCGGTCTCGCCGTCGGCAACCCGCCCAAACGTCGCGACCACGCTCGAGTCGACGGGCTCCGACTCTGCCCGCGTCGCCGTCGGCAGCTTCTCACACCCGATCCTCAGACCCGCGACACAGGCGCGTTGGAACGAGGCGAC
>Ga0224497_10001464_pt1 | contig 15017 bp, 9 predicted proteins | sample SF_Jul11_sed_USG_4_FD_167970 | JGI IMG/M metagenome (GOLD analysis project Ga0224497, IMG submission 167970) | Sediment microbial communities from San Francisco Bay, California, United States - SF_Jul11_sed_USGS_13 | ecosystem: Environmental > Aquatic > Marine > Sediment | place: USA: California... | reverse complement strand
CCCAGAACGCCACGCGCTCGTACTGATCGAAGTTGGCGGCGTAGGTCAGCCGGCCGCCGTAGCGCTCGCGCGCCTGCGCGACCAGGCGCCGCCAGCGCGCGTCGAGGTCGGCTCGGCGGGCGTTGATGGCGGCCAGCGGATCGTCGCGGTCGAGGAAGGCGACCTGCCGGGCCCACTGCCGCTCGGCCCGCGAGCGCTCGTCGAGGAACTCCGGCAGCGAGCCTTGCGGGTCGTAGCCCCGGACCCACAGGTGCTTCTGCTCGACGGCCTCGCGGTGCGCCAGGAGCCGGGCGTTCTCGCTCGCGACCTTCTCGGCGTTGGCGTAGTACTCCTCGAGCTCGGGAAGCTCCTCGAGAACGGTCGTGTTGGTCAGCGCGTTGAGCTCGCTGCCGACGGCGAGCACGGCGATCCCCTCGCGCTCGGCGATCGCGGCCCAGCGCAGGACGAACTCGGTGTAGCGGCGGAACCACTCGTCGAGCCGGTCGTCGCCACGCGGCGAGATCATGCCGTGCCAGAAGAACTTGTTGCGCTCGTAGGCATGGTCGAGGGCCACGCGGAGCACCAGCACGGCATCGAGCCCGCCGCGGCGGGCCTCGCGCACCTCGTGGAGCACCCAGGGCTCCTCGTCCTCGTACCAGAGGTTCTCGGAGTCCCAGTCGCCCTGCCGGGCGTAGACGGTGACGGCGACCGCGTTCATGCCGGCGCCGTCGAGGGCCGCCACCCAGGCGCCGTGATCGGCTTCGTTGACCTGGATTCCGCCGAGCAGGAACTCCGGCGCCGCCCAGGGCACGCCGAAGTACACGACCGCCGCCACGGCGGCGAGGATCAGCAGCTTGCGCATCGCGTCGCGCCCCCGGGCGGCCTCGCCGGGCGCGGCGCCCGGCGCCGGCTCAGTCTCGCCACCGCAAGGTCAGGCCCAGCGAGCGTCCCCGCGCCAGCTCGGCCTGCTCGTCCGCGCTCGCGAAGTAGCTCTCGGCGAGGAGGTTGCGGGCGACGAGGGCCACCTCGAGACCGTTCTCGAGCTCGCGCGCCAGCACGCCGCTCACGAGGTTGGCCGCGCCGACCGCCATCTCGCCCGCGCCGGGGTCGTTCTTGGCGAACCGATGCTCCAGCCGATCCCGCACGGACCAGCGACCGCGGCTCCAGGAGCTGCCGAGGAAGACGCGGTCCGCCGGCACGTCGGCGAGCGGCGCATCGCCGTCGTCTCGCCCCTCGATCAGATGACCGCCGAAGGCGAGGCCCCAGCTCCTGCCGAGCCGGTAGGCGCCGTCCATCTCGAGGCCGACGAGCTCGCCCTTGGGGAGGTTGACGTAGGTCAGCGAGTCGTCCGCGAGCTCGACGCGCTCGATGTAGTCCGCGACGCGCATCCGGAACGCCCCGACCGACAGGAAGAGCCGCGTGCCGTAGTAGCGAAGGGCGAGATCCGTCGACAGGGAGCGCTCGGCCGCGAGCTCGGAGCTGCCCGCGACGTCCCCGCGCGGCGTCACCCCCGTGAAGAACCGCTCGGACAGGGAAGGAAACCGGAGCCCCGAGCCCAGGTTGGCGGCCAGCTCCAGCCCCGGCTTCAAAGGCACCACGACGCCGGCGAAGCCGGTCAGGGCGGAGTCGTCGCGGCTGCCCTCGCCGCGCTGGCGCTGCCACTGGGCGGCGAGCCGGCCGCCGAGGACGAGCGTCGCGCCGCGCCAGTGGCGCTCGTAGGCGCCGTAGAGGCCGAGCTCGTCCTCGCCGCCGTCGAGCGGCATGCTCAGGATCGTCGGCCCGGCGCGGCCGTCGATGGGCTCGACCAGCTCCTCGGCCCGCACGCCCCGGCGGCCGAAGAGCTCGCAGCCGAAGCGCAGCTCGCTGTTCGTGCCCAGCCGGCTCTCCGACTGCCAGCTCACGCCGAAGTCGAAGGCCTCGTTGTCCGTCGTCGTCCGGTTGCCCTCGCGCCGCACCCGCGTCACGAGGTCGTTGGGGTGGACCCAGGCGTCGAGCCGCCAGCCGCGGTCGGCCCGAACGGCGAATCGCGCCAAGAGGTGCCTCTCCTCGGGATAGACGGTCACCCGGCGCGGATAGTCGCTGTTGGACTTGCCGATGTCGGCGCCGCGCGACGCGATCGCCTGCAGCGAGTACTCGCGGGCGCCCCGCCGCCAGCCGCGCAGCAGGGTCGCCGAAGCCTGGTCGAAGCCGTCGTTGAGCTCGCGGCCGTCCGCGGCCTCCCCCTCGCTCGACCGCCGGTGGGCGAGGCCCAGGCTCCATTCGCCGTCGCCCCAGCCGACGACCGCGTGGCTGCCGTCGCCGTTGCCCTCGTAGCCGATCTCGGCCGCCGCGCCCTCGAACGTGCGCGGGAACATCTGGACCACGCCGCCCAGCGCCCCCGATCCGTAGTACGTGGACGAAGGCCCACGGATCACGTCCACCCTGTCCATCAGGCGGGGATCGACGAAGGACGCCGAGACGCCCGCCCGGCGCTCCCCCACGAGCCGCATGCCCGCGAGCAGGGTGAGCACTCGCTGGCGGGCGACGCCGCGGATCGAGTAGGTCTGGAAGATCCCACCCTGGCCGTTCTCCGACACCCCCGGCGCCGCGGCGACGACGTCGGCCAGGGTGGAGACCGGTGTCGCTAGCTCCCCCACCCGCAGCACGCTGGCCGACGTGCTGTTGGGCGCGTACGACGCCTCGCCGCGGTCGGCCGACACGGCGATCACCTGGAAGATCTCCTGCTTGGCCTCGAGCTCCACCACCACCGGCGACGCGGCCGCGTCCACGGTGGCGTCGAGGAAGCGAGGATGGGAGATCGTCAACCGGGCCGGCGCCGCGAGCGCCGGAAAGGTGAAGCTGCCCCGGTGGTCCGTGAACCGGGTCTCGCCCTCCGGTCCCACGACCCGCGCGTCTTCGACGGGGACGCCGTCGAGGCTCGTCACCCGCCCCGTCACCTCGGCCCAGGCCGGCGTCGCGAGGGCCAGGAGGAGCAGCGTGACGCCGGGGGCTCGGGTCTTCGCAACGCACATGGAGATAGGACCTCGGGCCTCGCCGGCCGCCCACTCTAACACCGGGTGCTGCAGCGTCATTCCGCTCGCGCCCCTGCTCCGGCGCCGCGAACCGTAATACAGTCGCCACTCAAAAGCCTTCCGTACGGAGCCGGCGGACCATGACCGACACCATCGAGCTGGCGGGTATCCGCAAGTGCTATGGCGACTTCGTCGCCGTCGACGACCTGTCGTTGCGGGTTCCCGCGGGCGGCATCTACGGGCTGCTCGGACCCAACGGCGCGGGCAAGTCGACGACGCTGCGCATGCTGATGGACATCATCGCTCCGGACCGCGGCCGGATCCTGCTCTTCGGGCGCGCCCGCGAAGCCGCCGATCAGGACCGGATCGGCTACCTGCCGGAGGAGCGCGGCCTCTACCAGAAGATGAAGGTGGCCGACCACCTCCTGTTCCTGGCCGAGCTCCACGGTCTGGGCCGCTCCGCGGCCCGCCCGCGGATCGCGGAATGGCTCGAGCGGGTCGGCCTGGCGGACCGCGCGGGGGCGCGGGTCGAGGAGCTCTCGAAGGGCATGCAGCAGAAGATCCAGCTCGTGGGAACGGTGCTCCACGAGCCCGAGATCCTCGTCCTCGACGAGCCGTTCGCGGGCCTCGACCCGATCAACCAGGGTCTCTTCAAGGAGCTCCTGTCCGAAGCCCGCGACCGCGGGCGGACGATCCTCTTCTCGACCCACGTGATGGAGCAGGCCGAGAAGCTGTGCGACCGCATCTGCCTGATCTCGGGCGGCCGCCCGGTCCTCGACGGCGAGCTGGCGACGATCAAGCGCGAGCTCCAGGGCAACACGTTTCGCCTGGCGGCCGACGGCGACCTCGACCGGCTCGCGGACGTCGAGGGGGTCGAGAGCGTGGTCTTCGGCCCGGAGGCGGGGGCGAGGACCGGCGCCCGCCTGATCCTCGACCCGGGGGCGACCGGCGCGGACGTCCTGCGGCGCCTCGTCGAGTTCCTCGACGTACGCGAGTTCGCGTCGGAGGAGCCGGACCTCGAGACGATCTTCATCAAGGCGGTGCGGGATGCGTCCTGACAAGGTCTTCGTCATCGCCCGCCGCGAGTACGCCATCCGCATCCGCAGCAAGGCCTTCTGGCTCTCGACGGTCGCGCTGCCGGTCCTGCTGCTCGTCCTCATGATCGTCCCGACCCTGCTGGCCTCGCGCGCCGGCTCCTCCAAGCGCCTCGTCGTCGTCGACGAGACGGGCAGGCTCGGCGCGAGCATCGTCCAGGCGCTCGCCGATGCGGACGATGGGGCGGCGCAGGTCGCCAGCTTCGAGGTCTTCCTCGAGCCCCCCGCCGCGGATCCCGCCGGCCAGCGCGCCGATCTCGATCGCCGCATCCTCGCCGGTGAGATCGACGCCTGGCTGCGGATCGCGGAGAGCGACCTCGAGGAAGGCCGGATCGAGTACCACAGCGAGTCGGTGGCCAGCTTCCTGTCGCAGACGATCCTCGAGCAGCGGCTCACCGAGACCGTGCGCCGCGACCGCCTCTCGCGGCTGGGCATCGCTCCCGACCTCGCCGACGGCCTCATCGCCGCCATCTCCCTGCGCACCGTCAAGGTCACGGCGGAAGGCAGCCGGGAGGAGGCCGAGGGCGCCGGCTTCTTTCTCGCCTACGCGCTCTTCTTCCTGCTCTACCTCGTGCTGATGATCTACGGCCAGCAGGTCATGAACGGCGTGCTCGAAGAGAAGACCTCGCGCATCGTCGAGGTGATCGTCTCCACGACGCGGCCGTTCGACCTGATGATGGGCAAGCTCTGCGGGATCTGCGCCATCGCGCTGACCCAGCTCTCGATCTGGCTCGGAACGGTGGCCGTCCTCACCCTGCCGGCGATCGTGGCCAGCGTCGCCTGGCTGCCGGCGGAAGTCGACGTCCCGCGACTCGAGCCCCGGCTGATCGCGCACTTCCTCGTCCTCTTCCTGATCGGCTTCTTCGTCTACTCGACGTTCTACGCGGCGATCGGCGCCGCCTTCAACAACGTCCAGGAGGCGCAGCAGTTCGCCGGCTACGCCGTGGTTCTTCTCATCGCGCCCATGCTGTTCTTCTTCCTGGTGATCGACGACCCCGACTCGACGCTCTCCGTCGTCACTTCGCTCGTGCCGCCGTTCACCCCCCTCATCATGCTCCTGCGCCTGGCGGTCAAGGCGCCGCCCGCCTGGCAGGTGGCGCTCGGCTACGCGGCCGCGACGGGCTTCGCGGTCTTCATGGTCTGGCTGGCCGGCCGGATCTACCGCGTCGGCATCCTCATCTACGGCAAGAAGCCGACGCTCAAGGAGCTGTGGCGCTGGCTGCGCTACGCCTAGCCGGGCGGGCAGGAGCGCTACTCGACCGTCTCGCGAACGATCCGCCAACCGTCGGCGCCCTGGACGAGCTCCAGGGTCTTCGTCACCCGGTCGCTGTAGCCGCCCGCACGGTAGTCCTGCCGGAACCGGACGGCGACCCGGCCGGGCGCGAGGACGCGCGCCTGCAGGTCGTCGAGCTCGACCTCGATGAACGAGGGCCGCAGCAGGCGAGCGCGGCGCTGGCGCGCCCACTCCGCCCGCGTCGTGCCGTCGGCCGGCCGGAACTCCTCGCCGTAGCTGGCCAGGTACCGGTCGACGTCCTGCGCCGACCACGCCTCGGCCCAGCGTCGCACGGCCTCGACGGCTTCCAGGCCGGGGGCCGGATCCGCCGCCCGGGGGGGCGCCACCGGCGCGGCCGGCGAGGCAAGGGCAATGGGCGCGGCGACCTCGACCTGCGGCGTCTCGCCGTCGCCCGCGGCCGGCTCCTGGGTGGCGGCCAGGGGCGCCGCCGGCGCCACCAGCGGCGCCGCTTCCCGCTCCGCGTCCAGCGCGGCGAGCCGGCCGCTCGCCTCGGCGAGCCGCCGGCGCGCCTCGTCGGCGGCGACGGTGGCGCGATCGGCCAACAGGCGCCACTGCGCCGCCTGCCGTGCCTCGACCTCGGCAGCGGCCAGTCGTTCGCGCAGGCTGTCGCGCTCCGCGGTGAGCTCTGCGACGTCACCGGCCGCTGGCGCCTGCTCGCGCTCCGCCAGCCGGCCGGCAAGCTCGGCCTGCCCCGCCTCGGCGCTCGCCAGACGCTCTTCCACCTCCCGGGTCCGAGCCTCCGCACGCTCGCGGGCGCGGCGCTCGTCGGCGCCCTGCGCCGCAGCCGCCGCCAGCTCGGCGCGCAACGCCACGAGCTGCTCCTCCGCCGTGCTCCGGGCGCTCGCCGCCGCCGCCAGCCGCGAGTCCAGATCGCCCCTCGCCGTCGTCGCGTCCGCCAGCTCCCCGCGCAGCCGCGACAGCTCCTCCTGCGCCGCCGCCAGGCGGCTCTCGGCCGCCGCGGTCTGCGCCTCCGCCTCGTCGGGTCGTTGGCGCAGCGGCTCCCGACCACGCGCGTCCTTGCTCTCGAGCTCGGCCACCGTGGCGGTGAGCTTGGCGTTCAGCCCGCCGAGGCGGGCGATCTCCGCCTCGGCCCGCTCGGCCCAATCCTGCAGCTCGAAGAGGGCCTCGGCCCAGCGGCGCCCTTCCTGCTCGAGCTCGACGGCGCGGGCGTCGGCCGCCGCGGCGCGAGCGTCGGCCGCCGCGGCGCTGGCCACCAGCCGGTCCCGCTCCGCGGCGAGCGCCGCCAGGGCCTCGCGGTGCGTCGCTGACTCCTCTGCGCCCGCCCCGAGCGCCGCCTCGAGCTCCGCCACCCGTGCCGTGAGCGCACTGGACTGCCGCGCCAGAGCGTCGCGCTCCCCCGCCACCGCCGCCGCCGACTCCCGCGCCGCCGCCAGCTCCCGACCCGATTCCGTCTCGCCCGAAGCCAGCGCCGCCTCGAGCTCCGCCACCCGCGACGCCAGCGCACTCGAACGCTCCGCCAGAGCGTCGCGCTCCCCCACTACCGCCGCCGCCGACTCCCGCGCCGCCGCCAGCTTCCGACCCGATTCGGCGTCGCGGGACTCGAGCTCCGCCTCCAGGCGCGCGATCCGCTGCCCGCCCTCGGCGGTCAGCCGGCGGGCGGTCTCGAGCTCCTCCTCGAGCCCGGCGAGCCTCCGAGCCTGCTCCTCGCGCTCGCTCAGAGCCGCGGCCAGCTCGGCCTCCCGCGCCGCGAGCTCGGCGCCGGCGTCGGCAGCCTCTCCCGCGCGCCGGGCGAGCTCGGCGTTCTCGGTCCCGCGCTGCTCGGCGAGATCCACGGCGGCTTCCAGCTCCACGCCCAGGTCGCGGACCTGCACCAGCAGATCGTCGCGGATCCGGGCCAGCGCCGCGAGATCGGCCTCTCGCTCGCGCAGGGCTGCCGCCGCCTCGCCGGCCGCCGCGAGCTGCCGTCGCAGCTCGGCATTCTCGGCCTCGCGGCCGCTCGCGCTCTCGCGAGCGTCGTCGAGCTCCACCTCCAGCTCGCCGAGCCTCTCCTGGAGACGGTCGCGCTCCGCGGCGAGCTCCGCGCCTCCTTCCTGGACCGCCCGCAGGCGCGAAGCCTCGGCCTCGGCCTCCTCCGCCCGCTCCTCGCGGGCGCGCAGCTCGGCGAGCTCCCGCTCGCGCTCGGCCAGCCGGCCCGAGAGCTCGGTCACCTCGGCTCGCAGCTCGGCGCTCTCGACCGCCGCCTCGGGAGCTCCCGCACGCAGCCGGCCGAGCTCTTCCTCGAGCGTGCGCACTCGCAGGAGCGCCACGTCGCGCGCCAGCTCGGCCTCGCGGGCCGCCCGCGCCGGATCGGCCGCACCCGCCTCGCTCCCCGGCGCGAGCGCAGCGTCGACGACGTACTCGGAGTGCACCCAGCCTTCGACGGCGCCGGACCTCACCCGGATCCACAGGCCGCGCCGGCTGATCACCTCGAGCTCCCGGCCCTCGGGCAGGAGCTCGATCCGGGGGCTCGAGGTCGTCGGCTCCTGGCGCAGGTTGAGCCGCGCCGTCGTGCGCACCGTCTCCGCGGCGGCGAGCCCGGGAAGCGCGAGAAGGGCGAGGAGAACGATCGCCGCCACCCGGCGGCACCGGCGGGCGGTCGCGGTCGACGCGGTCGACGAAGACTTCGGAATCGGCATGGTCGTCCGGACTCAAACCCCCTTGAACACTGCCATTTTCGGCCCGCACTCTAGCACGGCGAACGAGCGCCCCACGGCCGCGGCGCCGGCGTCGGGAGGCCGCCTTCTCCCGCTCGCGGGCACGGCAAAGCGCCCGGGCCGGAGCCCGGGCGCCCGAAGATCACTACCGCGACTCTCGCCTGAGAAGGCTAGTTGACGTCGATCGACTGCAGGGTCACCGGAACCGGATCGCCGCCGAAGCAGACGTCGTCCGTGGTCTCGACCGAGACCCCCGAGGGGTCGTTGATGACGATCGAGCCGACCCCGCCCGGGGCGTTGCTCGAGATGCCGAGGAAGGTCCCGGCGTTGGCGCACGCCGAGGCGGTCGAGGCCACGAGGACTCCGCCGCCGTCGAAGACGTCCACGTTCACGGAGGGCGACCCGAAGTGGCACTGGATGTCGAGACCGATGGCCTCGACGGCCGGGTTCAGGTTGACGATCGTGTTGTCGACGAAGAAGTTGCTGCCGAAGGTGATCGACGGGTTGCCGTCGAAGCCGGCGGGAACGATCACGAGACCGCCGAGCCCCGGCCCGGAGTTCTGCGTGCAGTCGATCTCGAGGCCCGCCAGGATGTCGCCGGCGTTGTAGCCGCCGGGGCACGAGGTGCCGTTGTTGGCGGGCGCGTCACAACCGAGAAGGACGTTCGAAAAGTCCTGCCAGTCCTCGCACGGCAGCCCCGGGAAGGCGGCATCGAAGCTGGGGCGGTCACCCCAGAAGGTGATCGGCCCGCCGACCTGGGTGACGATCTGGCTTTCCGGCCTGCCGATCGGAACGCCCGACGCGCTCGCGTCCGACATCCGGTCCTGGGCCAAGCCAGGCATGGCAACCAGCAAAACGCACACGGTGATCCACAGCAATCGCACTCTCATTGGGTTCGTCCTCCCGTTGTTCTTGGTTTTGTTCAGGCGAGCCCAAGCGTCGCGGCCAGCTCGAGGTCGAAACCGGCGGACCACAGTTGAGCTACCTGTGCTCGATGAACTCCCTGTCGGCGGAATGATCGCCCATTAGAGAAGGAAAGTCCAGTCTCCACCAGGGTTGCCCGTCACACCTGCCACAGAGGAACGATCTCGAAGGCGTCGACGTCGACGAGCCCCTGGTCGGTCAGCTTGAGGCTCGGGATGACCTCGAGCGCCATGAAGCTCATCGCCATGAAGGGATCCTCCGGCGTCGCGCCCAGCTCGCGGGCGCTCGCGATCGCGCGGTCGAGCGCCGCGCGCACGGCCGCAATCGGGCGGTCGCTCATGAGACCGGCGAGCGGCAGCGGCACCTCCGCCAGGACGCGCTCGCCGGCGGCGACGGCGATGCCGCCCCCCATGGCCGCGGCGTGCCGCGCCGCCGCGTGCATCGACACGTCGTCGGCGCCGATGACGACGAGGTTGTGGTGGTCGTGGGCGACCGACGAGGCGATGGCGCCGTGCCGCAGGCCGAAGCCACGGATGAAGCCGAGACCGACGGCGCCGCTGGCCCGGTGGCGCTCGATGACGGCCATCTTGAGCAGGTCGCGGCTCGGGTCGGCCAGGGCCCAGCCGTCCGCCACGGGCGGCTCGGCGACGAGGTGCTCCGTCACCAGCTGGTCGGGAATCGCGCCGATCACCCGCGCTCGCGACCCCGCCGCCGCGATCGCGAAGTCGACGGCGCCCCAGTCGACGTGCATCGAGTCGGGAAGCGAGGCCGAGCGCGCCTGCGAGGCGCCCGGAACCAGCGCGCCGTCACGGGCCACGACCCGGCCGCCGCGCACGACGAGGTGTGGGCGGGGCGCCTTGAGGTCGGCGAAGACGACGAGGTCGGCCCGCTTGCCGGGGGCGACGGCGCCGCGATCCCACAGGCGCAGGTACTGGGCGGTGTTGTGGGTCGCCATCCGGATCGCCGCGAGCGGATCGACCCCTTCGGCGATCGCCACCCGCACCATGCTGTCGATGTGTCCCTCGTCCAGGAGGTGGGCCGGCGTCCGATCGTCGGTACAGAAGCAGAACCGGTGGCAGTTCTCGGGCGTCACGAGGGGCAGGAGCTGCCGCAGGTTACGGGCGTTCGTGGCCTCCCGCACGAGGAGGGTCAGCCCGGCGCGCAGCTTCTCCCGCGCCTCCTCGATCGTCGTGGACTCGTGGTCCGACTGGATGCCGGCGGCGACGTAGGCGTTGAGCTTCAGGCCGGAGAGGCCCGGGCAGTGGCCGTCGACGACGCGGTCCGCGAAGGCCTCGAGCTTCGCCAGCACCGCCGGATCGCCGGCCACGACCGCGGGGAAGTTCATGACCTCCGCCAGGCCGAGAACCCAGGAGCTGTCGCGCAGCGCCGCCAGGTCGGCGGCGGTGAGCGCCGCGCCGCTCGTCCCCATGTGGGTCGCGGGCACGCACGCGGGCGCCATCACGAACGTCGACATCGCCCCTCCGCGCGCGCTGGCGAGCATGAACCGGATGCCTTCGAGGCCGTGCACGTTGGCGATCTCGTGCGGATCGGTGACGACCGTGGTGGTTCCCATCGGCACGACGGCGCGGCCGAACTCGGACGGCGGCACCATGGCGCTCTCCACGTGCGCGTGGGCGTCGATGAAGCCGGGCGCCACGTACGCGCCTCCCACGCTCAGCGTCTCCCGAGCCGGGTATTCGCCGAGGCCGACGATCCACGAGCCCGCGATCGCGACGCTCGTAGCGACGACCTCGTGCGCGAAGACGTTCACGACCGCGGCGTCCGTGAGCAGCAGGTCGACCGGCTCGTCGCCGCGCGCCAGGCGCACCATCCGCTCGCGGTTCATGGCGCCGGCCTCTCGAGGCTCCCGGCTGCGGCCTCGCTGCGCGCCAGTTTCGGGGAGCTCGCCACCACGCGCCGCTCCACCCGGCGCCCCAGCCCGCAGGCGATCTCGTAGGGGACGGTGTCCGCGAGCCGCGCCAGGTTCTCCAGGCTGTGGGGGGAGCGCGGGTCGCTGGAGATGACCTCGACCTCGTCACCGACCTCGCAGCCCGCCACGCCGGTGAGGTCGACCACCGCCTGGTCCATCGACACCCGGCCGCGGACCGGCACGTCGCGGTCCTGGACCCGCATCGTCGCGCGCCCGCCGAGCGCCCGCGGATAGCCGTCGGCATAGCCCACGGACACGAGGCCGATGCGGCTCTCGCGCTCGAAGACGTAGGTGAGGCCATAGCCCGTCCTGCTGCCCGCGGGGACGGTCTTGACCTCGAGCAGCTGGGCGCACAGCCGCAGGACCGGCTCGAGGGCGAGCGGCCGCTCCATCTCGGGAGACGGGTAGCAGCCGTAGAGCGCCAGGCCGGTGCGGACCAGGTCGTAGCGCGACTCGGGCAGGACGAGGGTCGCCGCCGAGTTCGCCGCGTGCACGACGAGGCCCGCCCCGCCGCCGGCCGCCGCCAGCACCTCGTCGAAGACGGCGAGCTGGCGGCGCGCCGAGCCGAGGTCGCGCGCGTCGGCGCTCGCGATCTGGGTGTAGACGCCGGTCAACCGGATGTCCGAGCGCGCGCGCAGCCGCGCGATCCAGCCCGGCGCCGCCGGCGGCAGGACGCCGCTGCGCGTCATTCCGGTGTCGACCTTGAGATGGACGGCGACCGGACGGCCGACGCGCGCCGCGATCCCTGCCAGGAGGTCGAGGTCGGCCTCGCCGGCGAAGGTCACCGTCACCTCCTGCCGCGCCAGCTCCTCGACCTTGCTCGCCACGACGTCGCGCGGCGCCGATCCCGCCGCCCGGAAGAACGCCAGCACCGGTCCGCGCCAGCCGAGCTCGCGGACCCTCAAGGCCGTGGCGGGCAGGGTCACCGCCAGCCAGTCCACCACGCCGCTCATCTCCGGCAGCAGCTCCTCGAGCCCGTGGCCGTAGGCGTTGGCCTTGACCACCGCGCACAGCGCCACGCCGGGGCCGACCAGCCCGCGCACCGCGGCGACGTTGCGGCGCAGCGCGGCGGAGGACAGATCGGCCCTCAGGATGCCCGACATCGGGCGATCATACGCGCAGTGCCGCCGCGGCCGCGCGCCGCCCGCGCCAGCCGGCCAGCGCCGTCGCCCACAGCGCGGCGGCGGCGGCGCACAGAGCGCTGGGGAGCAGCAGCACGGTGCCGTAGTAGTAGCGCGAGAAGGGGAAGGAGAGAAGCGAGATGAGGAGCACGTAGGCGAGGAAGTAACTGCCGCCCAGCAGCAGCAGGCCGGCGGCCTCGGGGACCCTCGACCCCTCGCCCGCGGCCGGCACGATGCCGCGCCGGCGGCCGACCAGCAGCGCGAGCGACGAGACCGCCAGCACCGCGGCCGGCCAGACCACCCAGGGAGAGCCGCCGAGCTGGCGCCAACCGTAGAGATTGGCGTCGCGCACCCAGGCCAGGTACTTGGCCGGCCGGCGGCGGATCACGTCCTTCGAGAGCGCGCCGAGCCTCTCGTTGACCTCGAGGCGCACGTACCGGGGCGCGGCGCCGGGGGGCGTCGCGGCCTCCTCCTGCCGGACGCGCGCGTACGCCACCGGGGCGCTGACCTGCCAGATGTTGGGGCTGTACTGCTCGAACCAGGTGATGCTGCCGGCCGCCGGATCGTACGGCGTCCAGCCCTTGAGGGTCCGCCGCCGGTAGATGCGTGTCGCCAGCTCCCGGTGCTCCCCCTCGAGCTCGGAGAGCATCTCCTCGTCGATCAGCGAGGCGGCCAGGCCGCTCATGTTGTAGCCGCCGAACGCCACGAGCCCGAGCTCGCCCACCCGCGCCTGGCGCCAGCCGATGAACGCCAGGTAGGGGATGACCGTCGCCGCAGCGACCGCCGCCGCCCAGCGCAGCGCAGCACCCCCCAGGCGCCGCTCGCGCAGCGCCCGCAGCGCCCAGCCTGCGACCGGCAGCCAGCCGATGACGAAGAGCGTGGCCGGCCGGCACTGATAGGCGGCGAGCACCGCCAGCACGAGCACCACCCAGGCCGCCACGTTGCGCGGCCGTGCGATCGACACCAGGAGCGCCCCCACGGCGACGAGGACGAAGCCGCAGGAGACGAAGTCGGGCTGGATCCTGCCGAGCAGCTCGAGGGTGTCTCCGTAGAGGAGCGGCGAGGCGGCCGCCAGCCCCAGCCAGGAGCTGCGCCCGTAGGCGCCGACGCCGGCAAAGAGGCACAGCGTGCCCAAGAAGAAGATCGCGAGCTCGCGGCCGGGGAGCTTTCTCCAGCCGAACAGCCGGAGGAGCAGCGCATAGCCGTTCGTGCGGTAGTGGGTGAGAGCCCCCTCGACCGTCTTCACCTGCGCCAGCTTGAGGTAGCTCGCCGTGTCCGGAACCCGGATCGCCCGCACCTTGCCGTTGCGGGTCAGGCTCTGATGAACCAGGAGGATCTGCGCCAGGAGCAGGAGCACCGGCAGCGCGCGCCGCGCCAGCCGCCGGAGAGCGCCGGAGCCGGCGCGCGAGCCCGGATCTAGCTCCACGCCGGCGTCATCCGGGAAACGTCGAGCATCGTCAACGGGCTTCCATGCGCTACTGCAGGTAGCCCAGAGCCTTGAGCTGCTCGATCGTTTCCGCCGAGACCTCGACTTCCTCGCGGACGTCGTCGACGTCGATCTCGGCGTCGAAGGAGCCCCGGATCCACCAGGCGTAGAGCTCGTCCTTGAGGCGCGCGAAGATCTCGGGCTCGCTCTCCGCGAGGTTGACCGTCTCCCCGGGATCCGCTTCCAGGTCGTAGAGCGCGTAGGGGCGGCCGCGGCCGCCGATGTAGCGTTGCGAAGCGCTGTACGGCGCGAAGATCAGCTTGTAGCGCTGGTCGCGGACGATCTTCTGCCAGCGCCCCTCCGTCGCGTAGCCGGCCTCGGCGTGGCTGAAGCCGTCCTCGTCGTCGCCCGCCTCGCCGGCGAGCCTCGGCAGCAGCGAGCGGGCCTGCATCCACGCACCGTCCGGCAGCGAGACGCCGGCGAACTGCAGGATCGTCGGCGCGAGGGAGAGCAGCTCGACCGGCTCGCGATCCACTCGCGGCTCGATCCGGCCCGGGAAGTAGAAGACGAGCGGCACGTGCAGGCAGCTCTCGAAGCCGAACCGGCCGTGGTCGAAGTAGTAGTTGTGATCGCCCAGCGACTCGCCGTGGTCGGACGTCAAGACCGTCAACGTGTTGTCCATCAGGCCGGCGCTGCCGAGCTCGTCGAGCAGCCGGCCGATGTGGTGGTCGGCGTAGGCGATCTCGGCGTCGTAGGCCGCCACGTAGTAGCCCAGGTCGCGGCGCCTGTCGAGCAGCTGGTTCTTGCCGATGCCGCCCATCTGCCGGTGCGGGGTGCCCGCGACGTCGAGGACCGCGAGCGGCTCGTACACGCCGTCGGCGAGGAACGGAGCGAGCCACTCGGCCGGCGGACGGTACGGGAAGTGGGGATCGATGTAGTGCACCCAGAGGAAGAACGGCCGCGAGCGGTCCATGGCCGCCACCGTCGCGAGCACCTCGCGGTTCACCACCGCCGCCGTGTTGGCGGAGCCGTCCGGCTCCGGCGGCAGCTTCCAGGTCTCGACGTAGGTGTCGAAGCCCTGATCGAAGTAGAACTCGCGGCCCACCGCGCTATTGGAGACGACGGCGTGCGTGGCGTAGCCCCGCCGTTTCAGGCCCTCGGCCAGCATCAGGAAGCCTGCCGGCAACGGCGTGCCGATGCGCCGCACGATCCCGTTGTCCTTGGGGTACGTCGCGGTGAAGAGCGACGCGAAGGAAGGGCCGGTCTTCGGCCACTGCGCCCAGGCCTGGTCGAAGCGCACGCCCTCCGCCGCCAGCCGATCGATGACCGGCGAGGTGGGGCGGGCGTAGCCCCAGGCCGACAGGTGGTCGGCGCGCAGCGTGTCTACGGTCACGAGCAGGACGTTGGCGACCGACCGCCGCGGGGCGGCCGGCTCGCCGCAGCCGGCGACGGCCAACGCCGCCGCCAGGATGCCGAGCAGGTTCGAACGCAACGTCATTCGAGATCTGAGTTCGGGCTCTTCATTCGAGACACGACTCGGGGTCCGTGGGGCCGAATCTCGCAGCGGCGCGAGGAGGACGCTGT
>Ga0224497_10001463_pt1 | contig 15025 bp, 16 predicted proteins | sample SF_Jul11_sed_USG_4_FD_167970 | JGI IMG/M metagenome (GOLD analysis project Ga0224497, IMG submission 167970) | Sediment microbial communities from San Francisco Bay, California, United States - SF_Jul11_sed_USGS_13 | ecosystem: Environmental > Aquatic > Marine > Sediment | place: USA... | reverse complement strand
CAGTTCCGGCTCCTGCGGCAGGAAGCCGACATTGATGCCGGGTTGCGGCCGGGCTTCACCGTCGATCTCGGTATCGAGCCCGGCCATGATCCTGAGCACGGTCGATTTGCCGGCACCGTTCAGACCTAGGACACCAATTTTTGCGCCAGGCAGGAACGACAGCGAAATATCGCGGATGATGTAGCGTTTCGGCGGGACCACCTTGGCCACGCCGTTCATCGTATAAATATACTGCGCCATGTAAGCGTCATGCCTGTATCGGAGCGCGCATTATCCGGTATGCTGCGCGGATAGCAAACCAGGGCGATCCGCTCGAAATGAAATCTCAGGTGCTCGTTTACAAAGGGGAGGCGCTCGCGAGGTACGGCTTCGGCGATCCGCATCCTTTCGGCATCGATCGACACGACGTGTTTCAGGCCGAACTCGGCAAGGCCGGCTTCGACGGTGGCATCCGATACGCGTCGCCACGCCGGGCAACAGTCACCGAGCTGCAGCTGTTTCATACCTCGGAATACATCGACAAAGTGTCGCGCATGTCGGCCGAGGGCAGGGGTTTTCTGGATGACGGCGATACCCCGGCGGTGGCTGGCATATTCGACGCGGCATCGGACGTCGTCGGCACGACGCTGGCGGCTGTCGACGCAGTAATGGGAGCGAACGGCAGGCGTGCGTTCGTACCGATTGCCGGACTGCATCATGCGGGCCGGGGCCATGCGGCCGGTTTTTGCGTATTCAACGACTGCGGCGTGGCAGTCGAATACCTGCGCGACCGTTACGACCTGAGGCGAATCGCCTACGTCGATATCGACGCACATCATGGCGACGGCATGTTCTACAGCTTCGAAGATGATCCCGATCTGCTGTTCGCGGATATCCATGAAGACGGGCGCTTTCTTTACCCGGGTACGGGCGCGGCGAGCGAGACGGGCAGGGCGTCCGCCGAGGGGACCAAACTGAACATCCCGATAGCGCCCGGCGCCGGCGACAGCGACTTTGCGATTGCGTGGGCACAGGTCGAGGCTTACCTTGTCGAGGCCCGACCCGAATTCATTCTGTTCCAGTGCGGCGCGGATAGTCTCGACGGCGATCCCATTACCCACCTGCGTTATTCGGAGCAGGCGCATGCCGACGCGGCAGCGGCGTTGTGCCGCCTCGCGGATACCTTCTGCGATGGCCGCATCGTTGCGACCGGCGGGGGCGGTTACAACCGCCGCAATCTGGCGCGTGCGTGGACGCGCGTCGTGCAGTCTTTCGTGGAGACTCCCTGAGAGCTATGTAGAGCTGCGCCAAACAGGTAACATCCGGGTTCTTTTTTTGTCGCCGCCCTCGGAAAGGCCAAAATTCATGTTCGACACTGCTACAACGCTCGAGTCCTTTGATCCGGAAATCGCGACAGCGATCATGAGCGAACAGCGCCGCCAGGAAGAGCACATCGAGCTCATCGCGTCGGAAAACTACGCGAGCCCGCGCGTGATGGCAGCCCAGGGTTCGGTACTCACGAACAAGTATGCGGAAGGTTACCCGGGCAAACGCTATTACGGCGGCTGCGAATACGTCGATGACGCTGAATCGCTCGCGATCGAACGGGCCAAAACGCTGTTCAGTGCCGACTACGCCAATGTTCAGCCACACTCAGGCTCACAGGCGAACGCGGCCGTGTGCATGGCACTGCTCGACGCAGGCGATACGCTGCTGGGCATGAGTCTTGCCGAGGGCGGTCACCTGACGCACGGTGTGAAAGTAAATTTCTCGGGCAGGCTCTACAATGCCGTGCAGTATGGTCTCGACGCCGACACAGCGTTGATCGATTACGATGCGGTGCGGGCTCTCGCCGACGAACACCGGCCCAAACTCATCATTGCCGGTTTCTCGGCTTACTCTCGCGTCGTGGACTGGCGGCGTTTTCGCAAGATTGCCGACGGCGTCGGCGCCTATCTGATGGTCGACATGGCACACGTCGCAGGTCTCGTTGCGACGGGACACTATCCGAACCCCGTGCCGCATGCCGACGTTGTTACGACCACGACGCACAAGACATTGCGTGGTCCGCGCGGCGGGCTGATCCTCGCGAGGAAAAACGACGAGCTCACCAGGCGGTTCAATTCCCTGGTGTTTCCCGGCACCCAGGGCGGTCCACTGATGCACGTGATTGCAGCCAAAGCCGTTGCGCTCAAGGAGGCCATGGACCCGGCATTCAGGGAGTATCAGACCGTTGTATGTGAAAATGCCAGGGTTATGGCCGAGGTGCTGACGGAGCGTGGCTTTCCGATCGTGTCGGGCGGCACCGACAATCACCTCATGCTCGTCAGCCTGATCGACAAGGGCATCACGGGCAAGGATGCTGATGCCGCGCTCGGCCGCGCCAACATAACGGTCAACAAAAATGCCGTGCCGAACGACCCGCAGTCGCCGTTCGTCACGAGCGGTCTGCGACTTGGCACGCCGGCAATCACGACACGTGGCTTCGGCACGGCGGAAACCAGAGAGCTTACGGGCTGGATAGCAGATATACTCGATGACATCGACGACGAAACCACGATCGATCGCGTTCGCGGGCAGGTTCTGGATCTTTGCAGGCGATTTCCTGTTTACGCATGACGCTGATTTTCCATCAAGTTCGACTTGATGGAGTACTGAGAACCAATGTATTGCCCGTTCTGCAACCACGAGGAGACCAAGGTCATCGACTCACGCCTGGCCGGCGATGGCCGACAGATTCGACGTCGCCGCCAGTGCCTCGACTGCAACGAGCGGTTTACGACCTTCGAGTCGGCGGAACTCGTCATGCCGCGGCTCATCAAGAACGATAATTCTCGCCAGCCGTTCGACGAAGCCAAGATTCGCAGCAGCATGGTGCGCGCGCTCGAAAAGCGGCCGGTGGCCAGCGAAGAGCTCGAGCAAGCCATCGGCAGAGTGGTGCACAAGCTCCGTACGATGGGTGAACGCGAGGTGCCATCGCGTCTTGTCGGCGATCTCGTGATGGAGGAGCTGCGCGGGCTCGACGAAGTCGCCTACGTGCGCTTTGCCTCGGTTTACCGGCGTTTTCAGGACGTCACGGAATTCGAGGAAGAAATCAGGCGCCTGCAACGAATCTCGGATTTGGCCGCGAGCCGGGAGCAGATGTCGCTGCTGCCTGAGCTGTTTCCCAAGAACAAGTAAAGCATGTCCGATTTCTCTGCCAGCGACTGTGCGTTCATGGCACGTGCGATACAACTCGCCCGGCACGGGCGATTTACGGCACATCCGAACCCGATGGTAGGGTGCGTGCTCGTGAACGACGGCGAAATCGTTGGCGAGGGCTGGCATCAAAAAGCCGGCGGTGCGCATGCCGAGATCCATGCACTGCGAGCGGCCGGCATGCGCGCCCGTGGCGCTACCGCGTACGTGTCACTCGAACCGTGCGCGCACCACGGCAAGACCCCGCCGTGTGCGGATGCGCTTATCGAGGCCGGCATCAGTGAGGTCGTCGTGGCGCTCGAAGACCCCTTTCCTAAAGTGCGCGGCAATGGTCGTGCGGCGCTCGAAGCGGCCGGCATCGGCGTTCGCGTGGGCCTGATGCAGACAACGGTTGAAGATTTGCTGGTCGGCTATCTCCGGCGCGTCGTTCGCGGCCGGCCGTTCGTCCGCTTAAAGCTTGCCGCCAGTCTCGACGGGCGCACCGCCATGGCGAGCGGGCAGAGCCAGTGGATAACGGGTCCCGAGGCACGCAGCGATGCGCAGCGGCTGCGCGCGGCCGCCGGGGCCGTCATGACGGGTATCGGCACGGTGCTCGCCGACGATCCGTCGCTGACCGTGCGTGATGCCACCGTTGACACCCAGGGCAGGCAGCCCGTTCGCGTCGTACTTGATAGCCGCCTGCGCATGCCGCGCTCGGCGCGCATGCTGGCGCTGCCGGGCAGGACCCTGATCTATTGCAGCGACGATACCGTGCGTGACGAACTCATCGCCGCCGGTGCCGAGGTCATCAAGATTGCGCGCAAAGGCGACGTAATCGATGTTGCCCAGGTCCTCGAGAGTCTCGCGAAGCAGCAGATCAACGAATTGCTTGTCGAGGCGGGGCCTGGCCTCGCGGGTGGTCTCATTGCCGAGAAACTCGTCGACGAGCTTGTGATTTATCAGGCGCCTCATATCATGGGTTCCGAGACGACAGGCATGTTCCTGACGCCCCACTGGACCGATCTGGGCGATCGGCAGCGTCTCGACATTACCGACGTACGCCGGGTCGGGCGCGACACCCGCATCACGGCACGGTTTTCGGACTGACGGCATGGAACCTCTGCAGCATTTTTTCAGGGCTGGACCGGGAGCGGCATGTTTACAGGCATCATAAAAGCTGTCGGCAAGATCGCTGCGATCGAGCACCGCGGTGGCGATGTACGGCTGACAATCGCCGACGCCGATCTGCCGTTCACGAGTTACGATGTCGGCGAGAGCATTGCCGTCAATGGCGTGTGCCTGACGGCTGTCGCCTTGCATGAAGACGGCTTCGACACTGACGTCTCGACGGAGACACTCGATGTGACCGCGCTGGGTCAGTTGTCCGTCGGCGATCCCGTAAATCTCGAGCAGTCCCTGTCACTCGGCGACAGGCTCGGTGGCCATCTGGTCAGCGGTCACATCGACTGCGTGGGGCAGGTATCGAGCTGCAGATCGGATGCTCGCTCGGTCAGACTGACGATAGAAATCCCGCGCGAATACGCGCGTTATGTCGCCAGGAAAGGGTCGATCTCTGTCGACGGTGTCAGCCTTACAATTAACGAGATATCGGGGAATTCTTTCGAAGTCTGTATTATTCCCCACACGGCCGAGGCGACGATTATCGGTCGATACGTGGTTGGAACATCCGTCAATATCGAAGTCGATCTGCTCGCGCGTTATCTTGAACGATTGCTCGACAAAGATGATTCCGGCCTGTCAATCGAATCCTGAGGGCGAACGGTTATGCCTGACAAGACAACTCCACATCCGCGCACGCTGCGCAATAAGATCAGCGACATCGGCGACATAATTTCCGACATCCGCGACGGCAAAATGGTGATCATGGTCGACGACGAGAATCGCGAGAACGAAGGTGACCTGCTCATGGCGGCGGTCAAGGTTCGACCCGAGGACATCAACTACATGGCCACGCACGGGCGTGGTCTGATTTGTCTGACGCTGTCGCGCGAACGCTGCGCGCAGCTGCGCTTGCCGTTGATGGTGACCGAAACCGATCAAAGGCACACAACGAATTTCACGATATCCATCGAGGCCGCGGAAGGCATCACAACAGGCATCTCGGCACACGATCGTGCCAAGACGATTCAGGCCGCCGTCGCGGCGAATGCGCGGCCCGACGATCTGAGCCAGCCGGGGCACATCTTTCCACTGATGGCCCAGCCGGGCGGCGTACTGACCCGAGCGGGTCACACGGAAGCCGGCTGCGACCTGGCGCGTCTCGCGGGGCTCGAGCCCGCGGCCGTCATCGTGGAGATTCTCAAGGAGGACGGCAACATGGCGCGACGTCCTGACCTCGAGAGGTTCGCGCGGACGCACGGGATTCGCATGGGGACAATTGCGGACCTGATTCGGTATCGACTCGACAAGGAACGCAACGTCGAGCGCATTGCCGAGCAGCGTGTCGAAACGCGGCATGGCGAATTCACGCTGGTGTGCTACGACGATCACGTGAATCGTGCCGTGCATGTCGCGCTCGTCAAAGGCGATTTGCAAAAAGCCGAATATCCGCTCGTGCGCGTCCATTTGCAGGACACACTCGGGGATATCATCGGCGTGCGGAGCCGGTCGTTGGGCTGGCCACTCGACAGCGTAATCGAACGCATTGCGAGAGAAGATGCCGGGGTTATCGTCGTGCTCCGCGATCACGAATCGTCGCGGGATTTTATGGATGCCTTCGAGAATCTCGGCCGGGCCGGAGATGACCTTGGGGAACGCCGCAGCGGCAAATCAGTATTGCGCACCTACGGTATCGGCGCACAGATTCTGCGCGATCTCGGGCTCCGCAAAATCCGTGTATTATCGGCACCCAAACAGATGCATGCGATCTCGGGATTCGATCTGGAAATTACCGAGTACGTCGAGCAATAACCCGGCCCGCGTGGACGACCTATGGACAGGATCAAGACTACCGAAGGTGAGCGTATCGTTCGCGATACGCGCTTTGCGATTGTTGCATCGCGATTCAACGATTTTATTGTCGAGTCACTGATCAAGGCATCTGTCCGTTGCTTGCGCGCGCATGGCGCTGCCGATGCCGACATCGAGATCGTCCGTGTGCCGGGCGCGTATGAGATGCCGCTGGCCGTCGAGAAAATCGCTGCCGCTCGTCGCGTTGACGGAATTATCGCCCTTGGCGCGGTCATACGCGGTGCAACTCCCCATTTCGACTACGTTGCCGGCGAATGCATCCGCGGATTGTCTGCGGCCTCCACAAAACACGGCGTTCCAATCGGATTCGGAGTGCTGACCGTCGACACGATCGAGCAGGCGATCGAACGTGCGGGCACCAAGGCCGGTAATAAGGGTGAAGAGGCGACGCTCGCGGTTATCGAGATGGTGAGTCTGCTCCGTCATCTCGATTAGTCGCAGGAGCGCGGATTTTCTCATGGGCAAGGCCGATTCCACAGGCGCCCGAACGCGCGCGCGCGAACTCATGGTGCAGGCGCTGTATCAAAAACAGCTCGCGGGACATAGTTGTGCGGAGCTGATCGCGCAGTTTCGAGAAGACACCGCCTACGAGCGTGTCGATCAGTCGTTTTTTGACGAGGTATTTCCCGCCATCTGTAATTCGGTGACGACGCTCGAGCAATCGATTGATACGCTGATTGATCGGCCGCTCGAGCAACTCGATCCAGTTGAGCGTGCAATCCTGCTGATCGGCGTGTACGAGCTCGAATCGCGCGTCGATATACCGTATCGCGTCGTGATCAACGAATGCGTCAACCTTGCGAAACGTTTCGGCGCGACCGACGGCCACAAGTACATCAATGCCTGCCTTGATCTCGCGGCACGAAATGTGCGTGGCAACGAGGTCGGAGCGTCAGGTTCCCGCGGCTAACTGATTTAAAGGGTGATGTGGACGAGTTCGAACTGATCAGACGCTACTTTGTACGCGACAGCGACGTGCGGGACGTGTGCGTCGGCATTGGCGACGATGGAGCCGTGCTGCGGCCGGATCCGGATCGCGACCTCGTGACGGTCGTCGACACGCTGGTCGAAAACGTGCATTTTGCCGCCGACATGAGTCCATTCGATATCGGCTACCGCGCGGTTGCTGTGAATCTGTCGGATATCGCGGCCATGGGTGCGCGCCCGCGCTGGATGACGCTCGCGTTGACACTGCGTGAGGCGCGCGCCGATTGGCTCGAAGATTTTGCAGCCGGCCTCGACTCGGCCGCGGCGGCGCACGGCGTGACGCTGGTCGGCGGCGATACGACCCGCGGTGAATGTATTGTTGTCAGCGTGCAGATCACCGGTGACGTTGCCGCTGGAAGGGCAATCTTGCGTTCAGGCGCGCGGGTCGGTGACACCATTTTTGTAACGGGTACGGTCGGTGATTCCGCGGCCGGCCGCGAGCTGCTGGCGGCCGGCCGCGAACAGGAGTTCCTGACGCGCCGGTTTCTTCATCCCATTGCGCGGGTCGAGTTCGGGCGAAAGCTCGGTGGCGCGGCGACGGCCGCAATCGACGTTTCCGACGGCCTGTACACAGATCTGGAAAAGCTATTGACGGCGAGCGGCGTCGGCGGTGTGATCGACCTCGGGTGCCTGCCGATCTCGGCCGCGCTGCGGTCGACATTCGATCGCGAAGCACAGCGGCGTCTCGCGTTATCGGGCGGCGATGACTACGAATTGTGTTTCACGGCCGACGCTGCGAACTTGCCCGATTCGGGCGAGCTCATGGTCACGGCGATCGGCAAGGTCAGGTCGGGCGCCGACCTCGAATGCCGCGAAGCGGGCAAGACCGTCGATTACACCGATAGCGGCTATCGGCATTTCCAGTGAATACCACAGACGAGAAGCTTGCGCGTCGGGTTCTTACCGATCCTGTGCATTTTTTGGCATTCGGATTTGGCGCGGGACTCGCGCCCGTCGCGCCGGGCACGGTTGGTTCATTGCTTGGCGTCCTGCTGGCCTGGCTGACCCTGGATCTCAGTCTGTCGATACGGCTTGCCGTGTTGCTCGGGCTGGTCGCGGCAGGCATCTGGTTGTGTGGCGAGAGCGCGCGCCGTATCGGCGTGCATGACCATGGCGGCATCGTCTGGGACGAGATCGCGGGGATGTACGCCACGCTGCTGGTTGCGGCGCCGGGAATTGCCGCCTGGGGCCTCGGTTTCGTGCTGTTCAGGGTCTTCGATATTGTCAAACCGTGGCCGATTCGGGACCTGGATCACAGACTCGGCGGAGGCGCGGGAATTATGCTGGATGACCTCGTGGCCGCGCTGTATGCCGCATTATTGCTGGCCTTGCACCGGTGGCTTATGACCTGACATGTGAGACAAAATGGCCAGTCCAGTTAGCGACGTTCAGCGCCCGAGTGATGTACCCGACAAAATCGGCAAGTACGTCATCATCAACAAAATCGGCAAGGGCAGCACGGGCACGGTCTATCTCTCTCACGATCCCTATTACCGGCGCGACGTCGCGATCAAGGTCTATAACATCGAAGAAGATTCGGATCCGGATCGGGCGCGGGTCTCGCGCAAGATGTTTTTCAACGAAGCGCACATGGTCGGAATGTTGCAACATCCGAACATCATGCCGATTTATGATGCCGGCGAGGAAGACGGCAAATACTACGTCGTCATCGAGCATGTTCAGGGAGCGCGTACGCTGGCGGCGTACTGCCGACCCGACAATCTGCTGCGCGTCGACGACGTAATCGAGATCATCTACAAGTGCGCCAAGGCCCTGCATTACGCGCATGGCCGCGGCGTCATTCACCGCGACATCAAACCCTCGAACGTCATGCTGACGATAGATAACGATGTGCGCATCATCGATTTCGGTATCGCGATCGTCAACGATTCGGACGTATCCCGAATAGAGGGCATTGCAGGTTCGCCGAGTTATATGTCACCCGAACAGGTGCAATCCGAAGAACTGACGTCGCGCTCAGATCTGTACTCTTTAGGCGCGGTGATGTACGAACTCCTGACGGGATTCCGACCGTTCCGCGCAGATAATCTCTCGAAATTGCTGCACCAGATCGTGTACGCGACGCCGCCGCCGATACACACTTATCGCGCCGATCTACCGGAGGATCTCGAACAAGTCGTCGCGATGACGATGCAAAAGGATCCCAACAAAAGGCTGGCCAGTGGCAACGCGATGGCCGCGGAGTTAACCCGCGTATACAAGGACCTGCGTCAGAAATCCGAGAGCCTCGACAATCAGGAACATTTCGATCTGCTGCGGACACTGACATTTTTCCACGAGTTTTCCCATGCAGAAATATGGGAAGTTCTGCGTGCATCCGACTGGCACGAATACAAAGACGGTGAAGACATCGTTCGCGAAGGCGAGATCGACGATCGTTTCTACATCATTGTTAGCGGCAAGGTTGCGGTGCAGGCGAACGGCGCAAGCCTCGGGACGTTGTCGAACGGTGACTGTTTCGGTGAAACCAGCTATGTGCGCGGCGCCAAACGCCAGGCATCGATCAGGGCGGATGGCGCAGTCACGATCCTGCGCGTGAGTTCCACCCTGATGGAACAGGTATCGTCGGCCTGCCAGCTGCGATTCAATAAGGTATTCCTGCGCGCGTTGATCACGCGCCTGCAGGGTCACGGCGGGGCGAATACCTAGAACAGTCCGCTTCAGCTGACCCGCCGTCTCGTGCTTGCCGCAGCGCGCGCCGTTGCCGTGAATTCTCGTACACCGTCGGGGATCCCGCCAGGCGCTCCTGTATATTTTTGGTGTTCGTGCCCAACTTGCTTATGATCGCCGTGTACGGGTGCGCTCCGGCGCGAGATATCACACGGAAATTTCCATGAAAGCACTTCTGGCGAGCCTTGCGCTCGCATGCATCCCGGCTGCAGCTGCCGCAGCCGATCTCAACACGGCGATAAAACAGGACTACGACGACTATCTCGCCGTACTGTTCGATCACTTCCATCGCAACCCCGAACTTTCGACCGTCGAGTTCGAGACGGCGGAACGCATGGCGAAGGAGCTGCGCGACGCCGGCTTCGAAGTTTCAGAACAGGTTGGCGGCACTGGCATTGTCGCGATCATGGTCAATGGTGACGGACCGCTTGTGATGATGCGCGCCGACATGGACGGTCTGCCCGTAGAGGAGAAGTCCGGTCTGGATAACGCATCTCAGAAAAGGCAGAGAGATCCAGTCACGGGCAATATCGTCTACACGATGCACGCCTGCGGTCACGACGTACACATTACCAGTCTGGTCGGTACCGCGCGTCAGATGGCGGCGCGCAAGGACGAGTGGAGCGGCACGCTGATGCTGGTCGTACAGCCGGCCGAGGAACGCGTTCTCGGCGCCAAGGCGATGATGCAGGACGGCATGTGGCAGCGCTTCGGCAAGCCCGACTACGCGCTGGCTTTTCACGTGAATTCACTGGACGTCACGGGTACGGTCAATGTCACGGAAGGGAGCCCATTTGCGGGCGCGGACACCGTCGATATCATCATCCACGGTGTCGGTGCACATGGTGCGCACCCGCACCGCGGCAAGGATCCGATCGTGCTCGGCAGCCAGATCGTGCTGGCGCTGCAGACGCTGGTGGCTCGCGAATTACCGCCGCGGGATCCTGGTGTCGTTACAGTTGGCTCGTTTCATGCTGGCACCAAGCACAACATCATTTCGGATCGTGCTCACTTGCAGCTGACCGTTCGTAACACGAGCCCAGAGACGCGCAAGATCTTGCTGGACGGTATCCGGCGTATCGCCGAAAATATGGGTCGTGTCGCGGGATTGCCTGACGAAATGCTACCTGAGGTTATCGTGTCGGACGAGGGCGTGCCGCCGACAATCAACGATCCAGAGCTCACGCGACGACTCAAGAAAGCGTGGGTCGACACGCTGGGCGCGGCGGCCGTCGTCTTCAATCCCACGAAAGGTATGGGTGCAGAAGATTTCCCGTTTTTCACGCTGGAGCCGTCGATTCCCTCCGTATATTGGCAAATTGGCGGCACTCCTCAGGAGAGCTTCGAGCGCGCAGCCGAGGGTGGGCCGCCTGTGCCGAGTCATCACTCGCCGCTGTTCAAGGTTTTGCCCGAGCCCGCCGTGCGCATGGGCGTCGAATCAACCGTGGTCGCGTTATTCGAGCTGATGGGCACGCACCGCTAATCAATTCCCTGCAAAGCCCGCCCAAATCGCCAGCACGGTGGTTTCTCAAGAATCGTCGTCAACCTCGAATTCCTCGAGTTTCTCGCCGCCGGCGCTTTTCAGAAGAATCTCGACCCGTTGCTCGGCGTCCTTTAACGCGGTCTGGCAATTGCGCGTCAACTCGATGCCCTGTTCAAATTTTTTCATGGCTTTTTCGAGCGGCAGCTCGCCAGACTCGAGTTCGTCGACGAGCTTCTCGAGGTCGCTCAGCGCTTTTTCCAGGTTTAACGATTTCGTCTCGCTCACGGCGCCCATCCACAGATCATCGGGCAGCTACGCTACAGGGCGTGAGGCGGATTCGTCAATCCCGATCGTCGCCGATGGCCCGCATCGAACGCCGTTGACATCGTTCTTGCTCAGGCTTAGAGTGGCCGCGTGCTTAGACTGAGTCTAAGCAATGCGAATTCTCAATTGGAAAGGGGCAATCATGTCACTGAAAGGCAGCAAGACCGAAAACAATCTCAAGGACGCATTCGCCGGCGAATCGCAGGCTAACCGCCGTTACCTGTATTTTGCGGCCAAGGCCGATGTCGAGGGTTATAACGACGTCGCCGCCGTATTCCGCTCCACGGCCGAAGGAGAGACGGGCCACGCACACGGTCATCTCGAGTACCTCGAAGAGGTTGGCGACCCGGCAACGGGAATGCCAATCGGTGCGACATCGGCAAATCTCGCGGCCGCGATCGCGGGTGAGACTCACGAGTACACCGATATGTATCCCGGCATGGCGAAAACGGCTCGCGACGAAGGTTTCGACGAAATCGCGGATTGGTTCGAGACGCTGGCGAAGGCCGAGCGCTCGCATGCGAACCGTTTTCAAAAAGCACTGGACGGACTTGACGACTAAGGCTTGAGGTCGGGTCCTAAAGCCCGATTTTGCACTAATGACGTCAACGGGCGACAAGCGCGAGGGCAGTCTCGAGGCTCCCACTCGGCATCCAATCGACTGGAAATCGGACGAGTTCTATGCCGAGGAGTCGCTGTTTTCGGAGCTCGAGCGGGTATTCGACATCTGTCACGGCTGTCGGCGCTGTTTCAATCTCTGTAACGCGTTTCCCACCCTGTTCGATGCGATCGATGCGTCGGAGAGCATGGAACTCGACACGGTTCCCAGGCCCGTTTATTGGGATGTTGTCGACCACTGTTACCTGTGCGACATGTGCTACATGACGAAGTGCCCGTATGTGCCGCCGCACGAGTGGAACGTCGATTTTCCGCACCTGATGTTGCGTGCCAAAGCGGCGCGATTCAAGAAACAGGGCGCAACGCTGCGCGACAAGGTGCTGGCGTCGACGGATGCGGTTGGCAGGCTGGCCGGCATTCCGGTCGTGGCACAGGTCGTCAACGCGACGAATCGCAGCAAGACCGGTCGTAAGCTTCTCGAGAGCGCGCTCGGTGTGCATCGCAACGCGTCCGTTCCCGAGTACCATTCGAAACCGGCTCGCTCGCGGTTGCAATCGCGTCGAGGTGCGACCGGTAGCGGGGCAGAAGCGACAGACTCGACGCGCGGCAAGGTCGTCTTGTTTACGACGTGTTACGGCAATCGAAATCATCCTTCCATCGACGAGGACCTCGTCGCGGTCTATGAACACAACGGCATTGCCGTCGCACTCGCCGAGAAAGAACGCTGCTGCGGCATGCCGAAGCTCGAACTCGGTGATCTCGATGCCGTTGCGCGAGCGAAAGAGACGAACATCCCGGTCCTGGCTGCCTGGGTCGACAGAGGCTGGGACATCGTGGCGCCGATTCCTTCCTGCACGTTGATGTTCAAGCAAGAGCTGCCGTTGATGTACCCGCAGGATGCGGATGTGCTGAAAGTACGCGATGCAATGTTCGATCCGTTCGAATACCTGATGCTGCGACACAGGGATGGCAAGCTGAAGACCAATTTCACGCAGTCGCTCGGCAAGGTGTCATACCATGTACCGTGTCACTTACGTGTGCAAAACATCGGTCTAAGGACACGCGACATGCTTGCGCTCGTGCCTGGCACTGAAGTCGAGGCGATCGAGCGGTGCTCAGGTCATGACGGCACCTATGCAGTCAAGAAGAAGTTTCACGAATTCTCCAAAAAGATCGCCCAACCGGTCGTCAAAAAAGTCAACAACGGCGACGCCGATCACTTCATCAGTGATTGTCCGATGGCTGCGGCACACATTGCACAGGACCTCGATCAGCATGCGGCCGAGCACCCGATGGGTCTGCTGCGATGGGCATACGGAATCTGAATAATCGGTGGATGCTCGGATGCAAAAAAAACTCACGCGCGAGGATCTGTACAGCCTCGAACAGTATGCCGACGTCCGTGACGAGTTTCGCTCCCGCGTCTTGCAGCACAAGCGCAATCGGCGCATCGATCTCGGCACGAATGCGGCGCTGTACTTCGAGGACCGGCTGACGATGCAGTACCAGATTCAGGAAATGCTCAGGATCGAGCGAATCTTCGAGGCGGGAGGCATCAATGATGAACTCGAAGCCTACAATCCCCTCATTCCCGATGGATCCAATTGGAAAGCGACGTTCATGGTCGAGTTTCCCGAAGTCGAGGAACGCCGGGCAATGCTCAGCCAGCTGCTCGGTATAGAGGACCGCGTCTTCGTTCAAATCGGCGATCTCGACAAGTGCTACGGCATCGCCGATGAAGATCTCGAACGTTCCGACGCGACCAAGACGTCGGCCGTGCATTTCCTGCGTTTCGAATTGTCGTCAGAGCAGGTCAGCGCGCTCAAAGACGGTGCGCCGCTCGGCGCGGGCATCGATCATGATAACTACCGGGTCGAAATACGTCCGGTGCCCGAAAACATTCGCCGGTCTTTGCTCAGCGACCTGTCCTGAAGCGTTTGTCGGCGGTGTAGCAAACAATGCACCGCGACCGTAATCGGGCTAGAATCCGCCCGAAGTTTCGCTTGGTAAAGATGGGCAATCGTAATCATGAGCAGACGTTACGACGCTGCGGACATTGAGGTCCTTAGCGGGCTGGAGCCTGTGCGCCGCAGGCCCGGCATGTATACCGACACTAGCCGGCCCAACCATCTGGTCCACGAGGTGGTCGACAACAGCGTCGACGAGGCACTGGCCGGCCACTGCAAGAAAATAGAAGTCACGGTCTACAAAGACGGCTCGATCGAAGTTGCCGACGACGGTCGCGGTATGCCGATCGACAAGCATCCTAAAGAGAAGATTCCGGGCGTCGAGCTTATCCTGACGCGGCTGCATGCCGGCGGCAAATTCTCCGACAAGAATTATCGCTATTCCGGAGGCCTGCACGGTGTTGGTGTGTCGGTGGTAAATGCGTTGTCGAAGAACCTCGAAGTCTGGATACGACGTGGCGGCAAGGAATACAACATGAGTTTCGCCGGCGGCAATAAACGCGGCAAGCTCGAAGTCGTCGGTACGGTCGGCAAGGCGAACACGGGTTCGACGATTCGGTTCTGGCCGGACCCGAAGTATTTCGACACGGGGAAGATATCGATCTCGCGCCTGAAGCACGTGCTGCGCGCTAAGGCCGTTCTGTGTCCCGGGCTCACCGTGCGGCTAAGAATCGACAAACCTCAGGAGCGCGTTGAGTGGTGCTATACGGGGGGTCTCGAGGAATACCTGGTAGAGGCCATTGGCAGCGGCGAGCTGCTGCCCTTGGAACCGTTCTCGGGCAGTCTCGCCGGGAATAATGAAGCCGTC
>Ga0224497_10001462_pt1 | contig 15039 bp, 12 predicted proteins | sample SF_Jul11_sed_USG_4_FD_167970 | JGI IMG/M metagenome (GOLD analysis project Ga0224497, IMG submission 167970) | Sediment microbial communities from San Francisco Bay, California, United States - SF_Jul11_sed_USGS_13 | ecosystem: Environmental > Aquatic > Marine > Sediment | place: USA... | reverse complement strand
GGGTCGTCCGAACATGCAGCTGACTCCCCGCCCCTCCCCCGGTCATGAAGAAAAAGATGCCCTCCAACATCACAAATGCCAGCAATAAGCCAATGACGAACTGCTTGCTCCATACATACATGGTCCACTCCTTTGGTGAAGTAATTGATGAAAGACCTGAATGTCTTGGATGGAAAACGGCCGTCCCCCTTGAGTGCCAATCCCTATTTCAAAGACGAACCGTTATATCAAAAGACGTCTTAACCCGTCCTGCCGGACCATTTTCTGCAAATGTTTTTGACTATTCATAATAAGTTCTTCTGATTTCTGACCACAGACAAATCGGGTTCTTGTCCTTTTTTTTTCACCTCCCATACTCCGGTTAATTTACCAAGATGTGCATAACTTTTATTGGGCAAGAATCTTCCTGTTGATAACTGCCTAAATTCATTCAAAAACCCGCATCATTATTCGGTTTTTTTCAACTCACAAGTTCTTCACAGAAATCCCCATCTCTCACACAAAAATTACAACATTTAGTATTGACAATTTTCCTCATCCTCTATAGATTGTGGGTCATTGGTTTCAACCAATTATTTCTTACGGTCTTATTTTTCCTGTTTTCTCTGTCTGTTTCCGGTTTTTCTTAGGGCTTGTGAATGGCCCAATTTAGAGGTCTTTTTACCGTTTTCTCAAACTGGGAAATTGGGCCTCTTAGGGGGGGTCGTGGAAATGGCATAAATGTGTACCATGCCATTTTTTCTTTTCCGGGCCCTCCCAATCTGATTCCCTCTACATTCTGGGAATCACGGAAAAACAGAGAACAATAGGGGAAAAAACGATGGCGACCGAAGAGATACCCCACTGTGTTTTCTCGTCTTCAAAAGGAGACTTTTCATCATGAAAATTGCCCGACGATTTACGAAAGCCGGCGAAAGCCCCTATCACAGCATTCCCTTTTCCGCCCGATCCTCCGAAATTAGAAATCCTGACGGCTCCACGGTCTTCTATCAGGATAATATTCTGGCTCCGGAGCATTGGTCACAATTAGCGATCGATATTTTAGCCCAAAAGTATTTTAGAAAAGCGGGTGTGCCGCAATTCGACGACCAAGGACAGCCCCTCCTCAACGAGAAGGGTGGGCCTCTGCTTGGAGGTGAACGAGATGCCCGACAGGTCTTCCACCGGATGGCGGGATGCTGGACTGAATGGGGCAATACCCACCATTACTTTGACTCACCGGAAGACGCCCAGACCTTTCAGGATGAACTCAGTTACATGTTGGCCTGGCAAATGGCCGCTCCCAATTCACCCCAATGGTTCAATACGGGGCTGCACTTTGCGTATGGGTTATCTGGCCCTTCACAAGGCCATTTCTATGTGGACCCGAATACCCATCGCGTTAAGCAAGCCCGCAATGCCTACGAACGTCCACAAGTCCATGCCTGTTTCATTCAATCGATTTCTGACGATTTGGTGAATGAAGGCGGTATTATGGACCTGTGGGTTCGGGAAGCGAGGTTGTTTAAATATGGCTCGGGAACTGGGACAAATTTCTCCAAACTGCGGGCAGACGGAGAATCCTTATCTGGTGGCGGACGTTCATCCGGACTCATGTCGTTTCTCAAAATAGGCGACCGAGCCGCAGGCGCCATCAAATCCGGAGGTACAACACGACGGGCTGCGAAAATGGTCTGCCTGGACCTCGATCATCCAGATATCGAAGAATTTATTGATTGGAAGGTCATTGAAGAACAAAAAGTTGCGGCCATGGTCACCGGTTCAAAAGTCTGTGCGCAACATCTCAATAACATCCTACAAGCCTGTCACATTGCCAAGCCTGACAGCAGCACGCAAGTCGATATCAATCCACGCGAAAACTCCGCCCTTCGGGAGGCCATCCAAGCGGCCCGTGAGGTATCAGTGCCGGAACTGTACATTCAACGCATGTTCAGCTATGCCCAAGAAGGCTTCACCCATTTTGTGTTTCATGAATATGATACCAATTGGGATAGCAAAGCGTACCAAACGGTCTCGGGGCAAAACTCCAACAACAGCATCCGAATCCCGAATGAATTTTTTGCGGCACTCAAATCCGGTGGCGATTGGACGTTGACCAGACGAACCGACGGTTCGGTCTATAAGACCATTCCTGCCAAAGATCTCTGGGACCGAATCGCATGGGCAGCCTGGATCTGTGCCGACCCCGGCATTCAATACGACACGACTATTAATGAATGGCACACCTGTCCTCAGGATGGACGGATCAACGCGTCCAATCCCTGTAGCGAATATATGTTCCTGGATGATACTGCCTGCAATCTAGCCTCATTGAATTTAGGGCGGTTTCTCACTCCTGACGGCCAGTTTGATATCGACGGATTTCGACATGGCGTCCGGTTATGGACGATTGTTCTCGAAATTAGCGTCCTCATGGCCGGGTTTCCCAGTCGGGCCATTGCGGAAAAAAGCTTTTCCTTCCGCACCCTCGGACTCGGCTACGCCAACCTTGGTTCGATACTCATGAAATTGGGGATTCCCTATGACTCGCCACAAGCCCTGACCTGGTGTGGCGCCATTACGGCTCTCATGACGGGTGAGTCCTATGCAACCTCGGCGGAAATGGCGAAGGAGTTAGGCCCCTTCAACGCCTATCCCCGTAACGCGGAATCCATGCTCCGGGTCATGCGCAATCACCAAAGGGCCACACACGATGCGCAATCAGAAGAGTACGAAGGACTCACGATCACGCCACGAGGAATTCAACCAGATCAATGTCCCCAAGACTTGCTCAAAGCCGCGCAACAATCTTGGGACCAGGCTCTCGAACTCGGAGAGCAATATGGGTACCGGAATGCTCAATCAACAGTGATCGCCCCAACCGGCACGATAGGGCTGGTGATGGATTGTGACACAACTGGCATCGAACCTGATTTTGCGTTAGTCAAATTTAAGAAACTGGCAGGGGGTGGGTATTTTAAAATCATCAACCAAAGCCTCCCGCCGGCCCTACGAAATCTGGGGTATTCCCCCACACAGATTCAAGATATCGTCACTTATGCCACGGGGACACGTACCCTAAAAAAAGCTCCCTTTATTAACCATGAAACCTTGAAGGACAAAGGGTTTGATCGAGACATTCTGGAAAAGATCGAATCCAAACTGGACGAAGCCTTTGATATCAATTTTGCCTTCAATAAATGGACGTTGGGAGAAGAATTTTGTCAAGAGAAATTAGGCCTCACTGAGTCGCAACTCCAAAATCCACAGTTCAATATTCTTCAACTCATCGGCTTTACCCAAGAAGAAATTCTGGCTGCCACAGATTTCTGTTGCGGCACGATGACCGTGGAGGGTGCTCCCCATCTTCAGCCAGAACACCTGGCTATTTTTGACTGTGCGAATCGATGCGGGCGAATTGGCCAACGCTATATCCTACCTGCGGCCCATATCCGCATGATGGCCGCCGCCCAACCGTTTATCAGCGGGGCCATTAGCAAAACCATCAACATGCCAGCCGATGCGTCGGTGGATTCGGTCAAAGAAGCCTACATGACATCGTGGACTTCTATGCTTAAAGCTGTGGCCTTGTATCGAGATGGTTCCAAGCTCAGCCAACCATTGAATACATCCAGCGATTGGGATACAACCGACACACAATCAGAGCAAATACAAACCGTCGCCAAACAAGCCGCCTCTCGCGTGTTGGTCCGCTATCTCGCCAAACGTCGCCCTCTTCCCACACGCCGTGCCGGGTATACGCAAAAAGCTATCGTTGGAGGACATAAGATTTATTTACGAACAGGCGAATACGAAGACGGCACCATCGGAGAAATTTTCCTGGACATGCATAAAGAGGGGGCAGCGTTTCGCAGCCTCATGAACTGTTTCGCCATCGCCATCTCTCTCGGACTGCAACATGGCGTTCCCTTAGAAGAGTTCGTGGATGCCTTTGTCTTTACACGCTTCGAGCCGAATGGGCCGGTAAAACTTAATTCTCATATCAAAATGTCCACGTCGATCATCGATTATATTTTCAGGGAAATGGCTATCACCTATCTCGGAAGGCATGACCTGGAACAAGTCGCGCCTGAAGACCTTCGTGTCGATGCACTCAAGAAACAAACTGACACTGAGGAGGAAGATGGAGAGGATTTGGTCGATCCTCGCTCCCTGAGTTCAACCTCCATTAGCCCTGAAGTCTTTCCTTCTCGCCGTTCATCTGGAAACGGCGTAGAAAAAAATGGCGTCCATGGGAAAGTTTCGCGAAAAATGGAAATGCAACGCGAAACCGTGACCATCACTGAAGTACAGGAAGCCCGGCAAAAAGGATACGAAGGCGATCCCTGCCAGGAATGCAAGCAATTCATGATGGTCCGCAACGGCATGTGCCTCAAATGCGATAACTGCGGCGCCACCAACGGATGCTCTTAATCTCACTGGACATTCGCTAAATTAAGGAAAACGCACGTGTCGAATTTAATCTTCATTGATCGCTCAGATGTAGCCAAGGATTGGCATGCACGAGGATTTTCCTGCGGGTTGTGGATTGACCATGCAGGTCGAGAATGGTCGAATCATCCTCGTCAAACTGACGAATTGTTTATGATAATGTCCGGGGAATTAGAATTGGAGTTAGAAGGCCAATCGATTCGGCCTTTAGTGGGAGAGGAGATTCGCATTCCTGCAGGAATGCCCCATACGATTCGAAATATCGGGGGGGAAACCGCACGATGGCTCTACGGGCAAGTACGGGAAGTACCCTCTGAGACTAACACTCCTGCGAAGGAAAGAGAACGCTCCTTCCATCCTGAATTAAAGAGAAAACGACGACCGGAAAAAAGAACTCCTGTAATCAACATTTCGAAAGAAATTTGAACACATCCTTCCTTCTCACTTTTTACATTGTTCTTTTCACGTTTTACTTGTCTTCATCCTTCGCGCAACGAAATCCGGTCGTCAAGTCTTGAAAGTCTACTTCGGCTTTTGAGCGGGCGGCCACGCGTAAGTTGATTGGTTGATCTTCCCACGACCCGCCCCGTAAAACTTTAAAATCTCCTTCGCTAGGGCCCTGTGGGTTTTCCTTAGGACTGTCCTCGTAATAATACCGATCGTACCAATCATTCACCCATTCAGCCGCGTTGCCAGCCATATGATACAGGCCATAGGCACTTTTCCCGCCTTCCTTCAGGCCATGACGAATACTCATTCCCTTGGTCCCGCTGGTGACCGGAGACAGCGTAATAGGATAGCTGACCCATCCTGTCGTCCCCTGATTATAATTGGCAATATCCACAAAGGGTTGCATATGTCCCCAGGGATATCGCCGTCCATCTGGTCCACGTGCGGCTTTTTCCCATTCGGCTTCGGTGGGTAAGCGTTTGCCAACCCATTCGCAATACTGCTTGGCATTCTTCCAAGTAATACCAACGGCAGGACGGTCCCCGATTTTCCCTGTCGCCGCGCCGTCATCCCATAATGGCGGAGGTTCAATACTGTAATCATGATCCAAAAATTTTTGATATTCAGCCATGGTGACTTCGTAGCGATCAATGGAGTAGGCCTTCAACCATACCGTATGTTCGGGGCGTTCATTTTTAGACCCCTTGTTATCCCCCATCGTGAATTCCCCTTCGGGAATGAAGACCATACTTCCCGGCGGACCATCCGCAGGTCCTTCATCAACCTTGCCAGATTCGGAATATTTCCAATCCTCGGCTGCAGGTGAAATACCTGTCACCCCCAATACACACACCACCATTATCACGCTACCTAAGAAACCTGGATTCATAAGACCCTCACATGACTGAGATGAAAGAAAAATCCGCTCGTATCCCTTCACCATATCGAAAGCAGTCAGGCATTGGAAGAGCAGAGGACCAATCCCCTCGTTCTATGAATTCACCCCAAAAAGATAAAAGCCGCTGAAGAATCCTTCAGCGGCTTCAATCATGGCGTCCCCAGCGGGATTTGAACCCGCGTTGCCGCCTTGAAAGGGCGGCGTCCTAGGCCAGGCTAGACGATGGGGACGTAATGTACAGATGACTCAGCACAGACTTTGACTTCTAGGGCTGAACCGACTCAGATTGACCGACGATTCTAGCAACGCCGAAAACCCGGGTCAAACCAGGAGGTTAGGATCGTTCATTCCTAGCGTCATCACGATAAACAAAGACAGTCTTGCCCCGTTAAAATTTCATGGCCCGATAACCAATAAAAATCATGTCCCTCAAGTCTCTGCCGAAAGGACATACGATGACAATTTGCCCGTTTACAAAAAAAGGTGGAGAAGCAGGCCTATAAGCCGGATTCTGTACCGTTTGAGGCAAGCCCCATTCGGCGGTGACCATTTCTCTGGAACCTAGGTTACCCTAGGCTTCAAGCAACCTACCCGGGAACCTTGGCCGGGCCGACCTCCCTCTCGTTCAGGTGAGGAATGACTTCCCCATCAAAACAAAGATTCGTCCCCCTATTTGGTTTTGCTCCAGGTGACGCTTACCCTGCCACTTGTGTCACCACAAGCGCGGTGGGCTCTTACCCCACCATTTCACCCTTACCTGGCTCAAGCCTTAACTTTAGCCATCGGCGGTATCTTTTCTGTGGCGCTGGTGTCGGATCACTCCGCCTGGGCGTTACCCAGCACCTTGCCCTGTGGAGTCCGGACTTTCCTCTCATACATGCTGCATGAGCGGCCACCCGGCCCACTTCCACCACCGCCTATTATGGTAGGCCGAGAAGAAAAAGAATGCAAGGAACGCGTGAAGCCCAAGATTGCTAATCGAGGGTTTCCACTGCCAAATGGTGGGCCATGTAGAGAATACGATGGCAATAGGAACAGTCCAATAGCTCATCACCTCGTCTCACTTCGGCAACGAGTTGAGGAGGAAGCTGAAGCCGACAACCTCCGCAGGAACCGTCTTTCACTTCTGCCACAGCAAAGCCTTTTCGCATAGTTTTTAAGCGGCTATACCGAGCCAACAAGGGTTTGTCCACCGTCTCGGCAACCTTTTGTTGTTGTCGATTCAAATCGGCTAATTCATTGGCCAACTCTGTAAATTGGTTTTCCAAGCGGGCCTTTTCCATATCAAAGACTTTCTGGGCTTCTTGGACTTCGGCTTCTAGCTCCTGGACGGCCTTTTTGTTTTCCTCTACCCGCTCCATCGTTTCGAGCACACCCTCCTCAATGGAATCCTTTTTCTTCCTGGCCTGTTCAATTTCAAACAGGTGCGCCTGATATTCTTTATTGGTTTTCAATTCCGACAGGCGACTCCGCACTTTATGGAGTGCATCTTCTTGGGTGGCCAACTCTCGTTCGGCACTCCGTTGTTGCTTGACAAGGGATTCTCCCGTGTTTTTCAACACTTGGAGACGAGAGAGCATATCTTGGAGAGGAGATTCAGCGGCCTTCAGAAGGTCGGGGGCTTTTCGCTGGGCATCTTGAATCTGAAAAATTCGAAGATCAAACTTTTGAAGTTCAATAAGGAATTGCAGCTGCGAATTCACAAAATCCTCAACATTAATAAAAACCCATGTATCGTATCAGCATGTCAAGTCCGGCCCAAGATCTTGGTGGGCCCACCAGGACTTGAACCTGGGACCAACTGATTATGAGTCAGCCGCTCTAACCAACTGAGCTATGGGCCCAAACCCCACAATCGCGTATTCTATCTTTTACCATAGATTGGCTCTAGGAAAAATACCTTTTCCACTTTTCTTTGAGATTACCAAAAAATTCTTCAGGAGACGATCAATCCAGCTTTTTGGTTTCGAATTTCATGCATTTGAAGGTTCAAGACATCCACATCATCGTGTCGCCCTTCTCGTTCGGCAATTTTTTGTTGTCTGATTAACTCCTCCAGCCGACGTTGTAGCTTTTTATTCTCCAGAATGCGCAAACACCCTATGACATGGTCATGCGTATCCTCAAGATACAGATCCCATACACTCAATTGTGCCACCACCGTTTCGTAGGCTGGATCATCACCCATTGCTCCACGAAACCCTTCGAGATCGACTTGCCCAACCTCATCCCGGAAGGAGAGAGCCTGAGTCAGGATGTGCCGATAGACCGGAACAGTAAAAACCTCGGCATCTAATTCCAGAACATGGGCAGGCTCAAGACGACCCTGTAGCAAAAGAATCAGTAAATCTCGTTCTTCCAATTTTCCTGGCGGAAGAGTCATGGGCGGAGCAGGCTCAGGCTGCTTGGATATTGACCGGGCCGAATCCACGCGAACTCGCAACGTGGGCAACCGTTTCCTGAGTAAATCCTGCCGGATCCCCAGTCGTTCAGAAACCACTTTAAGGTACTCGTCTTTTTCCAGAGGATTTTTGGTCTTTTGAAGAATCGCTAAGACCTCATCAGCGCGTTGAACTCGATCTTGAATAGAATTTTTGTTGGCCTTATCTAAAACTGAGGTCACCACAAAATCCAACAGCGTCGCCGCTTGTGACTCCAACTCTCGAAACGCCTCCACGCCATTCGTTCGAATAAAGGTATCGGGATCCTCCCCTGTTGGTAACACCAGCACTCGGACATCCATACCCGAATTCACGAATAAATCCAGGGTCCGCAACGCCGCATTCACCCCCGCCGTGTCTCCGTCAAACACCAACGTCACGGAGGGCACAAACCGCCTCAATATCTGCACATGGTCAGCCGTCAGGGCCGTGCCCAGAGGCGCCACCACATTCCTCATGCCGTGTTCATGGAGGGCAATGGCATCAAAATAGCCCTCGACCAGATAAAACCGCCCGGCGGCTGTGGCTGATTGCCTGGCTTTATCTAAACCATAGAGTGTTCGCCCCTTGAAAAATAAATCGGTTTCCGGCGAATTGAGATATTTGGGAGAGGCTTCATCTTGCAGGACCCGGCCACCAAACCCCAACACGTTTCCTCTGGTATCGGCAATGGGAAACAGCACCCGATTTCGAAAGCGATCATAGGTGGAAAACCCTTGGGCCCCGTCTTTCTCTTTTCTGACGACCAATCCGGCATGGTGCAGTTCATCCAGTTTAACCGATTGCCGCTCCATCCAATGGGATAAGCCATTCCAGCCTTCTGGCGCATAGCCTAATTGAAAGGTCGCCCAGGATTCCCGAGAAATTCCCCGTTGATCCAAGTAGGCTCTCGCTTCTTGGGCCTCTGGGCCTTCTAGAAGATTCTGGTGATACCAAGAGGCCGCCAATTGATAGAGGTGGAAATACCGCTCGCGAGACAAGACCGATTCCGCTCTGGAGGTGGATGGACGTCGCTCTGGAAGCGCAATCCCCGCTCTTTGACTCAGCTCGCGAAGGGCTTCCATGAAATCCATATTTTCTTGTTTCATGAGAAACGTAAAGGCATCTCCCCCGGCCTGACAGCCGAAACAATGAAAATATTGACTCGCGGGATTGACCGAAAATGATGGGGATTTTTCTGAATGGAAGGGACAAAGGCCTTTAAAATTCTGGCCGGCTTTGGAAAGACTCACATAGGTGGATATCAAATCAACAATATCGATACGTTCCCGAATTTGCTGGATGGTCTCTGAAGGAACGCCTCGTTTTTCATTCATATCCTGAACACCTCAATCAAGCCTGGAAATGCGATTGGCCCCCTTTAAAAAAGCGTTACCCAGGTGGCCATGTAAACGAGCGGCCTCCCAGCACATGTAAGTGAAGATGAAACACGGACTGACCTGCCTCCCGTCCCGTGTTCGCCACGACACGATATCCACTCTCGGCAATGCCGCGCTCCCTAGCCATTCTTGCGCACACGACCATGAGTTGCCCCAATAAGTCTGCGTCCGAATCGTGTGTATCATCCAATGACACCACGTGCCGCTTGGGAATGACTAACATATGGACCCGGGCTTGAGGATTGAGGTCGTCGAAGGCAATCACGTGATCATCCTCGTACAGTTTCTTCGCAGGAATCGCTCCCTCCACAATCTTGCAGAAAATGCACTCAGCCATGAGAAGCCTCACCTTCTGCTGTCCGGATGCCTGATTTCCCAAATCGCTTGCCTAGCTCTTGATAGATTTCCTCTGGAGGAATCGAATAATGTCCGAGCATGACCAAGGAATGAAACCATAAGTCGGCCATCTCATAGATAATCTCTTCACGGTTTGAGTTTTTCCCTGCCAGAACGACTTCCCCTGCTTCTTCAACCACTTTCTTTAAAATTCGATCAACGTCTCCATTCAGCAATTTTGATACATAGGAGTCCGAACTGGGATTGGCCTTTCGATCCGACACCATTTCATAGAGCCGTTGAGTGATCCCGCCCCAGGCCGTGCCAGAAGGGATTGAGACAGCAGGGTCAGATGCTGAAGGCATGCGCGTAAAAAAGCAGGACCGGGTGCCTGTATGACAGGTCGGCCCAATTGGTTGAGCTTTCACCAGCACCGTGTCTTGATCACAATCAAGAAATACTTCCTTCAGGAGGAGCTCATGACCTGAGGTCTCGCCTTTTTTCCAGAGCTGTTGTCGAGACCGGCTCCAAAAATGCACTCGTTGAGTCTGTTGGGTCAGATCCCAGGCTTCCCGATTCATAAAACCCACCATCAACACCGTCCCGTCTATCCAATCTTGGACGATACAGGGCAACAGGCCTTGCGCATCAAATTGTGGTGTGGTCGTTTGAATTTTCTCGTTCATCGGTCGTTAGACAATCGATACGGGAACCGATCCGGGCCGCATCGGAATACCCTGCTCCGACAAAAAGGATTTTGCTTGCCCAATCGAAAAGGTCTGGAAATGAAAAATGGAAGCGGCTAACACCGCATCAGCTTTCCCAAGCGTAAATGCCTCATACAAATGGTGAAGCGTTCCGGCCCCGCCGGAGGCAATAACCGGAATCGTCACCGCATCCGATATCGCGGCAGTGAGGGGCAAATCATATCCTTCTTTGGTCCCATCCTGATCCATACTGGTCAAGAGAATTTCTCCGGCTCCAAATTCCTTCATCCGCTGAGCCCACCGAACGGCATCTAACCCAGTCGAATTTCGCCCTCCATGCGTAAAGACTTCCCAGCCTTGAACGCCATCATCGCAACCTGTTGCACGCTTGGCATCAATGGCGACCACAATACATTGCGAGCCAAACCGATTGGCTGCGGCCTTCACAAATTCAGGTTCCTGAACAGCCGCCGTATTGATGCTCACCTTATCGGCTCCGGCTTCCAACAAGCGACGAATATCTTCCAAGGTGCGAATCCCACCACCAACAGTCAAGGGCATAAATACCTGCTCAGCCGTTCGCACCACCACATCGAGAATCGTGTCTCGTTTTTCATGAGAGGCGGTGATATCTAAAAAGCACAGTTCATCGGCTCCTTCCCGATCATACACCTGCGCGACATGCACGGGATCACCCGCATCACGTAGATTCACAAACGACACACCTTTGACCACACGCCCATCTTTGACATCCAGACAGGGAATGATCCGCTTAGTCAACATGTCGACCGAGCCTCCCCAGCCGCATGAACCAGCGCAAGAGCCGCCTTCAAATCCAATGCTCCCTCATACAGCGCTTTTCCAATGATGATGCCAGAAATATTGCCCCCAATCTCCTGAATCGCTCGAATATCTTCTAGCGCGGTGACGCCGCCGGACGCAATAATTGGAACGGGAGAATGCTCGGCTGCCTCTCGCAATGCAGAAATGTTTGGGCCACTCAACATGCCATCTCGAGAAATATCCGTAAAGACAATGCCGCCTAAGGGAAGGTCTTTCATGGAGTCAAACACTTGTTGGGACGTCAAGGTGGAAACCGTCGTCCACCCATGAACCGCCACCAAACCCTGCTTCACATCAATCCCCACTAAAATTTTCTGCGGGAATTGTTGCGCGACCAATGCCAAAAATTTTGGATCTTGTAAGGCCGCCGTTCCAACCACAACCCGATCCACGCCACTAGACCGATAAGCCTGAACGGTATCGACATTTCGGATTCCACCACCCACTTGAATGGGAATACTCAGTTTCTTGGCGATGGCTTCAATCTGAGGGAGATGTTTCGGGGTTCCTTCCACCGCTCCATCTAAATCCACAATATGCAGATACTGTGCACCAAGATTTTGCCACTGCTCAGCCATTCCCACCGGATCATCCGAATACTGGGTGACCTGGCTCATCTCGCCTTGTCGCAAGCGGACACATTTGCCATCCTTTAAATCAATGGCTGGAATCAATAACATCGGGTCGATCACCTCAAGCGCAGCCGAAACCGCCTACGGCGCAAGCGACGCGCCTTGTCCAACAGGAAACGTCTCCATGACCTTCTTGACACCTATTTCTGCAAGTTCCTGAGCAGTCACAAATCCCCCGCTCTTTTCAAAAAACCCGACAATATCTTGGGTGAGCGGTTTTTGTTCTTCAAAAAACTCTCCCTTCCAGAGCACCATCCCGTCTGTCGGTTGAACAAGAAACACTTCAAATCCCACCGCAGCTGGCTTCGCCCCAATCCTGGACCCCTCACGTTCGCGATACGTTCGAACGATGCCCATCAACACCCCATCCACGTGCAAACGAGCCCCAACCTCTTTGGCTACTGTTTGGAAAGCGGTGCCCGAATGGTCTTCACCTGGGATAGCAGGAGGGCCTGCTTCACCTGCTCCGACCACCCGCAAGGTTGGACGAGCACGAAGGACCGACTCAACTCGTGTGGTAATCAATTGTGCCGCAGTGTCAGAAACGGAATAGCGATCTTTTTGAGAATCAGACCGGTTGGGTTGATCAGCACCCGGCAACCGAAATTGGGTACGGATTTCTTCTGGGTCTCTCACCCCTTCACGCGTCTGCCCATAACCCCATTGAGGGACCTGAAGCGCCTTAAACGGCAAGATGGCAATACTGGAAATGCTGGAAGGATCAAATTGCGGAGCTGATTGGACCTGAACTTTTGAAGGCACGCATCCGAGCACAAAACTGAACCATCCAATTATCCCGATCCCCAACCAGGCAATCTGATGTCTGCGACACCACATACTTATCCTGGAAAAGCTAGGGTTCATTGCCACTCACCAAAATTTTTCAAGACTTGCAATCCAACAGCCTGACTTTTTTCAGGATGAAATTGCGTGGCAAAAATATTGTCTTTCCACACGCTGCTCGCAAAGGGTACGCCATACTCCGTTTGCGTGCTGACTAACGCGTGGTCTTCTGGTTCGACGTAATACGAATGCACAAAATAGACATAAGAATCGGTATCAATTCCCTGCAACGGTGGCGCGGGCTTTTCAATACGAATCGTATTCCATCCCATATGAGGAATTTTATAAGAGGATGCCGGATCCTGAGACAAGGGAATCGCTTTCACTTTTCCAGGCAACAGACCCAACCCCTTGTGATACCCAAATTCTTCGCTTTCAGCAAACAAGAGTTGAAAGCCCACACAAATGCCAAGAAAGGGTTTGCCCGATTGAATGGCACGGTGAATCGGATCCACCAGCCCATAGCGAGTCACGTTGGCCATACAATCACCAAAGGCCCCCACACCCGGCAACACCACATGACTGGCCCGGTCAATCATCGCAGGGTCCCGTGTCACCACGGCTTCATGACCAACGTGTTCAAATCCTTTTTGCACGCTGCGAAGGTTGCCCATCCCGTAGTCGATAATCGCAATCATGATCATTCCAACCAATCCGGATTTTCATTGAACACATTCGCCACTGGTTACAAGACACCCTTTGTCGATAACACCCCTAAAATCCGATCTTCTCGTCTCACGGCTTGATCCAAGGCCTTGGCGAACGCTTTAAAAATGGCCTCCATGATATGGTGCGGATTCCGGCCATAGAGCACGTTCACATGAAGATTCAGGCCGCCCTGACTCACAAAGGCCTGGAAAAAATCTTCAAAGAGCCCCAGATCGAACGATTTAATATATCGAGTCGGCAACGACACGTTGTAGACGAGATACGGCCGCCCGCTCAAATCAACCGTGACCTGCGCCAACGTTTCATCCAATGGGACCGAGGCAAAACCAAATCGTGCAATACCCTCTTTTGTTCCAAGCGCTTGATTGAGCACTTGGCCCATCACAATCCCGATGTCCTCGATCGTATGATGATCATCAATCTCAATATCGCCTTTGGCTTCGATCATGAGATCAAAAAATCCATGCTTACCCAAGAGATTGAGCATGTGATCCAAGAACGGAATCGAGGTCTGAATCGTGTTTTTGCCGGCACCATCGAGGACCCATTGCACCCGAATAGCCGTTTCAGCCGTTGTTCGCTCTTGTGAGGCAGATCTGGGAACAGATTGTTGACTCATGTCCATCGACTCTCCATGGATTGACTGTGTGCATCAAACCCCTCCAACGTGGCAAGACGCACAACAGCACGTTTGGCTTTCAGCAAGGCGGCCTGAGAATAGGCCACCACATTACTCCTCTTGACGTATTCATCCACACCTAAACTGGAAAAAAATCTGGCACTCCCTCCGGTCGGTAACACGTGATTCGGACCGGCCACATAGTCTGCAACTGCTGGCGGGGTATAACGTCCCATAAAAATTGCCCCGGCATGACGAATGCGAGGGAGATAATCCCAGGCTTTGTTGATATTCAACGAAAGATGTTCTGGCGCAATCCGATTGGCTAAGACACATGCCTCATCTAGGGTTTTTACCACAAAGGCGGCGGCATGGACCCGAACCGAGCGGGAGGCAATCTCGTGCCGGCCTAACTCACCCAATTGGCGATTGACCTCTTTGACGGTTCGTTTGGCCAAGGCTAAAGACGTGGTCACGAGATAGACACACGCCTCCTCATCATGCTCAGCTTCACATAGCAGATCCGCCGCGACATGACGGGGATTACTAGTCGAATCCGCGACAACCAAGAGTTCGCTTGGTCCCGCAATCATATCAATATCAACATGCCCATAGACAAGACGCTTAGCCGTTGCCACGTATAGATTTCCAGGACCAACGATTTTATCCACAGGGCGAATGCTGGCCGTTCCATAGGCTAAGGCTCCGATCGCTTGCACTCCCCCTACTCGATAAATTTCATCGACCTCCGCTATATCGGCAGCAACTAACAAGGAAGGATGAATAGAATC
>Ga0224497_10001460_pt1 | contig 15055 bp, 13 predicted proteins | sample SF_Jul11_sed_USG_4_FD_167970 | JGI IMG/M metagenome (GOLD analysis project Ga0224497, IMG submission 167970) | Sediment microbial communities from San Francisco Bay, California, United States - SF_Jul11_sed_USGS_13 | ecosystem: Environmental > Aquatic > Marine > Sediment | place: USA... | reverse complement strand
CCACCCGCTCGAGAACGGCTACCATATCCGAACGATCCAGGAGCTACTCGGCCGCCGCGACGTCAGCACCACCAGGATCTACACGCACGTCCTGAATCGCGGCGGGCGCGGCGTGAGGAGCCCGCTGGATGGGATGGGGTAGCAGGCGGCATCACGCTACTCTTGTCGCGGTGTATAGGGATACACTGCAGCGCAGAGGGCGTAGAGTTGGCGCCGGCGCGGGGTATCTCGGCGGACAGCCGAAACGGCAGCAAGTGCTATCGGGGCGGCGGGATGCTACGTATCTGGCTACACTGAACGGGCTACTTTGAGTCAGGAGGATCCCGCGATGAGAGTACTTCTGAAGGTCTTGTTCATCGTTGGCTTTGTGTCGATTACCGCCAATTGTGTTCGACTCGCTTATGACGTCTTCTTCGAAACCGGAGAGTCGGTGCTGGACGAGTACGAAGCGCCGGTGGAAACGCAAGTCAAAGAAGTGCAGACCTTGTCAGAGCTTGCCGCCCTCTATGCCGAAGCGCACGCAGCGGTGAAGGAGCATGAGCGCGATGAGGGATACCGTGTTCTAAGTTGGGAAGAGAGGGAGGAGAGACAGGACCTTGAACCGTTTAAGTCGGAGAGAGTCCTCAAAACTGCTATCGAGGAGTGGGAGGACAAATCGCGAAAGATCCAAAAGCTGCGGTTCTACTGGTTTGTCGGCCTAGTACTTCTTCTTGGGGGCTGTATTCTGTATCGATGGCAGAATGAGTGGATCGGAATCGCAGCGTTGATCACGGCCTTCTCAGAGATGATCTTCTGGACAAGCCCCGGTTACATCTTCGGAAGTTCTCAGCAGTTCGAGCGGCTCATCGAGAACAAGTTAGCCTTCTCATCGGCAACCTTGGTCCTCTTGTTGGCGACGGGTGTATGGGTAAAGGCCCTGACAAGCAAGGCAGGGGATGGAGGCAGATAGCGACCTCCTAACCCCGCTGCACCGGACATCGCCCCGCGTGCTCCGAGCTGGATGTAGACTTGGTGCGGTGATCAGCTTCAGAAACGTAGTACTCATCAGCACCGAGGGCGGTGCCGGTGAGCTCAGAATCCGTTAGGCGGCAGGGGTTTCGGGTTCAATGGACTACGAGCGAGTGGTATCAGTCGTCAACTCTGTTCGGCAGGTCGATGTGAACTGCACGCTATTCGGTGCGGCAGCGCACCGCTACCGGTTCGAGCCACCGATCGCGGACGATCGCCTGGCTGCTTTTGAGGAGCAGCACGGCATCGCGCTGCCTGAGGAGTACCGAGGCTTCCTGCTTCGCTGTGGGAATGGCGGCGCAGGCCCTTACTACGGTCTATTCCCTCTGGGCCTCTTTGAGGGGGCTGGACGAGGTCTAGAGCCCTGGCGCGAAGGTGATGGCTTTGCTGGGGTCCTCAGAAGCCCATTTCCACACGCGATCCCGTGGAACTTGCCAGATGCGGCATTCGCGCCCCAGGTGGCAAACATGACAGATGATCAGGTGCACGAGTGGCATCAGCAGCATGACGCGAAGTACTGGGCGCCGGAACTCACTGCAGGTTCCTTCCCGATTTGTCACCAGGGATGTGCGTACCGGGACCTTCTTGTTGTAACTGGATCTAGCCGAGGTCAGATCTGGCTCGACGGCCGCGCAAGCGATCAGGGAATAGCTCCTGAGCTCACCAAGGATGGGGCAATTCACACCTTTTCAACCTGGTACGCTGAGTGGCTCGATGAGGCCTGCGATCAACTTGGCATCGCCTGATCATGTGGAAGACCTCTCCGCCTAACCCCTCGCTGCACCGGACACCGCCTGTATGCTTTCGTCAACCATGACCATGTCTGGGTTCACCAACTCACCACAAGCGGTCGCCAGCGGTGCCGGTGAGTCTCGAAATGCGTTGGGCGGCGAGATGAGATCCTCGATCATCGCGACCTGGTTCGTGCTTATGCTCGCCGGAAGTCAAACCGCTGCCGCCTGTACCGATGAAGCGTACGAAAGACACCTCAGCGCTCTCCGTGCTCTCGTACCGGCCGTCACGACCGCGGAGCCTGAGCGGTCCGCACTTGCCCGCTTCTTCGAGGCGCTTCCCCCAGACTTCGCCTGCTTCAACCGCCTCTTCGGCTATGGCGATGGCCCGGCACCCCTGTACTCGGAACCACAGCTCTACCCGTTGTTCCCGAAGATCGCATCCGCCGTTGCGCAAGCTGACTACGCGAGAAAGCTCGTTGGTCTGTCCGTGAACGCCAAGTGGGAGGCCGATCAGACGGGCGCCCTACAGCATGCGACCCGATCAGTGCTCGATGCCGAAACGGAGCTCTTCGTCAAACTGCTCGCCGACGTCGGCACCGATTCAGAGCGAAGCGTCTGGGCGTTTCTCTTCGGTGAGCCTCATCCGAGCAAGGTGCCTCTTTCGGCTACCGTCCAATCCATGGTCTGCGAAGCCAGCAGCCGGAGTTGCCAGCTGTCCAAGGAGGTTTACGTGCGCGCTGTCTCAGAGGAGCACACCCACTGATCGCAGCGCCCGAGGCTCGCCGCCCAACAAGGCGCTGCAGCTGACGTGGCACAGCGCGTTCCAATCGACCTTTGGTAGAGTCCGGCATCAGGCTTGGGTGCCTCAGCGACCGTCGGCGGCCTGTGGCACGCGGCTGAGCGCCCGGTCCGTCAGGCAGCGAGAGCGAACCGGATGTCACAGCCTGCATTCACCATGGCGGTCCTAGCGCTTCTGGCGGTGCACATAGTCTCGCGGCATCGCTTGTTGCGGCGCCTTGCAAGCCATCACCCTGCAACCCACGAGGCCGTCAGTAAAGGAGGTTGGGGCAGGCCAAGGCGTGAGAATTGGGCGTTTGCGAGGTTCATCTTCGCTATCGAGTGGCGCGGCCTCGGCGACTCGGTCGTGTCGGGTTGGTCCATGATCACGCTCGTGTCGTTGGTGGCTGGGTTCGTTGGCGCAATTGTCAGCTGGTTTCTCTAGGGGCAGTCTAGTTGCCGCCCAACAACTAGCTGCAGCGGGCACTGCCCTAGCGGGTCGGCACCCTTGGTAAGCTCCCGTCGTGAATCCCTCGATCAACCATCCCCTCAGCCATGCGGCCGGCAGCGCCGCTGAGCTCTTGGGCGTTAGCCAACGGAGCGAACAATGGACGACAACGGCGAGGCCAGATGCAAGAGCCGCATCGTCGCGATCCTGCTCTCGCTCTGCCAGCCTGGACTTGGGCACCTTTACGCGCTGAGGGCACGTCGGGCGGTGCTCTTCGCGGGCGCATCCCTAGCGCTGGCGGCCGTCTTCCTTTCGGGGCTGCTCGGTCAGAGCTTCTCTTCGCTCGTGATCGTCCTGTCGATTGCTCTGATCATCTTCCTTGGCGGCGCAATCGATGCAGCCAGGTGCGCTCCGCGAAGCCAATCACCAGGACCGAGATTGAGCCGATGGTACGCCGTGTTGGCGCTCGCTGTCGCCATGCAGTGGCTGGCGTACCAAGCGCTTCCTCTCGTGCAGAGGCTGAAGTCCTTCTACATACCAAGCTCTAACATGGAGCCCACCATCGTCCCTGGCGATCGCCTCTTTGCGGCCCTAGCGCCAAGTCCGAATCCGAGACGTGGGGACATCGTGCTCTTCGAGTCGCCGGAGACGCCGGGGATGCTCCTCCTCAACCGAGTCATCGCCTTGCCTGGGGAGACCATCGAGATTCGCGACAAGGCCGTGCTTCTGAATGGGGCTCTTGCCGAGGAACCATGGGCCCAGCATCTGGATCCCAACATTCTGCCGGCCGACTACTACATGGAGTGGGGCCGCAAGAGAGACCAGCTGTCGCGCTTAACTCTCGCCGATGGGCAGGTGTTCGTGATGGGGGACAACAGGGACTTTAGTCACGACAGCCGCTTCTACGGCCCTGTGGACACTTCATCAGTTCGCGGCAAGCCTCTCTACGTATACTGGTCGCAGGATCGTGAACGAATTGGACTCAGGCTTGACCAATAGCCACCCAGTGGCTAACACCAAGGCTCGAGCGGACGGCACACGGCGCTTCGTGCCATGGCCGCCGCTCAGCCTGAATCGTTAACCCGCCGTGATGAGACGCGAACATTGCATGAACGAATAGAGACTCTGTTGGGGGTCTACCAGGCCAGGATGCGAGGGCTCCTGGAGAGCGCTCCAGCCAGTGTCAGGGACGAACTCGCAGACCTTGTCCCATCCCTTGGCGACCCCGCAATGTCCGAGTCCGACATTCGAAACCTCCAGGGACAAGTTGGGGAGGCTCTGCCACCCTCACTCGTCACCTATCTCCGCGCTGCCCGTGTCGAGACCTATCTCGAATGGAACGAAATCATCATTCCGGGCAATACGGCGCAGAAGAAGTAGACGGGTTATTTTCAGGACGATCTCGTCCGTTCAGCAAGGCTTCTTCAAGTCGCCTCCGGTCCCTGCGGCGACCCTGTGTGCCTTGATCTGCATCGAAGGCAAGAGAACGGGGAGTACCCCGTACTCGTCATAGATCACGACGGTGTCGCTGGACATTGAAAGGACCCAAGAACCGTGCGTCAATATGTGACCGCGGATTTTGGCGGATTCCTATCATTGCTTGAGGTTGTTTGCGCCGCGGTTCCAATAGAATACAAACGCGCCGGTGCGGGCTTACCCGCCGCTGCAGCAGACGGGGCTGCGCCTGGCAAAACTCGGACGTGGAGAAGAGAGTTGAAGCTGGGCAGCAACGGGTCGTTTTGGTAATCATTGCCGCATTGGCAGCCTCAGAGTTGACCATTCTTGTGTTTAACCTGGCGATTGGTCCAGAGCGCCTGTCAAGATTTCCTTAGGCGCCGTCCACCTCTCCTGCGCTGTTGGGCTGCTCTTGTCAAGACCCGTTCGAGCGCACTTCGCCCATCCCACGGTGGGTGCCGCTTAACAACACGCTGCAGCGGACACTGCCCTAGCGCGCCGTCGCCATTGGTAGACTTTCTCGGTGAATCGCTCGATCTACCATTTCAGCCAACTCGCGGCCGGCAGCGCCGCTGAGCTTTGCGGCGTTAGGCGGCTTTGGGTGCGAACACGAACATCTAGAAAGGAGAGACCTTTTGGTCCTACGTCACAGAGCCGGAGGCATCCTGTTGCTTCTGGGACCCGCAGTCTTGAACGCTGCTGAACTAACCCCTGCGCCGGCCTTCAGCACTCCTGCGAAAGCCCTCCTGCAGCTTGAGGATGCTTACCGCGACCACGATATCGTGGCTGCAATAGCCGCCAAGGACTTTCGGACTCAGGCTCGGCTGGAGGTGGCGGCGGGTAGCCCAGAAGTCGCGGCGAATGAGGCCAAATGGGCAGGAGTGATCGACTACTTCGCCAATATTCCTCGAACAGGCTTATCGTAAGGCTCTTCGGGCGTCGGGTCTTCGTGACTTTGTCAACGTCTCCTGCGTTGTTGCGACGAGAGCGCCCTACGCGCCCAACATCGTGGTCGTGACTGAAGTCTGCATGTACCCTGGAGGCGAGTTGTCCGAGCAGCGCATTCTAGGTGCGAAGGGCGAATCCGGTTGGCGTGTGGTCAAGGTTGTCGAGTAGGCCGCGCAACAAACCGCTGCACCGGACGCCACCCGCAGCGTTGCGGGCCGTCGTGAGTGTTTCAAGTGTATCCTGGTCGGGTCCGGCGTGTGGCCTTGGTGGTTTCGTGTGTCGGCGGTAAGCTCAGGGTCGTTATGCGAAGGAACTAGCCCCACCGGGAGCGATCCTATGAATTATCGCGATCTCGTCGCACAGAGCATCGAGGAGCTGCGCGTAAAGACGGCCGCACACGACCGATTGTGGCATCTCACTGAAGCCGACTGGAGCGTCGATCAAGATACCGGCGAGATCGTCTTCTCTGCTCCCACCGGCATGGTTGCAACATGCTCGGTTCAGATCATTGGCACCTTTGATACCACTGATTCCACATGGCTCTGGGCGTGGGGGCACCCATCGGTCCAGCCTCCGTTGAGCACACACGCAAGACGAATGCGCGAATACGGCGAAACCAACCGTATCTGCGAACTGACAACCCGCAAACTGGTCAGCACCGAGGAGCAGTGTTGGCAGTTCACCGCGCTGGCCTGCAAGCTGAATGAAGCGCAGGGCGCCTACCGCGGACCGGCGGGCTCGGCGCTCGTGTTCATGACATTCGGCGAACCCAAGCTGACGGGCACTGTGGAGCAAGATGCTGTTGCGAGCACTGTAGAACCAGATGACACCGCGTTTACCTCCGACATCCCGCCTGCCGTGCGAGCCAAACTTCGCGGTTTCATCCAGGCGCTGCACGATTGGGAGGTCGCAGCCTATCAGACGTCCGAACGCAACGATTCGCTTGCTGCCATGAACATGGCAAAGGAAACGTACGCTGCGTTGATCCGTGAATGGTGCGTGCCTGATTTGACGCCTCAGCCCATGTCTTATGGCAGCGATCCGAATCATGGCCCCGATACCGAACAGCTTGTCTCCGCAGCAATCGTCGGCGATCTCTGCCGAGTTCGTACGCAGCACACAAATTCCACGGGCTTTGCATCTGACTACGAATACCATTTGCGACTCATTGGCGGCGACTGGCTGACTGAACAACTGTATTATGTTGATCAAGGCGAGAAGTACGAGATGCTTTGACATCGGGTCGTGAAGCCACGAATGACCAGAGCATTCACTGGAACGCCGGTTCGGGCGTGTGCCGAGATCGAAGTTCATTGGCCGCCGCCCAGTGATGCCAAACGTTAAACGACAAGAATGCCGAACGGTAACGACTGGACCAGGGAAGAGTGGGGCGCCATCGAGCAGTTCTTTGCGCGGGTTGGCCCGGTTCTATCTCGATTCGCCGCTGCGCATGGTTTGAAGATCGAGAAGTACTATCACAATGCCCCATCCTGGAGTTTGCTGTTTCGGCACACGAGCGGCGGCGTGGGCAGGATCGACGTCGAGCGGACGCCGGCGGAGCAGCTACGAATCTGGGCAACCTGGTGGATGGACGACTATGGAGAAGGCGCTCGGTTCTTCAAGACCGAGAAGAGCGCAGAGCTGCCTGCTTCTACGTTGGAGGACGCTCCTGTCCTGATCGATACTCTCAGGATGATCCTCGGCTGGCGAAAGGACGAGCTGACTCCGCGCCGCGGTTACAAGGCCACTTGGCACAAACACTGGACTGAAGAAGGATTCGGACAGCTCGACAGGAAGTACCCGATTCCCACGTTCGAGTGAGCAGACGCTTGATTCGGAAGCACTCCTCCAGCTCGGCCTCGGAAGGTGGCCAGCCCTCAAGGGCGATCCAAGGAGGCGCCCGTCCCCTTTTCCGCGTGCACGGAGGGAGGGATGACGGGAGGGAGTGAGGGCGAGCTCGCCTACCGGCGCTGGCGGCGTGACTACCGTGGATACGTGCGGCGCCGCAGGGCCTTTCGGCGCGAGGTGATGGAAGCGTGGAAGTCCGCGTACGATGCCGCCGTGCGGGAAGCCGCCGACTCGCTGGCGGTGCCGAGGGTGTTCGCGCACGCGCGACGGCGGCGGTCCCTGCCGAATCACAGGTTCTGCATGCTGCTGTGGTCCCGCGGCGTCGATGAGACCCTGTTCACGCAGCTCACGGAGGGCGGCGATCTCGACCGTAGCCGAGAGGATGCGCTGGGGCTTCTGCGCTCCAAGGCGAGACGGTTCAGGCCTCGCATCGCCAGGCTCACCGCACACCTCGACCTCGCCGGCTTTTTCGGTCTGATGCTCTGGCCCGCAGGCCAGCGAAAGCCTCCCGGTCCGGTGGTGCTGACGGCCCCGGTGGGCCCGCTCGACATCGGTGCCCCGGAGCGAATGGACATGTGGTTCCACGTCTTCACGGGGCTCGTGGAGCTTGCGGATGCCCTGATCGTCGAAGGGAACTACGGCCCCGGACTCGCGGACGAACTGGCTCACATCGAGGAGGTGGGCCTGTCGCAGCGGATTCTCTGGTACGACAATAGCGGCGAGCTGTATCGATCCGACACGTCGGACCGCTGGCAGCTGGAGCGAATCGGAGAGGCCGTGGCCTTCGCAGCCGCACAGGACGTCGACGAGCCCGCCTGAAGCCCGCGCCTGGACGCGCCGCCACCTCGCGCCCGACCCCGGCGGCCTGAGCCGGAGCTCGGAGGTAGCAGGCTCACTCCCGCATTGGAACCTCGGCCTGGGAGCTCAGCCTGTCGGCGCCGCGGCCCGGTCCGGGACCTTCCCTAGCACGCCCGCTGGAACAGCCGGTCGACGAAATTGACCGGGGCCGAGACCCTCTCGACCTTGACCAGATGCGCCGGCTGGGTGACGGCCTGCGTGCAGACGCAGGCCGGCCCGGGGACGGTCTCGGTCACGTCGACCTCCAGCGTCCGCCGGCGAGTCAGGCTGACCCGGGTGATCTCGATGGCGTAGCAGCCGTTGCTGCGGGGGCCGGCCGCGGCCAGGATCACGATCTCACGCCCGAAGTCGACCGCCGGCAACGCGGGGAGCGGGCTCTGACCGGCGTAGAGGGTCTGCCAGGTCTGGGCCCAGTCGGCCGCGTCATCGACGACCCTCCTCTGGGACTCCGAGAATCCGGAAGTCGAGGCCTGGACGAGGGTCTCGAAGGAGAGCGCGGCGTCACCCGGCGTGGCCGGGGAGTCGTCGCACGCCGTGGACGGCAAGAAGAGCAGCAGCAGCGCGATGTGGGTGCGCATCTCGATGTCTCCGCAGGACTCCCCAGTCTCGGCACCGTGCCGGGGGAGCCGAGAGCAGAAGGACGCAAGCTCCGTGCCACCCATCTTCCTGGAGCGGCGGTCGACGAACCGCCGCCGGCCCGGCCCGTCGAGCTGGTAGACATCTGAGAAGACAGCGCGGGGTGAAGTTGGGCGATGGCGGGAACCGAAGGTCGGCGCCTCCGACAGTCAGCCGCTTTCGACCAACGGGTTGCGGACTCTGACGGCGGGAAAGTGCGAGTAGTCGCGGTCGGCGGTCCAGAGCTCGCGGACGCCGTGGGCGAGACACGCCGCGGCGACGCGCGCGTCGTACCAGGCGCCGCCGGCGACGTGACCGCGGGTGGCGAGCTCGCAGGAGCGCGACCACACGACCGCGTCGTCGCCGAGCAGGCGAAACCCCCGGCTCTCCTGCCACACGGCAGCTTGGTCCGCGATGGCGGACGGCGATGACGGCTGGCGCCAGATCCGTGGATTCGAAACGACCGCCGCGAACTCGACGAGGCAGTGGACCGGGATGCCCCACGGTGACCCGACCGCGTGCAGCTCGTCGAGCGTCACGAGGGCGCGCTCGTGCAGGGGCGATTCGGGCCGGTGGGCGTAGACCAGGATGTTGGTGTCGACCGCGATCATCCGGGGGCGCCTAGCCCGATCCGCGAGTGCCCTCGCGCCCGGCTGCCTGCTCGCGGCCAGCCATCCGCTCCCGCCGAAGCAGCTCGGGGAGATCGTACGGCTGGTACGGCGCGGCAAGACCGAGCTCCCCGTCGAAGATCGCTCGCCGCGGCGCGGCAGCCTGCGGCTCGGCCTCCGCCTCCTCGACCACCCGCGCCAACCCCTCCTCGACCAGGGCCCGGAAGGTCGTGCCCCGTCTCACCATCGTCGTCTTGGCGCGCTCGAACAGGCTATCGGCGATCTCGACGGTCGTTCTCATGTGGGTCAGCATACTGTAGAATGTGCGTCACTGCAATGAGACGCCGCTCGATCTCGACCGCCGAGGGTCGGGCGCTGGCCGGAACCGCGCCGTATCCACCTCGCCCGCGTTTGCATCTATAGTGCTGCGCGAGCCCGCCCGTCGACCGGGCGGCAGCCGATCTCGGAGAGCCCATGTCCCGCACCAGCAACCCGATCGTCAGCTTCGGCATCCGGCGCCGGATCACGCTCACGATGGTCGTGGCGGGCGTTCTCGTGCTCGGCTGGATCTCCTTGACGCGGCTGCCTCTCGAGTTCCTGCCGGTGTTCTCGTCCTCGAGCATCTCGGTCTCGGTGTCCTACCCGTCCTCCTCGCCGGAGGAGATCTCGCGCCTCGTCGTGCAGCCGCTCGAGGACTCGCTCGGGACCATCAGCGGCATCGAGACGCTGTCGTCCTCGGCCGATGCCAGCTCGGGCGACCTGCGCCTCTCGTTCGTCGACGGGACCGACATGGATCTGGCCGCGGTGGAGGTGCGCGACCGCATCGACCGGGTGCGCCACCTGCTGCCGGGCGACGTCGACCGCATCTCCATCCGCCGCTTCCAGAGCAGCGACATCCCCGTCATCAGCGCCCGGTTGGGCTCGAACTGGCCCCGCGAGCGGCTCTTCGACTTCGCCGAGAACACCATCCAGCGGCGACTCGAGCGGCTCGAGGGGGTCGCCCAGGTGTCGCTGCGCGGCGTGCAGACGCCGAAGGTGCAGATCGACCTCGACCCGGACCGGCTGCAGGCCTACGGCGTCAGCGTGCGGGACCTCGTGGCGCGGATCCGCTCGGAGAACCGCGACCTCACGGCCGGAGACGTCTTCGAGAGCGGCAAGAAGCTCCTCGTGCGCACCGTGGGCGAGTTCCGTTCGCTCGACGAGCTGCGCCGCCTGCCGCTCGACGACGCCGGCCTGCGGCTCGCGGACGTGGCGGAGGTGAGCTACTCGTTCCCGCGCCAGGAGGACTTCAACTTCCTGAACGGCGAGGAGTCCGTCACCGTTCGCATCAACAAGAGCTCGACCAGCAACGTCCTCGACGTCGTCGACCGGGTCAACGCCGAGATGGCCGAAGTGCTCGCCCTGCCGGAGGCCGCGGGCCTGACCTGGCAGGCGCACCACGACGCCTCGATCGAGGTGCGCCAGGGCCTCGCCCAGCTGCGCGACGCCGGTCTCTTTGGCGGCGGGCTGGCGATCCTCGCGGTCTTCGTCTTCCTGCGCCGGGTGCGCACCACCCTCCTGATCGCGCTCGCCATCCCGATCTCGGTGGTCGGCACCTTCGCCGCGATGTACCTCATGCGCCAGGCGGAGCTCACGGACATCACCTTGAACGTCGTCAGCCTCGCGGGCCTGATGCTGGCGCTCGGCATGCTCGTCGACAACTCGATCGTGGTGATCGAGTCGATCTTCCGGCATCGCAACGAGCTCGGCGAGGAATCGCGGGGCGCGGCTCTCAAGGGGGCGAGCGAGGTCGCCCTGCCGATCGTCGCTTCGACCGCGACGACCCTCTGCGTCTTCCTGCCGATCATCTTCATGGGCGGCGGCGGTTTCATGCAGACCTACATGAAGAACATCGCGACGACCATCTGCATCGTCATGCTGGCCTCGCTGCTGGTGGCGTTGACCGTCGTGCCGATGGCGGCGGTGCTGCTTCTCGAGCGCCAGGAGGCGCGCCCGCCCGGCCTGATCAGCCGGTGGCGCGACCGCTACGCGGCGGTCCTGGCGTTCACCATCAGGCACCGCTTGTCGTTCTTGGTCTCTATCGTCTTGATGCTGTGGGGCGCGGTGGCGCTCTTCAAGACCATCGGGCAGACGTTCTCGACCGGCGGCGAGGAGCGGCAGGTCGTCATCTCGGTCGACACGCCGCGGCAGTACTCGTTCGACGAGACCCGCGAGCTCTACGAAGAGCTGTACCGGATCTTCGACAGCCGCCGGCCGGAGCTCGACATCGCCGACATCGCCTACGGCTTCGACCGGGGCACAGGGCGCGCGCGAGGCGGCTGGGGCGGAAGGCGCCGCTTCGAGCTCTTTCTCGTCGACGAGTCCGAGGCCAAGCTGACGACGGAGCAGGTCCGCGACCGGGTTCGCGAGCTGCTGCCGGTGCGGGCCGGGGTCTCGCTGCGGCTCGCCGAGAGCCGGCACCGCTCCGGCTCGGGGGGCATCGAGATCGAGCTCTCCGGCGACTCGCTGGCGGTGCTCGAGCGGCTGAGCTCGCGGCTGAGCTCGCAGCTCGCCGCCCTGCCCATGCTCAAGGACGTCGACACGTCGCTCGAGAGCGGCGACGAGGAGATCCACGTCCTCGTCCAGGACGATCGCATCGCCCGGGCGGGTCTCTCGAGCTCCGCGGTCGCGGCGATCGTCGCGAGCTCGTTGTCGAGCCGCTCGGTCAGCCGCTTCCAGAGCGGGGACCGCGAGGTCGACGTCATCGTCCAGTACCGCGAGGACGAGCGCGAGTCCCTCGACCAGCTCGAGCAGGTGCCGATCCTCCAGGCCGGAGTGGCGCTGCCGCTGGCGGCGGTCGCCGGCTTCGAGCGGGTGGCCGGCCCGCAGCGGGTGGAGCGGGAGAACCACCGCTCGAAGGTCCGGGTGACGGCGAACGCCGAGGCCAGCGCCACGTTCATGGCCATGCGGACGGTCGGAGAGCTCATGGCCACCTTCCCGCTGCCGCCAGGCTACGAGTGGAGCTTCGGGCGCTGGAACCGCTACCAGCAGCAAGATCAGGCCATGAGCTGGTTCGCGATCGCCTTCGCCCTCGTCCTCGTCTACATGCTGATGGCCGCCCTCTTCGAGAGCTTCGCGCAGCCGTTCACGATCATGTTCTCCGTGCCTTTCGCGCTCCTCGGCGTGGCGGTGGTGATGAAGGCCTTCGACCAGCAGCTCGATTCGATGGCCAACCTGGGTCTCATCATCCTGCTGGGGGTCGTCGTGAACAACGCGATCGTGCTCATCGACCACATCAACCGGCTGCGCAAAGAGGGTCTCTCCCGCGACGCCGCCATCCTGCAGGGGGGCAAGGACCGCCTGCGCCCGATCCTCATCACGGCGGTCACGACCCTGGTCGGGCTCCTGCCGCTCGTCGCGCCCCTGATCCTGCCGTCGCTCTTCGGGGCCGCGGAGGGACGGGCCGGCTCCTGGGCGCCCATCGGGCTCGTGATCATGGGCGGCTTGACCACCTCGACCTTTCTGACGCTGATCATCATTCCCACCATCTATTCGCTGATCGACGACCTGACGCAGTTCACGCGCCGCGTCGCGCGGGTCGTATGATCGCGTCGATCCGCGCCCGGCGCCCGGCTCAGGAGAAGAGACGATGCTGAGAATCCGAGACCTCAGGGCGGGCCTGCTCGCCTGCGCGCCGCTCCTCGCGGCGGCCTGCGGCGGCGACGGCGAGACGGCCGGCCGCGGCGGCGGTCCTCCGGAGGGCGGTTTCGGGGCCGGCGGCAACCGCCCCGCCGTCGCGGTTCCCGTCGAGGTGACGGCGGTCGAGCGCCGGGACATCGCGTCCTACATCGAGACCAACGGCACGCTCGAAGCGGAGGCGGAGGTCGACATCGTCGCCCGTACCGCGGGGCCGATCGTCGAGCTCGCCGCCGAGGAGAACATGGCGGTCCGCGCCGGGCAGCTGCTGGCCCGGATCGATCAGGACGAGATCCGAGCCCGCCTCGAGGTCTCGCGGGTGGCGCTCGAGGAGGCGCAGACCGCGTTCGACCGGACCGAGGCGCTGCAGCGCGCCAACCTGCTCAGCACCGAGGAGTTCGAGCAGGCGCGGTCGCGCCTCGACTCGGCGCGGGCGGAGTTCGCGGGCAACGAGATCCTCTTCCGCTACACCGAGATCCGGGCTCCCTTCAGCGGCCTGATCGTCCGCCGCTACGTCAAGTTCGCCGAGAGCGTGACGGTCAACCAGCCGCTCTTCCGCATTTCCGATTTCGATCCGCTGCTGTGCCCGATCCAGGTGCCCGAGCGCGAGCTGTCGCGCCTCGCGGCCGGCCAGCGGGCCTACGTGACGGTCGACGCGTGGCCCGGCGAGAGGTTCGCGGCCGGCCTGCTGCGCATCTCGCCGGTCGTCGATGCCGCCACGGGGACGATCAAGGTGACGCTCGAGGTCGAGGCGCGGGGCAAGCTGCGGCCCGGGATGTTCGCCAGCGTGTTCCTCCAGACGGACACCCACGAGGGGGCGCTCGTCATCCCGCGGTCGGCGCTGGCGCTCGACAGCATCGGCGACGCCGTGTTCGTCGCCGCCGACGGCACGGCCCGGCGGCGGGACGTCACCCTGGGCGTGCGCGAGGGCGACGCGGTCGAGATCCTGGCCGGCCTGGCCGAAGGGGAGCCCGTGGTCAGCGTCGGGCAGGACTCGCTGTCGGACGGAACGCCGATCGAGATCCTCGACCCGCCGGGGGAAGCCCGCACGGCGTCGGCAGGCGCGCCACCGCAGGCCGGGCTCGAGATGACGGCGGAGCGGCGCGCCGAGATCGAGGCGCGGATGCGGGCCCGGGGGATGAGCGACGAGGAGATCGCGGCGCGCCTGGCCGAGATGGGGGCGCGCTCCGGCGGGGCGGGCGAGCCCGCGGCTCCCCCGCGGGCAGACCCCGGGGGACCGGGCTCCTGAGTCGCTCGGCGGCGCCGGAAACGAGCACGCGATGAAGCTGATCGAAGTCTCCACGAGACGGCCGGTGACCGTCTTCATCGCGGCCGTGGCGGCCGTGGTGTTCGGGCTCGTGGCGCTGGGCCGGCTGGCGACCGACCTGCTGCCCGACATCACCTACCCGTCGCTGACGGTGCGCACGGGCTATGAAGGAGCCGCGCCGATCGAGGTCGAAAGCCTGATCACGCGACCGGTCGAGAACGCGGCCGGCGTGGTCAACGGCGTCGTTCGCGTCACCTCGAGCTCGCGCGCCGACGTCAGCGAGGTGACCCTGGAGTTCGGCTGGGGGACGGACATGGACGTCGCCGGCCTCGAGGTCCGGGAGCGCCTGGACGTCCTCGACCTCCCGGACGAGGCGGACCGGCCGGTGCTGCTGCGCTACGACCCGTCGCTCGATCCGATCGTGCGCGTCGGGGTGTCCGGCGAGGACGACCTCATCCGGCTTCGCCTGCTCGCGGAGGAGGAGGTCAAGCGATCGCTCGAGCGTCTCGAGGGAGTGGCCGGCGTCGTCGTCAGCGGCGGGCTCGAGGAGGAGATCCAGGTCGAGCTCGACGAGCGCCAAATGGCCAACCTCGGGCTCGACGTCGGCCGGGTCCTTCAGCGCCTCGGCGAAGAGAACGTGAATCTCACGGGCGGCCGGCTCGTCGAGGGGCAAAGCGAGGTTGTCGTGCGCACGATCCACGAGGTCGAGCGGGCGGAGGATCTCGAGGAGATCGTCATCGCCAGCGATCAGGGCGCCACCGTCCGCCTGCGCGATGTGGGGCGGGTCTTTCGGGGCCACAAGGAGCGCGAGATC
>Ga0224497_10001458_pt1 | contig 15063 bp, 11 predicted proteins | sample SF_Jul11_sed_USG_4_FD_167970 | JGI IMG/M metagenome (GOLD analysis project Ga0224497, IMG submission 167970) | Sediment microbial communities from San Francisco Bay, California, United States - SF_Jul11_sed_USGS_13 | ecosystem: Environmental > Aquatic > Marine > Sediment | place: USA... | reverse complement strand
GCGTCCATCAACACCGTAAGGTCGGGCTGGCGGGCGTCGAGGGCGCGCTGGTGGTTTGCGGTTTGATCGCGTGTCATCGGTGTTCCTTGCCGCACGTGTGCGGACATCGTAGCAGCGGGCTACGCGCACGAAACGGTACGGCTTCACAAATGCTCGCTGGTGCGACGCACCAGCGCTCCAGCTTATGTTGCATAGCGACGGTGAAAAGTTTTTCGAGCCATACGCATCTCTTAAGGATGGTCGGCTGCTTTTGGCCGGCTCCAGTCTGTCGCCCAGTGAATCTTTGAGCGGCCGGAATGGTCCTGGAAGCAGCCTGTCGCAATATTTCAGCTACAATTCCCGCTATTGACCCAAGTCGGTCATCGATATGCCATATTATTTGCGTTCAGTTACAGGAATGTCGCTACTAAATTCTGGCAAGGCGTGACGATGGAATACACCGATTTGCAGGTGCTAGCGGAGGTTTCAGTTGCGCTTCTTGGGTTCTCGGGAGTAACAGCCATAGTCGGCCACTCTCGATTCGCGCATCAGGGTGTCACATACAGAATGCGGGGGTTGCTCTACTCCTCATCTTTGGCATTTTTCGGCTCCATACTGCCTTTAGTCGGGATCCCCATGTTGCCCGCAGCCGTCGTCCTAGCTGCATTAAATTCGGCAGCAGTTATTTGGGCCGGGGCAATGTCCTTTGGTCGATCCAGGAAAGAGATTCAACCTCATCCGGTCCTTGTGTCGATCTTCTTTCCTATTGCCATACTGGTGAACTTGTACCTGTGGTTGTCGATTTTTGCTTTGGCGGAGCAATTATTAATCGCATATCAACTGCAGGTCGGTGTTCTGTTACTGCTGGCAACTGTGTATTTTGTTCGATTGGTCAGTTCCGCTTTCGATACCAAGAACACGTCAGGTAAGGACTAACAGACCGTTGTAAGTGCCGAGGAAATAAACCAAGGCGTGACTTCCGCTTCTGGCCGGTTTCTGCCGGATATTTCGCTGGATTTCTAGCGCCTTTGAGGCCCGCTTTCGGGAAGAGCAGACGTTCAGTTCAAAGTTATTGAGGTTTCGGCCTGCGAGTGACTGAAAGGTGTTTATTTGCAGCGGAATTTGAGCCAAAAATGGCCGTTTTCTGCATTGAAAACTGACCAGTCTGCTGCTCCCTGGGTATTTGAACAACGTTGCAATTCGTTCGATTGAGACGGGTTGTATTCTAAGGCACAAATGTAGGTGCAGGGTTGATCTCGCATGCAAATCAACTGGCCAGATTCAACCCAGCGCCGTCTGAGATTTCGTGCAGTTGCGGAGAACAACCGCTCATTCTCCGCAGTTTATGCGGAAAATGATCTTGTGCCTGCGGAGAATAGCCCGCATAATATCCGCAATTAATGCGGAGATTACGATTTGTACATTTGGCAACAACCTGACTGGTCAGCGTTCACGTGGGATCAGGCTTCGTTAGCCACATTGCTTAGCCAGGTATCCCGCGCCCAAGGCAAGCTGCTGGGCAAAATGGAAGCACTCGGCTTCGAGCTGCGCAATGAAGCACACCTGCAGACCTTGACGCAGGACGTCGTCAAGTCCAGTGAGATAGAGGGCGAACATCTCGAGCCTGACCAGGTCCGATCGTCCATTGCCCGTCGGCTGGGCATGGACATTGGCGGGCTCGTTCCATCCGACCGACAGGTCGACGGTATCGTGGAGATGATGCTCGACGCCACCGGCAAGTACGACGATGCACTATCGATAGAGCGGCTTTACGCCTGGCACGCCGCACTGTTCCCTACGGGGCGCAGCGGCATGTACAAAATCGCCGTCGCCGCCTGGCGAGACGACAGCGACGGTCCCATGCAAGTCGTGTCCGGCCCAATGGGTCGAGAAAAAGTGCACTACGAAGCACCGCCGGCCAACCGGGTTCAACACGAGATTGAAACATTTCTTGAGTGGTTCAACGCACCCGCTGAAACTGACCCGATCCTGAAAGCCGGGCTGGCCCACCTGTGGTTCGTGACCATTCATCCGTACGATGACGGCAACGGCCGCATCGCCCGTGCCATCACTGACATGGCGCTGTCACGATCGGATGAAAGTCGGCAGCGCTTCTACAGCATGTCCGGCCAGATTCGTAACGAGCGGAAGGACTACTATGAAATGCTTGAACGGACACAGAAGGGGGACCTTGATGTGACTCGCTGGCAAACCTGGTTCTTGTCCTGCCTGAATCGTGCCATCGCCGCTGCCGACGAAACGCTTTCTGCTGTCCTTGCGAAAGCCCGATTCTGGGAGCAATTTGCAACCGTTGCCCTGAACGAACGGCAGATCAGGGTGCTCAACCGACTCCTGGACGGATTCGAGGGCAAGATGACAACGTCCAAATGGGCAAAGATTGCCAAGTGCTCTCAAGACACCGCCCATCGCGACATCCTGGATTTGATCAAACGAGGCGCGTTGCAAAAAGATTCCGGTGGTGGGCGCAGCACCAGCTACTCACTGTCATCCGGCTGAGGGCAACGCGGCGATCATTTCCAGCAGAAGTCTATTGGGCCTAATGAATTTGCCGCCATGCATACTCGCCGGGCGCCGGCTCAGTCGGCAGGAGGCCTCAACCGGATCCACCATCAGCACATTCTGGAAACGCCACACATAAGCCTCCAGGTCCTGGCGCGCCACTCGCATGGAACTCAAGACAGAACGATCCGTCGCCGTGTCGAACCGGCAACGTCCCAGCACCAACATCGCTCGTCGAATCTGGCCATCGGGACAACCCAACGCCGCGAGCGTGTTAGCGAACAGCGGTTTGAAGACGTCATTACCCAACGCTGCAAATTGCGGCTTTCGCAAACCTGCGGCAAACAGCGCAGTACGTGTTTCATCGTGGCAAAACAGCACGCATTGACGTCGATCGATGGTCAGTCGGTCGGCGTGCCAGCCGCCCAGTGGACTGGTTTCCGTTAACGGCTCGGCCGACACATCCGGCAGACGCTGAGCGAGTTTTCGGGTTGCGTGGATGATCATTTCAGTGAGGCATGATACGACGCAGAGCGCTCGTTTGCCGCATCGGGGCTAAGCTTCTCCTGTCAAGAAAAAAGGGGGGCACAAGTTTTGCCCCCCTTTTCGCTCGCCATCGATTTCGCGCAACGATACTATCCTCGCATCAACACCGACGTCGTTGCGGTATATCAACGACACCCAAGCTCTGACAATGTGTCGGAGTACCCAAGCGCCTCACAGGGTCGTGCGACAGGCGCAGCGGTGAAAGCCGCCGATCCCATTAAATGACAGACAGCTGTTCGTGTCGCTATTCGACCGGCAGCCTGACCCAGTTGGCGGCGCTCCTGCGTCAGCCCTTCAACTCTATTGCGCCAGTTCCTGGTGCAACTTATTAGCAAGCCGCAACAACGCGACGCGGTCATTGCTGCCGTCATGCCGGATGCGTGACCCAGTGATGTCTTGTATCGAAACCCTGTTGCAACTCAGCCCGTCTTTGTGAGCGCGCCCGCGCCGCACAGAGACGGGCCTCTTTGAACTGGCGCAAGTCTGCGCCCCAACAGGCTTTGACCGTGCCAAGGCACGATGTCATAGCCGTCAAAACGCCCTGCCCGGCGGCCAGTCGAGGGACTGACTGGCGCAGCCCGCACCCGATTCCGCGGCCCTTTTGGGTCGTTCTGGGGTGTGAATACCAGGGGGATTGCACCCACAGCGCATCGCGCTGCACCGGCCTCGCAATGGGGCCCTCACGCTGTGACCGCCAGCCTATCCGCGGTTTATCACTCACCAGAGTTCAGGAATCGCTGTGAGAAACCGAATTGAGGAACCGAAACGAGAATCGTGATTATGAGGTCAACATCATGAACAAAGTTGGTGGTCACCGTAACTTTGGTTACGGCAAACAGATGGAATGGGCCGGCAAACAGGCTCTGAGAGATCGATACGGTGACGGGCACTATGGAACAGTAGCCGGGCACGCCGAACGCTGGCGGCGGTTTGTCGCCTGGTGTCGAGACGAGCGCCAGATTCGCGATGCGCGAGCGGTCGACAGTGACATCGTTCAAGACTACGGAAAATCCCTCGGGGACAAGGTCGCTACCGGGATGTCCCCGGCCTACGCACAGAATCTGCTATCGACGGTTAATGTCGTGCTGGAATCGATGCGGGGCGATCGGCAGATGCATGTTGCGCCAGTCAGGTTTGTTGGCCAACGATCACGCGTACGAACCAACCCACCGGCGGGTCTCGATCGAAAGGTCGTGCGCCAGTGTGCCGATCAACTACGCCGGAACGGGCACGAGCGGATCGCGGCGATGGTGGAACTCGCCTGGGCACTCGGGCTGCGTCTAAAAGAAGCCTCCCTGCTCAATGCAAGGGTCGCATTGGGTCAGGTGAAGAAACACGGTGCGGTTAATATCACCGCAGGCACCAAAGGCGGCCGGGGTCATCGGGTGGATCGCTGGGTCCCGCTCTCCGGTGCTGCGATCGGTTGCCTGGTGCGAGCGGCCAAGGCTCAGGGGACGGGTCGTAACGTCATTCCATCAGACCTTTCCTGGCGACAGTGGTACTCGCGTGTTCATCATGTCTGGGCCTCGGTCCGAGACGATTACGGCCTGAAGAAGATTCATGACCTGCGTGCGGCCTACGCCTGTGAACGCTACAAGCAGTTGACTGGGTCAGCGGCACCTGTGGTTGCCGGCAGGCGGCATGCTGGCCAACGCACTGATCGTGCGGCGCGGCAGACGATTGCGCAGGAACTGGGGCACGCGCGCATTGAGGTGGTCGCCACCTACATCGGCGGTGCCCGATGAGCCGGCCGGCCAATCCGCGTGTCGCCGCACGTCAGGCACGATCGCTGCTTGCAAACCGGCTACCAGGGTCAAGGCGCGGCACGGTGCGCCAGCATCTCGCCCGGGCCGGACACATTGCCCGGACCATCTGGCGCCGCTGGCAGGTCGGTCCCTACCAATGGCAATTGAAGCACCTGCGCTGGTATCTGGTGGAACGGACCAGTGAGTGTGCCAGCGGCACACGCTACCGGCACTGGTTGACCGTACGGCTATTGATTCTCACGCTCGATCGCGACGGCTGGATCGAGCGGCTCGACGGGCCCTGGGTCCGGCCGAGCGGCATTCGCGGCGTGCTCAAAGCCGGACGGCCAGCACTTGAGCCGACACCGCCGGCGAATCGAGGTTCGGAGCGATGACCGGCAAGACCGCTAACCGGAAAGTGTCAGCCACACCTGCACTTCTGCCGCGATTTATTCGCCTGCGTGATGCGCCGTTCTACATCGGCATGGACCGCAACCGCTTCAATGCCGAGGTTCGGCAATTCCTTACATGCATTCCGGTCGGTCGACAGGGCGTCGCCTTCGACCGGCTTGAACTGGACGCCTGGGTGGACGACTATGTGTCGTGCAACGGGCGTCGTCCGAAGGCTCCAAACCTGGAGGACGACACATGTCAAAACGTAACCGTATGCCGGGGCTCCGCCAAAAGGGCGGGATCTGGCAGATTGAAAAACGCTGCCGCTTTGCACCCGGAGGATGGCTCAGAGAAAGCACGGGCACATCTTCTCGCATTGAGGCAGAGCAAATATTGATCCGCCGTTTGGCGGAATTGGAGGACAAAGCACGACGACACGAGGATGTGATCTATACCTTTGAAGAAGCCGCGTTGCGGTATCTGACCGAGATCGCTCACAAGTCATCCGCTGACACATTCGCTATGCATTTGGACAAGCTCTTTCCCTTCATCGGCAATCTGCCGGTGGCTCATGTTCACGACGGTACGATTCTGCCGTTCATCGAGCACGAGCGACAAAGAGGGCTCGCACCGAAGTCAATCAACAATGCCTTGGGCATTGTCGCGACGGTGCTGAATCGAGCGGCCAGAGTCTGGCGTGACAACGACGGCCGACCGTGGCTCACGCAGGCACCGGCGAAGATCAGCCGACTCACGATGAAGGGTCAGCAAGCCAAACCCTATCCCCTGTCGTGGGCCGAGCAGGATCGACTGCTTCAGCACCAGCCCCGCCATCTGGCGGACGCAGTTCTGTTCGCGGTCAACACCGGTTGTCGGGAACAGGAAGTCTGTCAGCTACAGTGGCAATGGGAAGTCGCGATACCGGGCATGCAGACCTCGGTCTTCATCCTTCCCGCCTCGGTCACCAAGACGAGCACGGAACGGGTTGTGGTCTTGAACACGATCGCAAGCCGGGTTATTGACGCCCGGCGTGGCAAGCACCAAGACTGCGTGTTCACGTACCGGGGTAATCCCATGCTCAAGCTCAACAGCTCGGCGTGGAAACGGGCATGGCGAAAGGCAAGACTTCCCGTCGAGAAAGGCATCTTGAAGGGCGTTCACAACTTGCGACATACCTTTGGCAAACGACTCCGCAGTGTCGGGGTTCCTTTGGAAACCCGAAAAGCGCTGCTCGGTCACGCCATTGGTGATATCACGACGCATTATTCAGCGGCGGAACTCGCTGAGCTGATCACTGCGGCTGAGAAAATCGTGGAGCGAGGTGTGAATGAGACACCGAATCTGATGCTGGTTGGTCGCAAGACCATAACCACTGTCGGAAAAGTGTCGGAAATGAAAAAAGGGCTAACAGCGAAAAACTGCTAACCCTTTGTTTTAATTGGCGCGCCCGGAGAGATTCGAACTCCCGACCGCCTGGTTCGTAGCCAGGTACTCTATCCAACTGAGCTACGGGCGCTGTGTTCAGTGCTTGATCATACAGTGTGCTTGCGCAGTCGACGGCGCATTATAGGGACAGGCAACCCAGAATTCTAATCCTCGTGCAAGGTTGCCCGGACAATTCCGTGAGTGTGCCGTACCTGGCTTTGCACTGTACCTTGCCGCGCCGGGGATCAGAATCAGCGGTAATTCTGCTCGATGACACCCAAATCCGGCCACTGTGATTCCGACAGGTCGGGTCGTAGCATCTTGCGCCGGATTTCGGCCGCGGTCGAAATGCCGCAACTTAGCTACTCAAAGACGGAAAATGCGTTATTGCTTTCGCGCGACAGCACACATACCGGGAGATAGCATCTGTGCAAGACCAACCAAGGCTCTCGAGACATCATTCTCTGGTCGATCCCGGCGAGTTTCGAGGGATTTTGAGCCGACGTTCAGGGCCGGCGTGGCCTGCCCGTAACGGCGTTTCGACCGATCACCCGAATCGGCTCCCGATCCCTTTTTGGGCGCAAAAAATCTTTCGGTATTTGCTCAGTTACGGCAAACGTACGTCAGAAAGTTGCGGCGTCTTGATATCCGAACCCAGTGCTATCCCGCTGATCAACTCGACATGTGCGGGCACCAGCCGATTTGCAAACGCATCTTGCCCATAAAGTTCCCAGACGTTCCGGGCGTAGTCCGGCCTTCCCGCCGCAACATCGCCCAGAATAGCGGCCGTCACGATATAGCCGTGGAGTATTTGCGGTGTTTCGGCATCGTCGGACAACAATCGCAGCGAAGCGGCTGACATCGAGCCCGCATCACGGCGTGCCACGGCGCGATACAAATCCAGCAATAGCAGCGTCTGCTCTTCCGCTTGCGCGGCGCAAGTTGTGTTCCCAACAGCGTCGACGAGCGCCAAACCCTGCTCGACATCCAGCAACGGCAGCGTCGCAGCCATGATGTCATGTACAGCGAACCGGAATCGTGTTGTGTTTTTTTCGAGAACACAGGATTCTATTTCGCTTCGAAGCAAATCGGTGAGATACATCGTATCAATTCGCACATTTCGGCCGCTGCTGCCTAGTTCGTCGAGAGATGCATTCTCAACTAACCTGCGGTATACCCAAAGCGCATTCTGATGTTCGTTGACGCGCCAAAGAAACGGGACTCTGGTAAGTTCACTATATCGTAGACGATCACCGGCCAGCATTTCGATTACCGGCAAAGGTGAACTCATCAACGCACTGAAGAGATGCGATTGCGAACCCTTGTAGCGGGCACGTCCAGCATTCAGGTCAACGTAAGGAAAGTAGTCAGAATTGGTTGGAATTCGCGAACGCCTCAAATAATGGACAAGCGAATCACGCCGAAGCAATTTTCTAACGATCATGTCACTTTCTGAATTCACATCGATTCTGGCCAGATCCGCCGCCAGATCGCTGGCAAATATGGCCGACCAGTCAGGCTCCGGCAATTCGCCTTCATTTCTTGCTATCAGGAGAATGTTCGAGCCATCGGTTGTGTAAATCACGTAGTCCGAGAAATTTTCAGACAGCGCCTTCAGAATTGACATTGCCAGGTCATCGGTGAATTCATAAAGTTGAATCCACTGCACAAACAGCCCGTCTTCCCGGAGGTGAAGCTTTATCGTGCGGTAGAACTCGGTGGAGAAAAGGCTGGCTACGCCGCTAACCCAGGGATTCGATGGTTCAGCGATAATGATGTCGTAAACATTGTTATGCAGCGAGAAAAACGTCTTCGCGTCCTCTATATGAATCTCACTGCGTGGATCCAAATAGGCACGCTCGACAAAGTCGCCGTATCCAGTCGCAGCGGCGACAATGGCCGCTTCGATTTCTATTGTGTCTATCTTCTCGATACCCTTGTGGGCAAGCATTGCATGCGTGGTCAGGCCAGAGCCCATTCCGATATTTGCGACTTGTTTCGCATCCGGTTTGTAGGCGATCGGCAGCGCACCAGCCATTACCATGGTGACTTCATCATTACTGTAGGACAGTGAGCCATCGAATTGTATTGAGGCATCCGGTTTGCCATTAGTAGCCAGGGTTACCAGGCCGTTTGGAAGCGCCATCAACGAGACAGTTGCCGTCTTTCCGTCTTGATAAAAGGCGACCTTTCCGTCTGCCACAATTTCCGTGTCTCCGGTTCGATAGACCCCGGACACCAGCAACGCGGGATCAAGCCTCCCCAGTGCGATTGTCAAAAATACGGCTCCCAGACCGACGAATGCACCTCTCGGCAAGGCGACGGAACGTGATCGCGCGACTGGATCTTTAGTTAACAGCACCAAACCCAGACCGATATCGAGCATCGCTCCAACAATGATCAAGTTTCTGAGACCCAACATCGGCAGCCCGACATGAACGGCGAAAATTACGCCCACGATGGCACCGATCGTATTCGCGGCGTAGATTTGACCGATACTGCTCTCGCCCTGGCCCTGTCGTATTAACGCGAACGTAAACAGCGGCAGCGTCATTCCGGCCATGAAAGTTGCCGGCAACATTACCAATAATGCAATTGCGTGACTTGCAAAGGTGAAGCTGACGTACCCAGCATCCGTCGTGTCGAGTGCCTGTAACAGCCACGCCATCCAGCGGAATGAGAGCAGATATACGGGAATCGTCAGAAGTGCGAGAACGCCCATAATCAGCTGCACGTTGCCTGAAAAACGAATCGGGGATTCGATACGATCGATGCGCCGTTTGATCCAGAGTCCGCCCAATGCCAGGCCGGTAATGAATGCGCTCAGCATCAGCTCAAATGAATGCGTTGTAGCGCCGAGCACGAGGCTGAGCATTCGAATCCAGCTTATTTCGTAAATGAAGGACGCCGCACCGGTGATAAACGCCGCGATAAGAAATAGCTGTTTCAGCGACGAATTGGTGACCGCGTTGGGTTCGCTAATTATAGGTGCGGTAGTCGGCGACGGATCTAGTCGAATCAATACCCAAACAATGACCGCAAGCACGATATTGAGCAACCCGGCGGTAAATATCGTACCTGGCAGTCCAACGAGATTGATCAACCAAAACCCGCTGGCAAGCACACCGATTGCGGCGCCAATACTGTTTGTGAAATACAGCATCGCAATGCTGCGTCCAGGTGTGTCCGGAAAACGCCGAATGATTCCTGCACTCATCAACGGGAATGTCATTCCCAACAGGATCGACTGCGGCATTATCAGAATACTGGCCGCGAGCCATTTCAGGACGGCTCCACTGGTAGGCGATCCGATGGACGGCAATATCGTCGCATAAAAGACGTCGATTAACGTCGTAAAAAAGTTGTGAAAAAGCAACGCGGCCAAACCAACAACGAGTTCGACGCCGGCGTAGATCAACAGTGGCGATTTGCTCCTTGCCGAATAGTGGGCGGCGATCCAGGATCCCAACGCCATGCCACCCATGAATATGATCAAAACCAGTGACTGGGCGTACGCTGCGTGTCCCAGAAAAAGCTTCAGATAATGTGACCAAATCGATTCGTAAATCAGTCCGGAGAAACCTGACACAGCAAAAATCAGGAAATACAGGGATCGTGGCGCGGTCAATTTGAAGTCCCGAGCATGAAGGGATTTCTGGTTTTCGGGCATTTCTGCCTCCGGCTAAGACAAATCAATCACATGAGACCATAATTTGACCGTTGGTAATGTGACATAGGTACGGGGAAAGCTACAAAATATACGAACCGGGCGATTTTCGCAGTTGCCAGAGATATGCAACCAGCGATCTGAAAGTAGAGGCATTGCCCCTGTGTATCTCTGCGATTTGTCCTTCGAGTCCTGTCGCTCCGATCATACGCGGGAACAAACTTCTGGCGATTTGCCGGTACCCGGTATTTTCGTGTATGGCAGAGAAAGAGGGATTGATTCGAATCGCCTCGGGGCGATTCTCACCCTGCCGGCTCCGCGGCTGCGCTGCTTCGTCGCCAATTGCTACGCAATTGGTCGAACAGGGTTCTGATCCCTGACCCTCTGCTATAAATACAAAAATAGAGGTCAGACCCCCCGGGCTTGAGCTCTATTTTCTTATTTCTGGCGGAGAGAGAGGGATTCGAACCCTCGAAGGGGTATTAGCCCTTACTCCCTTAGCAGGGGAGCGCTTTCGACCACTCAGCCATCTCTCCGTACCTCGAACCGATTATTCGCGAACCTCTGCCGTGATGGCGTCGTCTGGTTGATCTCCCTGACACCACGGGTCAAACGCAGCAACCAAAGGCAGGATACCGTGTGCCACCTGCGGACCGGCGGCCGCCATATTACTGACGGGAGAACTGCAGGTAAAGGCTGCCGCCGTCGCCTGACAAAGCGCCATTTACGCCCCAGGCCGCCACTACCAGCGGCTCCTGGCCGCTAGTCGCCGTGGCCAGCTTTGTCGGTCGTTCCTGCGGCTTTCTCGCTCTGGATTCGCTCGTAAATCTCTTCGCGGTGCACGGCGACGTCTTTCGGTGCATTGATCCCAATGCGAACCTGGTTTCCCTTGACCCCAAGGACGGTGATCGTGATATCGCTCCCGATCATGACCGTCTCGCCCGCACGTCGCGTCAGAATCAGCATCGCTTCCTACTCCTGCCCGGCGGGGCTCAGCACCCCGTTCTTATATACGCGTCGTTTGTCCCTAACGTCGTAATACTAGACGATTTTTGGTTCAGAATCCCGATAACGCGCTGAATTTCGTGGAATTCGCCCGCTACCGGCGTTGGACCGTCGTGCTATCCCAGATGTTCCGCGACCCAATCCGGCACCGAGCCGAGCGCATCATCGAGCGCCTCGGGATTGGTGCCGCCAGCCTGCGCGAAATCGGGCCGACCGCCGCCGGTACCACCGACCTGCACGGCGACCGGCTTGATCAGATCGCCGGCGCGGATGCGATCAGTGTTGTTTTTCGTGACCCCCGCGGCAAGACGCACCTTGCCGCCATCGACCGAGCCAACAACCACGACTCCGCTGCCGAGCTTGTCCTTGAAGCGATCGACGGCTTCACGCAACGTCTTCGCGTCGGCGCCATCCATACGCGTGGCCAGCACTTTGATCCCGCCGATTTCCCGGATGTTCGCGGAGTGATCGACGCCCTGCCCCGCCACGAGCGCCTGCTTCGCCGCAGCCAGCTCTTTCTCGAGTTCCCTGTTGCGTTTCAATAACTGCTCAACCTTGCCGGGCGCCTGTTCGCGCTGGCTCTTGAGCATTTCGGCCACGGTGTCGAGCACACGCTGATTCGCCTCGATCCATTCGAGCGCGCCCTTACCGGTCACGGCTTCGATGCGGCGCACGCCGGATGCGATACCGCTCTCGGACGTGATCTTGACTACACCGATATCGCCCGTGCGCTCCACGTGCGTACCGCCGCAAAGCTCGACGGAGAAATCACCGAAGCGAAGCACGCGTACTTTGTCGCCGTACTTCTCACCAAACAGTGCGATCGCGCCCGATTCCATTGCATCACCGTAGCTCATCAGGTCGGTATCAGCCGCAATGTTCTTACGAATCTCTTCGTTGACGAGATCCTCGATCTTCTGCAATTGCCCGGGCGTCACGGCTTCGTAGTGCGAGAAATCGAAACGCAGTCGATCGGCGGCAACGAGCGAGCCTTTCTGCTGCACGTGTTCGCCAAGTACGGTTCGCAGCGCGGCGTGCATCAGATGCGTGGCCGAGTGATTGAGGCGTATCGCCTGACGCCGTTCGGCGTCGACCCGTGCGCCAATCTCGTCGCCGACCCTGACGATGCCCTTGAGTACGGAACCGTAGTGCACGTGCGCGTTACCGCTTTTCTTCGTGTCGACGACGCTGAACGCCGCGACATTGCTCTCGAGCACGCCCGTGTCGCCGATCTGACCACCGCTTTCGGCATAAAACGGCGTCGATGACAGAATCACGGCGCCGACATCGCCCTTGGCCAGTTCGTCGACGGACTCCGTACCCTGAAACAGGGCGACGACTTCACTCGTTTCCTCGGTGGTTTCGTAGCCAGTAAACTCCAATGGCACCGCCGGAGGCTTAATTGTGACATTGAGCTTCCCTCCTGTAGCTTTCATGCTCGTTCCTGGCACCTGCACAGTTGCGAATTTGCTGGCCGAACGTGCGCGATCGCGCTGCGCGGACATCGCTATTTCAAAGCCTCGCTGATCGACTGTGAGGTCACGCTCACGCGCAATGTCGGCAGTGAGATCGACCGGGAAGCCATACGTGTCATACAGCTTGAACACGACGTCGCCCGGAATCTCCGTGCCGTCGAGATTCGCGATTGCCACTTCGAGAATCTCCATACCCTGATCGAGTGTCTCTGCGAAGCGTTTTTCTTCCCTTTCGAGCACCCTCTCGGCGTGCGGCTGGCCTCTCAACAGCTCCGGATATGCGCCGCCCATCTCGTTTGCGAGCGGCGCGACGAGTTTGTGAAAGAACAACCCCTTGTGGCCGAGTTTCTTTCCGTGGCGAATCGCACGTCGAATAATGCGCCGGAGTACATAGCCCCTGCCCTCGTTGCCCGGCAGTACGCCATCGACGATCAAAAACGCGCACGCGCGAATATGGTCTGCAATCACGTTCAGCGAACTCGAACCGTCGTTTTCGACGCCGAGTGTCGTCGCGATGGCCTTGATCAGATTCGTGAAAATGTCGATCTCGTAATTACTGTGCACACCCTGGACGACGGCGGCGATGCGCTCGAGACCCATGCCCGTATCCACCGAGGGTTTCGGCAGCGGAACGAGTTCGCCGTCTTTGTTACGGTCGAACTGCATGAACACCAGATTCCAGATCTCGACGTAGCGATCGCCATGTTCATCGGAGGATCCCGGCGGTCCGCCCTCAATGTCCGGACCGTGGTCGTAGAAGATCTCACTGCAGGGACCGCACGGTCCCGTGTCGCCCATAGCCCAGAAATTGTCTTTCTCACCCATGCGCGAGAAGCGCTCAGGATCGATCCTGATGTCCTTGAGCCAGATATCGGCTGCCTCGTCGTCGTCGTCGTATACCGTGACCCACAATTTTTCGGGTGGCAGCGCAAGCGTCACGGTCAGAAACTCCCAGGCATACTCGCAGGCCTCGCGCTTGAAATAGTCGCCGAAACTGAAGTTGCCGAGCATCTCGAAAAACGTGTGGTGCCGCGCCGTGTAGCCGACATTCTCGAGATCATTGTGTTTCCCGCCGGCGCGCACACATCTCTGCGACGTCGCCGCACGCTTGTAGTCTCGCTTGTCCGTACCGAGAAACACGTCCTTGAACTGCACCATGCCCGCGTTCGTAAACAGGAGTGTCGGGTCGTTGCCGGGCACGAGCGGGGAGCTCGCGACGATCTCGTGATCGTTATTGCGAAAATAGTCCAGGAACGCCTGGCGCAGCTCGTTGCTCGTCATAAATTTCATCAAGCCGGTGTCGGGTCGAGATACTCGCCGGTAGTGTACGGGATTTGCGATTATTCGTCGTCAGCCGAGAGCGCCGACTGGATGTGGCCCGACTCGAAACCGCGATACCGCAAAAATCGCATCTGGCGGGCTTTCTCCTTAAAGTCTCGGGGCCTGGCGGCTCCGAATTTCTTGATCCGCACGGCGCGGGCAAGTTCGCGCCAGCTCTGCTGCGTTTCCTCGAGCACGGTGTGGATCAGTGAGTCGCTGACACCGCGCTGGCTCAAGTCAGCATGGATTCTCGTCGGGCCCTTGCCCTGGTTGATTCGCGACTGGATGAAGGCTTCAAGGAAGCGGCGATCACTCTGCAAACCCTCGGCAGCGAGTTGTGCGACGGCGGAATCGGATACGTCGGGGTCGAAGCCGGCGGTTTCGAGTTTCTTGATGAGTTCAAGCCGCCCGTACTCGCGCCGGGCAAGGTAGTCCATTGCTTTCTTGCGGGCTTCGGCTGCATTCGCGAAACGATCCTCCCCGGCCGGCGGGACGAGTTCTTCGATAACGGCGTGGATGGAGGGCTTGTCGCTCATCGTCGAGTCACATGTGGTGCACGGAGTGCACCCTACAGCCGCACAAGCGGTGCACGGAGTGCGTCGCACGGCCGCGCGCGGTGTGCCGCGTGCACCCTGCATATTGGGAACGCATCGAGTCCGTATCGTTACGCTTCCTTCGCGACAGCCTTCTCGTCTGTAATTTCGACGGGTACCTTGGGCGGCAACAGCTTGGCGCGAATTTTCTGTTCGATCTCGTTGGCGGTTTCGGGATGCTGTATCAAGAACTCTCGCGCATTCTCCTTTCCCTGACCTATACGATCATCCCCGTAGCTGTACCACGAGCCGGCTTTGTCAACGAAACCGTGCTGCACACCGAGATCGATGATCTCACCTTCACGAGAGATGCCCCCGCCATACAGGATTTCGAACTCGGCCATTTTAAAAGGCGGCGATACCTTGTTTTTGACGACTTTGACACGCGTCTGATT
>Ga0224497_10001455_pt1 | contig 15101 bp, 15 predicted proteins | sample SF_Jul11_sed_USG_4_FD_167970 | JGI IMG/M metagenome (GOLD analysis project Ga0224497, IMG submission 167970) | Sediment microbial communities from San Francisco Bay, California, United States - SF_Jul11_sed_USGS_13 | ecosystem: Environmental > Aquatic > Marine > Sediment | place: USA... | reverse complement strand
TTCTCCTTTGTATGATATGGGCGTTTCCGAACAAGCAATAAAATCAAAATGGCAAAAGCATTTTACAGATCTATGATTTGTCTGTAAGGTTTGTAGTTGATTTCAGTTTTTCTAAATCTTTTTTAGTTTTTTCGTGTTCTTCTTTTTCTTTTTCTAGTGATAATTGAACTGTTTCCAATTCTTTTAATGTTGTGTTGAGTTTTGATTTTAATGAACCTACAACTGCACTTGCAGCTTCAATTATGCCTGCAGAACTTTTTGTATCATTATTTTCGCCCTCAATGAATTCTTTTTCAGAAGGAGTTAGAATACTTGTATCTTCGAAATGATCTTTTTTTTCTAATTCTTCTTTTGCATTGTACAATCTAGAGTTTGCCTCGTCTAGTTCTTTTTCAACTTCAACTTGTTGTTTTCTTATGCTGTGGAGTGTAGACTGTTCCTGTATGATCTGTTCTTTGACTTCGTCATATTTTTTTGTAAAATCTTCTAATTCTTGTTTCATTTTTGAATGTCGCTCTTCATTTTTTTTGAATTCCTCAATTGATTTTGAATCTTTAATTAATTCTAATTTTTTATTTCTCTCTCTAATCTCTTTGTATTCTCGTTGAATAATGTCTAATTCCATCTTTTTTTGGTTAAGTTCTTTTTTTACCGACATTATGTTACTGGTTGTTGCATCGTACTCTTTTCTTACGGTCTCAATTTTTTGTGTTATGTTGTCTAGTTCTTCTTGTTTTTCTCTAAATTCTTTTTGTAGTTTTTCCACTTCTACTTCGAGTTCTTCTTTTAGGATTTCCTCTTCATTTTTTTCAGCTGTTGCTTCTTCTGTCTTTTTTTTACCAAAAAATCCCATATCTTTCTCCGACTTTTACCAAAAAATTAATCTTTCTTCATTCCTGTTTTACTCGCCCTTTGAAAAATTTTAGATAAAATCCGATACTCCCAATGATTATTCCTCCGATTAATGACATTGTGCCTAATTCTCGCATATCTTGATAGATATTCGGTGCAAGAAACAACAACAATGCTCCTAAAATGATGAGTGCAAATCCGCCACTGTTTTTTGATTTATTGTGTTCGCCGTGAACCATGATTATGTGTACTCTGAAAGAGTTTTTGCTACTTGCTTTCTTCCTATGTCCGAAATGAATGGTCCTATTTTGGGTCCTCTTGATGTTCCAAGTATGATCTGATATAATGTCTTAAAGAAATCTTTTGGTTGTACATCATTTGATTTTGCAATTTGATATATTGTATTTTGAATATCTTCTGGTTCTTTTTCAGCACCAAGTGATTCCACTAGCATTTTCAGTGCTTTTTTCGTAGTATCGTTTAATTCCACTTGAGATTTTTCTTGCTGTTCAAACTCGTTTGAAAAATTCCCTGCAAGTTCAATGAGTTTTTCTATTTCTGGCTCCGGATTTTTTATTACTCCATAATCCAATAATTTCTTCATTACTCTTTCTGCTCTGTTTTCTTTGAAAATTTTTGCTAATTCAATTACTAGTCTATAGTTTACATGTGTGCTTGATTGTTTTGGAGGATCTAGGAGATTCACATATTCATAAAGCCCTTTTGATTTTACCACTTTTGCTTGATTGTCTACTTTGGTTCGTCCAAAATAGATGTCTTCCAATTCGTTGTATTCATTCATTAATGATGGGATGTCTTCAAATCCTAGTTCCCTTGCACCTGTAATTCTTTTGTATAGCAATAATAGAATTGATTTTGGACTGCCAAATTCTAACCATTTCTGTGCAGTTATCACATTTCCTAATGATTTAGAAATCTTTTTCCCTCCTTTGTCTAAAAACATTTCATACTTTACATGATATGGATGTGAAAATCCTAAAATTTCATCTGACACCCAGTCGTTTACTTTGACTGAATCCATGATGTCTTTTCCATATGCTTCAAATCTGATGTCAAATGCCGTCCATCTTGCTGCAAATTCTACCTTCCAGGCTAATTTTCCAAGATCTTTTGTTATGTCTGCCTCTCCAGCATGACCACATCCTTTGATCATTTTTGAGCCTATTTCTGTATCGTGGCAATTGTACATTACTTTCTTTTCGTCTGCAACGTATTCGGTAGCTTCTGCTGTATAGAGTCGATTACAATTTACACAAACTGGAAAATATGGTAAATATTTTTGATATTTTTCTTGTCCTACAAGTTCTGAAATCTTATCTCCAATTTTGGCACTGTTTTGCAAAATTGTGTGTATTTGTTCTTTTAATAATCCTTGTCTGTAGGTGTCAACTGCTCTTCTAAACTCATATTTTATTCCGACTTTATCTAATCCATCTAAAAGAATACTGCTCATGTGCATGCCATACGAGTCATGGCATCCATAGGGATCAGGAATTAGAGATACTGGTTTTGCAATGTGTTCTTCTAAAGAATCTGGAAGTCCTTCTGGAATTTTTCTCAGTCCGTCAAGGTCATCTGAATATGCAATTAATTCTGATTTGTATCCTAAATTCTCTAATGCTAATTTGACTCCGTATGCTCTTACTGCATCTCCCAAACTTCCAATATGTGGAATCCCAGATGCACCAAGACCGCTTTCCACTTTTAGTAAGTCTGTATTTCTTCCAAGTACTTTTTCACGTTCAAGTAATTCTGAAGCTAGTTTGTCTATCCAAGTTCCTTTACCGATAATTTCTTGCTCTGACATTTCTTTTCACTAGTTCAATGTTTTGGACATGTATGGCCCATATAACGAATACCCTAATTTTTGATAATATTCCCTTGTGCCGACTGCACTGATTACTAAAATTTTCTTTGCATCAAACTCTTCTTTTGAAATTTTTTCAGCTTCTTGCATCAAACTTTTTCCTAATCCTGAATGTTGTATTTCGTTATCTTCTTTCTCTCCGAGTTTCAATGATTTTCCATACACATGAATTTCTCTTACAATACACGTGTCTTGATTAATTTCATCTCTATGTGCGTCAATGCTTGGCTTTCTTAATCTCAAAAATCCATAAATTGATTCATTTTTGTCTTCATATGACAAGAATGTTTCTTTCCCTCCTGATGAATCATAATTAATTCTGTTTAGTTTTATGTCTCCTACGTCTGTTTTTTTGTTAGAAAGTCCTGCCTCTCTGCATCTGATGCATTTGCATGAGAGTCCTTGCTTGGCTAAGTTTTGATGTACAATTTGTCTTAAATTGCCTGATTTTGGTCCTGCAATGATTTCTTTTGAAGAAATTTCCCTTTGCACTCTCATTATTCTGACCCATTTTGGAACATTCTTTTTAGCTTCTGTTAGCACTTTGATCATGTTTTCATCTGAATAAGGTGTGTATTTTCCTTGTTTGTATTCCTCATACAGCGGAGTGTTTTCAATAACTAGTGAGGGATAAATCTTTAGCATGTCTGGACGTAGTTGCGAATCTGAAAATAATTTTTTAAAATCTTTAATGTCTCCTTCAGGTGTCATTGTGGGCAAGCCTGGCATCATATGTGCAACAATTTTGTATCCTGCATCTTTTGAAATTTGAAATGACTCTAATACATCATTATAATTATGACCTCTATTGATTATTTTGTAAACTCGTTCTTGTAATGATTGAACTCCAATCTCTACTCTTGTAATTCCATACTCTAGCATTAAATCCACGTGCTCTTTCTTACAATAATCTGGTTTTGTTTCTATTGTAAATCCTACATTTCTAATTGATGCATGCTCGTTATTGGATTTTGCTTCTTCCAAATCTTTTGAATTAGTTCCATTTAGTGCATCATAGCATGATTTGATAAAATCTCTTTGATAGTCTTTTGGCATAAATAGAAATGTCCCTCCAACAATCACGATCTCCATTTTAGATGGATCGTGTCCGAATGCAATTAATTTTTCAATCTTTGATGTGATTTGTAATTTAGGGTCAAATTCATTTTCCATTGCATTTAATGATGATGGTTCCTTTCCTGTGTAACTGTTGGGGGAATTGAATTCAATTCCTCCTGGGCAATATGTACAGCGACCGTGTGGGCATGCATATGGTTTTGGCATTAGTGCTACTATTGAGACTCCTGATGCTGTTTTAGCTGGCTTTCTCAACAAAACTTTTTTTAATTTATCAAAATCTGCTTCTTTTGCCATTGATAAGATTTCATAATTTCTGGGGATTCTTTCAAGTGCATATTTTGTACAAATTTTTATAATTTCTTCTTTTACTTGTTTTTTGCTAGGCTCCTGAATTGTTAAAAGATTTTGAGTAATCTCCCCACATGCTTTGGATATGAGAGGATCTAGTTTATTCATGAATACTAATACTCATTTGGACATAAATTCGTTAAATAATTTGGGATGTGAGTTGATCTGAAAACTCTTCTATATCGTTTCAGATTTGCTGAGAATTTATTCTGGCTTTTGTTCTATGCTTTTCTCTGATGTACCATTGCCACTTTTCTGTTCTTTTCGGTATTCCATTTTTAACCAGATTGGCGTGATGATTGTTGTAACTGCCACCATAATTACAATTGTGGAGTATACATCTGCATCAAGAATTCCAGCTGTCACTCCTACCCCTGCAACAATTAATCCAACTTCTCCTCTTGAAATCATCCCAATCCCAACTCGCATTCCTTGTTTCTTATTTTTCAAGAATAGCATTGCAGGCAATCCGCATCCAAACAATTTTGTTACAATTGCAACTACAATTATCACTCCGCTTAACATCAAAATATTCAAATCAACTGCTCTTAGATCTACCTGTGCACCAATAATTGCAAAGAACAAAGGTGCAAAAATCAAACCTATTTTACCAACATAATTTTCTATTTTTTCAAACACTTTGGTAGTTGACAAAGCCATTCCTACTGCGAATGCACCTACAATCGGTGAAAGCCCTATGGACCCCGCAAGTGCCGCCGCACCAAAGAATGATGCCGTAGCAATGCCTTCTACGCTTCCCTTTGCCTTCCATAATCTTGGTGTGATAATTTTTGGGATTACGACAACTGCCACTACAAGCATTATTGCAAAGAATGCCAAGACTTGTAAAATTGTGATTATTATCTCTATAGGGTCGATATTATCTACTCCTCCCTCTGATCCTGCAATTGATGAAACTACTGATAATACTGCGATTGCTAAAATATCGTCTACTACTGCGGCTCCTATTATCAGTCTAGCTTCTGGTGTCTTTATTTTACCAAATTCACTTAGAACTTGAATTGAAATTGCAATGCTTGTGGCTGTAAGTGCCGTTGCAATTAACATTGATTGCAACGCATCAAAACCAAATATTCCGAACACGGCAAGACCTGCAAAGAATGGAACTACTACTCCTAACGCACCTACTGTAAATGATGCTTTTCCTCCTTTGAGAAATTCCTTGGGGGTCATCTCTAATCCTGCCATGAATAAAATCACGATTGCCCCCATTTCTCCAAGTATTTTGATTTCATCGTTAATTTGCAGTAATTGTTTTCCATCAACTACAAAAAATCCGCCTAATGCAAATGGACCTACAATCATTCCTGCCAATAATTCTCCTAATACAATTGGAAGTTTCAGTCTGAGAAAAAGCTCTGCCATTAGTTTAGCTGCAAAAAGAAGTATTCCTACCCCGATGATCGTTTCAATAAAATGGGCTTCGCTCATTTTTCTCTATTTCGTCTTAAAAAATCTGTCATATAAGGTGATACTGGATTGAATGTTATTTCGCTGTTGTTAAATTAAGCAATTTTTATAGAATTTACAAAAACCCCTTTTTTAGAAATCACCTGTCCTATTTCCTGGCTTTTGATCTTGTATTTTTTGAATATTGATTCGATTCGTGTTAATTCATTTTTTGGTGCTATCACACAAAATCCAACTCCCATGTTAAACGTCTTGTACATTTCCTCTGGCTTTACTCCCTGTTCCTCTATTAATCCCATAATTGGTGGTATTTTTGGAAGTGAGTCTATCTCAAAACCTATTTTTTTGAGTCGTAATAATTTGGTAAATGAGCCTCCTGTAATGTGAGCCAAACCATTAACTTTGCATTTTTGAATGATCTCCAGGACCGGGTTTGTATATATCTCCGTGGGTTTTAGCAATGCATCACCTATTGTTCCCACACCTTTGACTTTGTCTTTGATAAAATATTTTGTCAACAATGCTTTTCTTGCAAGCGAGTATCCGTTTGAATGAATGCCTGAACTGTTCACGCCAATAATTACGTCTCCTACTTTTATTTTATTTCCGAGAATCATGTCTTTTTTTTCTAGTAATCCTACTACCATTCCTGCTAAATCAAATGCAAATCCTTTTCCCTCGATCACATCTGGCATTATGGCTGTTTCTCCTCCGACAATTGGCATTGATGATTTCTTTGCACCTGCTACTAATCCTTCGACAATTTTTTTGAATATATGCTGATCATTTTTGTTTGAAGCAATATAGTCTACAAATGATATCGGCGTTGCACCAATACATATTATGTCATTGACATTCATTGCAACACAATCAATTCCTATTGTGTTGTATTTTTTCATCATGTTTGCAATCACCACTTTGGTTCCAACGCCATCTGTGTGTGTAGCTAAAAGCTTTCCGCCCGGAATTTCCACAATTCCGGCGTAATGTCCAAACCCATGTGTCATCTTTGCTTTTTTCTGAAGATTGTGAGTTGATGCAATCAATTTGCCTATTGTCTTTTGACTTTGTTTAATTTTAGAAATATCTACACCTGCTTTTTTGTATGTTAGGGTCATGATTTGATGCGTATCTGGTATGAATAAAAGAATTTGCCTGTTGGCTAGATCACATATACATTCCGGATATCTCTTCTCTGTGTTCTGCATATTTCTGAGATAATTCGCTGAATTCTGAATGAATTCTGTCTTTGTCTTTTTTGAGATCTGTTGTATCTATTTTCATATCATAGAATCTGTTCAATGCTTCAATTAGAGTTGCTGCTGCTGCTGAATCTGGTGCTTCTTTGTTTGCTTTTGCCAGCAGAGTCAATCCTTGAATTTCTCTTACTAAACATTCATTCAATATGCCTCCTGGAATGCCTGTAATGAATCCTTGAGGGATCATGCTGATGTCTTTATCTGCCATTGTCCTTATCAGATCTTCCTCAGCTGCACAATATGCTTTGTCATCATGTTCAGTGCTTGCAACTCCGTCCAGAATTACGATTTCTTTGGATCCTTTTCGTGCTGCCCAATCTAAAATTGATGAGACTAATGTGTACAATCCTTTCATTTGTAATGTTATCTCGCAAATTATTGCACAAACTGTCCCTTCTTGGTTTGCATAAAATCTGAACGGATGACGCAATCTTCCATTCATGAACACTGTTGATGGCGGAAGATATTTTGATCTCATTACTGCCATTTCTTCCATTTCTAATTCTGTAATGATGTGGTTGATTGCAACAGGACCTACTAGACCTGCGCCTACAAACCCTGCAAAAATTATTGGACTTTTTAATTCTTTTTTCTTAATTTCAAATACTTCTGCTTCTGGAAATTCTTTTTGCACAATTTATCTTGATTTGTTCTGTATAATTACTGTACTTACTAATGAGTTTGTGCACTTTTAATGGATTTAGTATTCTGCATTCATTTTATTATAAAAATAGGGAAAATCTAGATGAATTCTCTTTTTAATTATTTTCTAGATGTGATGATCCATTGAAATTTCAATTCCCTTTGTTGATAAAGAGATTCAACATAGTTCGTCCTTTGTCTGTTATCGTATAGATCATGTTTGCTCCTACTGGTTCTTTTTTGATAAAGTTGTAATCTACACACAGGTGTAGATAATTTAGAAATGATTTCTTCATTCTAATCTTTGACTTTGAATACAAATCAGAGAATGTCATTGGAGCGCCTCTAAGCTGATACAGTAATTTTAACAGTGATAATGTACTGTAGTCTTTTGTTTTTGCTCTTACTGCATCCAGAATTTGTTCATCTCTCTTTATGATGAAATCTCCAAATTGGTCTGCCACTTCTAGTGGTACGTATGTTAATCTTGCTCGCATCATACCGTATTGTACGGTACATTACCTTATTATTCTTTAACTTGAGTATAGTTGATCTTTTTAGCTGATTTTTTTACACTTGGATTTTATGACTGTTTTGATCTTTGAATATCCTTATGATCTATTTTTGGTCATGATAATGATCCCCTCTCATAAATAGGCCTTTTTTTGGAAATTATTTGTGAAAAAGATAGAAGCTATAGTTAAGAGAAAAAATTTCCCTATGATTAAAAATACTTTGAATACTGTTGGGACATACATTATTGATAAACGAAATTTGGATGATAGCAATATTTATGACGAATCACAAGGTTCTCGTGTAGGTTCAACTAGTTTAAAGTCAGTACCTCTGGCGAAAATTGAGATGGTAGTTTCAGATAAGGATGCAAGAATGGTTGTTGAAATGATTTCAAAAAATTCTGGTTTGTCATCCATTCATGGAGGCAAACTCTTTGTTTCTGAAATGGAAGAAGTTGTTGATATGGACACACTTGATGGACGGCAAGACCTTGAAATATCTTCAAAAGAAAAACCTGAATCAAAATTATTACCTAAACGAAGTAGATTTGTCTCATTACAAAAATTCACTTTGCATAAATTGCAAGTCACATATGAAGAAAATAAAGAAACACTTCGAAATGACTATCGAATAAAATCCTTTAGTGATTTTGTAAATTATTGTATACTGAAATCTATTCCAACTTTGGAAAAACAATTAAAGAATCCTACAATTATTTATGAAAATAATTTTGGCGGTTATTAGTTATCAGTAGTAGCCATTAAACAAAGCTAATCCGACTAAAGTCATGCCGATTGTGGCAAGTATCAATTTTGCAATAGAAATTCTAGATATTTTCATATCGCAAGACCGACAATCAATGGTATGGATATAACTCCAATTATTGCGGCCACTTTGAGATAATCTTTACCATGAATCGGTTGCATTTTTTCTCTATGGAATAATCTACTTTTACGCGGACTCATGATGTTTCTTAGATTGTTCCTTCTCCTTCATTGCCTGTTGCGATGTCTATTGCACGCAGAATCTGTGAAACAAAAATTTTACCTACTCTTCCATTTTCTTTTATGATGTCAATCACTTCATCTTCTTTTGTATCTGGGACTATGATTACTAATTGATATTTATTATTAAATTGAGGTGTAAAAATCTCACTTCCTTTTGATGCGTGAATTTCAGGCCCTGGCCTCTTTCCTCTACCTCTAACTTTGGAAACTGAGAGGCCTCCTATGCCGATCTCTTTTAGTCCTTCACTGATTGCCATAACATCATTTTCACCTAATATTGCTTCTATTCTGAGCATTTAGTTACTGTATCTTCTATTACACAAATATAATTTATGATTTCGATAACTAAATGATAATCATTTGTTAATCAAATTTAGACATCGTTATTAATTAAAAATCGACATTTTTGTCAATGGTACTTGATTCTGGAGATACAGCATGGATGCTTGTAGCTGGAAGTCTTGTACTGCTTATGATCCCTGCATTGGGTCTATTTGAATCTGGATTGCTGAGAAAAAAGAATGCAGCTTCAATCTTCATGCAGATCTTTTTTGGTTTGGCGATGTTGAGTGTCATGTGGTTTATTTTCGGATTCAGTATGTCATTTGGTGAATCTACTATGGGATTAGTTGGGAACATGGATTGGGTATTCCTCAAAGGAATTCCGTCAGATGCTCCATTAGAACAATATGCTCCAACGATTCCAGGTATGTTATTTGTTAAATTCCAATTAATGTTTGCAGCAATTACTCCTCTATTACTTACAGGTACAATTGCTGAAAGAATGAAGTTTAGTTCTTTTATCATATTCATTGCTGCATGGTCTATGCTGATCTATTACCCACTGGTCCATTGGGTTTGGGGTGGTGGTTGGTTAGCAGAACTCGGTGTAGTTGACTTTGCTGGAGGCATTGTGATTCACACTAGTGTGGGTATGGCAGCGTTAGCTGCGGCACTAGTACTTGGTAGAAGAAGAAATTATGGTCCTGCTATAATGATTCCTCATAGCATTCCATTGGCCGTACTTGGTTCTTCTTTGTTATGGCTTGGTTGGTTTGGTTTCAACGCTGGAAGTGCACTTTCTGCATCTGGAGGTGTTGCAGGAAATACTGTAATTGTAACTCACATGGCATCATCTGTTTCCGCTTTAATTTGGGCTGGTCTTTCATGGATAAGAACTGGAAAGCCATCTGTTGTTGCAACAATTAATGGTGCCATTGCAGGTCTTGCCGGAATCACACCTGCATCTGGATTCGTAAGTGTTGAGCATGCTTTTGTTATAGGTATAGCAATTGGTGTCATATCCTATTCGGGCGTAGTGCTATTCAAAGAAAAGCTAAAGATTGATGATGCACTTGACGTAAGCTCCGTTCACGGTGTTGCAGGTATTGTTGGTGCACTTGCAATAGGATTATTTGCAAGTACTGCAATTAACCCTGGTGGCGTAGATGGGTTGTTATTTGGAAATCCTGATCAACTCTGGATTCAGGCTATAGGTGTAGCTGTTGCAGGTGTAATGGGATTTGGTGGAACTTGGATAATGTTACAAATAATTAAACATTTAATTGGAATTAGGGTTTCTGCTGAAGTAGAGGATGTTGGTTTGGATATTAGTGAGCATGCTGAATCTGCGTATTCTGATGAAGAGGAGTTTATGCTAGAAATGGATGAATACACTGATGATTTACAGGATAAAGACGAAATATTGTTTAAAAAGAAATACCCTGGTAAGAAGACATGACCGGAAATTATGATGAATTATCGAAACAGATTCTTGATTTAGATCCTAAAGTCAGATTTGCCGGTGTTGCTAACAGTAAGGGTGAGATGATTGCAGGCGGGCACAAAGAAAATGTTGAAAAAATATTAGTTGGAGATGAAGTGAAAATGTCGATTCATTACGCATTGCAAAAAAGAGATTTGTATACCAATTTGGCATACAAGCTTGGTAATGAAAGATCATCTATAACAGAATATGCAATAGTCACATTGATTAATGTCCCTATAAATTCAAATGAATTACTTTTGATTAGTGTGGAACCTAGGGCAGACTATTTAAAAATAATTGATCATGTGTACTCTTTACTTGATTCTCAGAAAGAAACTAAATAGAACAGAATTTTATTTAAATTAGATCTGAAATTATGCCTAAAAATTATGTTTTTTGAAATTAGCTTGAATTGCTAATATTGTAAAATTGTTGTAAATCATCGCCTTTAAACCCCTGACACCTAAAGCTTCATTGTGGAAATCGCAGTAAATGCAATACTGACCGTAGTTGGATTGGTGATGCTGTGTTTTGGCGGTAATTGGTTAGTCAGTGGCGGTGCTGCAATTGCAAGAAGATTTCGTATAAGTAATCTTGTAATTGGTATGACTATTGTAGCCTATGGTACTTCAACTCCTGAGCTTGCTGCCAGTGTTGCAGCAGCTGGAGAACACAGTGCAATCATTCTTGGAAATATTATTGGAAGTAATATTGCAAATGTGGGTATGGTTATAGGTATTGCAGCAATTCTTGTTCCGCTTGCAGTAAGCATATCTGTATTGCGAAAAGAAATTCCGATCATGCTGGGTGTTTCTTTTTTGTTAGTTTTGATATCCATTGATGGTGAGATTTCTCAATATGATGGAATATTGTTGCTTGCTGGATTGGGGGTATTTGCATATTATACATTCAAAGATGCGATGAAGCAAAGAACAAAAAATAAAGAAAAAACCACACAAGGTGAAAATAATGTTTATCTTAAATCTGCAGGATTAATTGGAGTAGGTGTAGTTCTTTTGTATGTTGGTGCAATACTTACAGTCGACAACGCTGTAGTTTTGGCTACTGAATTTGGATTATCTGAAAAAATAATCGGATTGACTGTTATTGCAATTGGAACATCACTTCCAGAACTAATCACGTCAATAATGGCCATTAGAAAGGGCCATGCCGATATTGGCGTTGGAAATATTATTGGGAGCAACATCTACAATATTCTGATGATTATGGGTGTTGGTGCAGCCCTTGGCGGAGTGATGGTGGGAGCAGATGTTTATGTTGATTATGCAATAATGATTATCTTTAGTTTATCCTTGCTGATTGCCCTGAAAACTGGAATCATTGGTAGGGCTATGGGAATATGTCTTACAATTGGATATGTTGCCTATCTTGCAGTCACGTTTTTCAAGTAATTTATGTTAAATATAATAATGAATCCCTGGTGAAATTAAATAGAATTAACTGAGATATTTTCGACCTTTATCGATGGGGTGATTGATGGGAGAGATGCCCATTGGATGACATTTCTTTGATTGTTTCCTATGGCTGAAATATTTTTCATCATTGTTGGCAGATTGTGAATTATTCTTACTGATTTCCCTGGACCTCTTATTTCTCCGTCTTCAATAATCCTGATTCCACTTCTTGCAGTACATGAAAAGTCTCCTTTGATTGGATTTACTGCATAGGTATACCATAACCTCCCTACGAGTAATCCGTGTTTTGTTTCTTTAATCATCTCTTCTTGGGATTGATCACCTGGAGTAATTTTGAGATTGTGTGGGGCTGAGATTGAAATTGGTTCTGCACTTCTTCCCATAGGTGACCCTGGACGTGATGCATTGCCTGTTGACTGGTTTGCTTCTTTGTAACCATCAAAAAGATTTGAATATGTATTTTTGAAAATACCTTTTTCTATCAAACTTTGCTTCTTAGTTCCAATTCCTTCATCATCTACTGACTTAGTTCCAATTCCTTCTGAAATATGTGGATCATCAATCAAATTAAGTTGTTTCACTGCAATTTCTTTTTCATGATGATTTGAAAAACAACTTTTCTTTTCTGAAAAAGTTTTGAAATTAAAATTGACAGCCACTACAAATGCTAACAATTCCCCAACTGAATATGGCTCAAAAATTATAGAATGAGAACCTGAATCAATTTTTTGCGGATTTATTGATTCTATACTCATTTTCTTTGCATCCCTTCCTATTTGCTCTGAAGAAAAATTTGCTAGTGTTCTTCCGCTTGCATGGCCTATTCCTGATACTGGTATTCCTCCAAATTCTGATTCGGCATTAATTATCCCTGAAATGTATGTGGCTTTATCATTGAAATTTAATCCGTTTGAATTCACCAATTCAAAATTTTCTGATACTATGTTAAGTGATCCTGTAATCGTGTTAATTTTATCATTAATTGTTGAATCAATCATATTTTGTGCAATATCCATGCTTTTTGAACCTGAAATCTGATCGAGTTTTTCATCAAATGTGCCATCCAATATCTTGTGTTCTACTTTATGTGGTAACCCTTCCCAAAATCCTCTTGATTTGAGATTTGCAAATGTTCTAAAAGCTTTGTCTATTGTTTTTTCTATTTCATCTTCATTTGTTGTTTGTAATGATGTAATTTTCTTGTCTTGAATTAATCTAATGCCAAAACTCTCATCAAAATTCTGCTTGATTTCGGCAATTTCTGAATCTGTAATTCTAACGGTTGTAATTTTTTTCTTGACTCTGACAATATCACATTCATCAATTCCATTTTTTTTTGAATAACTAAGTGCCTTTTCTAAGGCCGACAAATTACTGCTTCCTTGGATTTTTGTAATTGAATTTGTTTATTTTTATCAATTCTACATAAGATCCAAACTGTGTGTCTGTAACCTTATCTAATTTATCTTCTACTTCATCATCATCATCAAACTTTTTCAGAATTTCATAATGTGTATTTCTCTCAGCTGGAACTCTTCCGATTTCTTTTACCATTCTTTTAATTTCTTTTGGTTTTAGTAATTGACCGTATTCTGAACCTGCAGAAGTTGAAATGCTTTCATTGATTAGAGTTCCGCCAAAATCATTTGCTCCCCACATGAGTAATAATTGAGACATTTTTTGTCCTTCTTTTACCCATGACATCTGAATATTGTCGATGGAATTATTCAGCATTATTCTTGCAACGGCATGGGTGAGCAATACGTCATTTCCACTACCTCCTTGTCTAATTCCTTCATGCAATTCATGTTTGTACATTGGCGCTTCTGTGTGAATGAAATTCAAGGGTACGAATTCTGTAAAACCTCCTGTTTCTTTTTGAATCTCTCTTAATTTTGCAATGTGTTTTACTCTGTCTTCAAGTGTTTCTACATGTCCAAACATCATTGTTGAGGTTGTATTAATTCCAATTTTATGGGCACTTTTGATGACTGTCTCCCAGTCCTCGACGCTAATTCTTCCGGGAGATATCTTGTCTCTTAATTTTTGATCTAGAATTTCAGCAGAAGTTCCTGGAAGTGTATTTACTCCTGCTTCCTTCATTCTTTTCAAAAACTCTTGAATTGATATGTTTGAGCGAGTTGCTCCATACAGTATTTCTTCAGGAGAAAATCCGTGAATATGGATATCTGGAATTTCTTTTTTAATTTCCCTACAAATATTTTCATACAAATCTCCTTCCATATCTGGTGGAAGTCCTGCCTGGATACAGACTTCAGTTGCTCCTAGATGATGTGCTTCTTTTGCTCTACGAACAATCTCTTCTGTGGGTAAAAAGTATCCTTCTTCTTCTCTAAAATCTCTACTAAATGCACAAAATCCACATTGTTTAATGCAGACATTTGTAAAATTGATGTTTCTATTAACTACAAATGATACTGTGTCTCCTACTCTTCTTTTCCTTAATTCATCAGCGACTAGACCCACTAGATGAAAATCTATTCCTTTAGTGTTGAATAACGCTAATCCGTCATCAGAAGATATTTCCTTTTCTGATAGTGCATTGTTTAGAATATCTGAAACTATGGGGTCTACATTTTTAAAAAGTGCATCTATGTTGACTGTCATCTCCAATACTCCTCCTTTACGAATCCTTCCTCATTTTGAATAATTGATATCTTGTCTCTTAACTCTTTGCCAACAGAAGAAAAGAACTCTGGATATACTGGGAACCTGCATTTTAAATCAAATCCTGCCTTTTTTGAATTCTGATCCACTTTGTCAATTTCAGGCCATGAAAATTCTGGATTCACAAAATCCGGTGTTAGTGGTGAAATTCCTCCCCAATCATTTATTCCAACTGACAAGAAACTC
>Ga0224497_10001454_pt1 | contig 15103 bp, 12 predicted proteins | sample SF_Jul11_sed_USG_4_FD_167970 | JGI IMG/M metagenome (GOLD analysis project Ga0224497, IMG submission 167970) | Sediment microbial communities from San Francisco Bay, California, United States - SF_Jul11_sed_USGS_13 | ecosystem: Environmental > Aquatic > Marine > Sediment | place: USA... | reverse complement strand
CTTCTGAAACTCGACGTGCACATCATTACTGCGCACGGGCTCACCGCTTATGACGGCCGGCATGCGCTCATCGGCTGTATCTATACCGGGCGCGTTCAACGCATCGTGGCCAACGCGGTGGTTACCGTAACCGCGCGCAATCCCGATGATGAGTTGTACCGCACACTCGAACGTCGGATCGACACCGGGACGGGCACCGCGGTGCGTTCGCTGACGCACATTGGAGATTGTGAGGCACCGGGGATTATCGCCAGCGCCATCTTCTCCGGCCACCGCTATGCGCGCGAACTGGACACCGAGGTTAATAAGGATAATCGAATCAAGTACGATCGGGTGTTCTTCGAGGATGAATTAGGCTAGCGATGGAACCTACGGCCAAGTATCTAAAAACGCTGCTGTCCTATTACGAAGAAGAGGTTATGGGGGAAGGTTATTTCTATGCGCTGGCTGAGCACTTCGAAGAGAGTGCAAAGCTTATTTTATTGGCCAAGATCGAGCGCCGAGCGGCGGATTCGATTCGACCTCTGCTTGAAAAATACGGTCTGAACCCAAGCGATGAATCGCTGCTCAAACTTCAGGGCAAGGCGTATGTAGAACGACATCGAACTTATACGTGGTCGGAATTTATGAAATACATTATCGATCGATATCCAGATTACCTGGAAGAATTCGCGGCATTGGAGCGGATGGCGCCTGACGAGGATTTGTATGCTCTAACAATCTTGACGGATCACGAAGTGGCGGTGATCGATTTTGCTAAGAAAGAAATTGCGAATGACCCAAACAGTTCAGCGCCCCTCCACCACTACCTAAGGTAACGAAGAATTACTTTGAGACAGAGACGTGAGCGATTCCTGGCAATCGTCGACGTTGGTTTTAGCGATATTCTGGACGATCTCGATTGCGCCTTCATGAGTAGTCTGGAGGCTCGAAATTCCCAGTGGTCACAGCTCGGAGACATGCTCTAGCGGAGCCCCTTCGCCCCCGATGGACTCCAACGGTGTGTTCACTGCCGTTAACCATCGCGCGAGCATTTGGATAATCCCCTCTGGAGTAAATGGCTTGCTGAGGAAATCGCTCATGCCTGCTGCCAAACAACGCTCTCGGTCCTCACCCTTCGCGTTCGCGGTTAACGCGATTATCGGAATCAAGGTGTTCGCCCGCGCAGCAACCTCTCGACGCCGTATCTCCGCTGTTGCCTCAAACCCGTCCATCTGCGGCATTTGACAATCCATCAATACCAAGTCATAGGGTTGCGCAAGATAAGCTTCCAACGCTTCTTGGCCGTTCTCGACCACATCCACCTCGAGTTCATATCCCTCAAGCATTGCCACGGTGACTATTTGATTGACCTGGTTATCCTCCGCAAGCAGGATGCGACCTTGCAGGGTGAAAATCGTTTCTGAGGCAGTCTGTTCGGCCTCAACTCGTTCTACACACGGCGCGAGGGCGCGCGGGAGTTCCACCCAAAATGTGCTGCCTTCGCCGGGCGTGCTCTCCACTCCAAGCTGTCCCTCCATCAGCCCAGCCAACCGCTTGCTGATGGCGAGCCCAATCCCCGTGCCCTCAACGCCATCTGGCTCGACGTTCAAGCGTACAAAAGGCTCAAATATTAGAGCGATACCCTCCTCGTCCAGTCCCGAACCCGTATCGGTCACGCTGATGCGAAGCCCTGCTTCCACTTCCCGGCAAGAGACTGTCACCCGGCCGTTGTCACAGTTGTACTTGATCGCGTTAGTCAGCAGATTCAAGAGGATCTGCTTTAATCGCATCCGATCAGCTGTGACTGCCGCCGCCACGTTCCCGGTAACGAGGTTCTCTATAGTGATCCGATGGCGCTTAGCCAAAGACTCTAATAGGACGATGCATTCGCCCAACACGTCTGCTAACTCGACTGTCTCCAAAGACAAATCCATCTGACCGCTTTCAATTTTGCTCGTATCCAGAATTTCGTCGATCAGGCGCATTAAGTGTTGTCCCGACTGCAGGATGTGGCCGCAGTATTCTCGGTGCTTTTCGGTGAGGTCGGCCTCGGATCTCAACAGCATCGCAAAGCCAAGTACGGCGTTCATCGGCGTGCGCAACTCATGGCTCATACTGGCAACGAACTCCGATTTTACCCGGTTCGCCCGCTCGGCCTGTAGTTGCGCAACCTTGAAATCAGTGACGTCCTGCAGTGTGCCCCACTCATCAGTGACGTACCCGGTGTCATCGTAGGTAAGGTGGATGATCTCGTGGAGATGGCGTACGCTGCCGTCCCGGTGCAGGGCACGGAAATTGACGTCTATTATGTCGGTTAAATCGTTTGGGTCCTCTACGATCGCATACGCCGCTTCCACAGCTGCCCGATCATCTGGGTGCACCAGGGCCAAATCGTCTTCGTAGTGTAAGAAGTTCGCCATAAACTGCTCGGCGGTGTAGCCGAAAATTGCTGCGTACTCATCTGAGACCTGCAGATAGAGGTTTTTATAAGCGTCGTAATGCCAAAGGCCGAGCTTGGCGATTCGGACGGTGAGATCAAGCTGGCGTTCGGCCACTTCGAGGACTTCCGTAGTTGTTCGACCTCGGCGGTGTCCTTGCGACTCGCGAGTTCTTCCTCAAGGGCGGTAATGCGCTCTGCGCGTGCTTCTAATTCGTCGTGCGCTTTCCTGAGCGCTGCCTCCATCTCATACTTTTGAGCTTCCAGGTCAATTTGACCGAAACAGCGCTCCAGAGTCGCCCGTAGATCGTCCGGGTGAATCGGCTTCTGCAGGTAGTCGTAGGCGCTTTGGCGTAGCTCGTTGTTGAGGGTGTGGGGGGAGACGTCAGTAATAACCACGCACAGCACTCCGGGACGACGTTGCTGGAGGCTCGAAATTAGATCGATACCGTCGCCGGAAAGGAGATGCGCATCGACGAGTACTACACCGGCGGCGAAACGAGCCAGCTTCTCCTGGCCGTCGTGGACGCCGGTGACGATGTCAACTTCGTAACCCTCCAAGGAAAGAAGACCACACCAGGATTCGGCAGAATCCCAGCGATTGGTAATCACCAGGACGCGCCGACGGCGAGCAGAATCCCCGTTCGGTAACGCCATCGTCATTTGACAGTTACATATCGTGCGCATTCTCTTTGACCGTCCTTCGACGCCCTGAATGAACCGTCCAAAATCGGAGGGTTCGTGGTCATCCATGACAAGGGGTTCGGGTTAACTTGAACCCCAGTCCTGTACCTATCAGCACGTATTCCGTCCGCTTTAGCCGCAGGCGATCCATGGTGACTTCTTGTATCGAGTGTCGGTTGTCAGTCCAGGCTCGCGAGATTCGGCGGATTTCGACCCCCAAAACGTCTGCTTTCTCTCTTCCAACGATTTTCCCGTTAAAAAACAAGAAATTCGGTTGTACGAAGCGCCGTGTCGGCCAAGCCCAGACATACGGGGCATCCAAACCCATCGACAATCACGACCGCTGATGCCCATAAGTATAGTAGCTATTAAGCCCCCGTCATCTGAACCAAACCTAAAGATCAGCTTGCTACTGCGATGTTCGCAAGCGCCGGCAGCGATCAAGAGGATTTCAGCCGGATGCCAGCCGGCCGGACGCTCAAGACGCGCGCAGATGACGTCCTGAGAGCCTGAAGAAGCGCCAGGCCAGCAGGCTGCCGGTAACAATGAGGCCGAGCGCGAGACCCCACCAGAGCCCCGCGGCACCGAGACCCAGTGGGAAAGTCAGCAGGCAGCCGCCGCCGATACCCAGCACCCAGTATCCGAAACCGGCGAGCAGCAGGGGCACCACGGTGTCCTTCATGCCTCGCAGCGCGCGCGAAGCAATGGCTTGCAGGCCATCGAAAACTTGGAAAACGGCAACGATGACCAGGAGCCGCGCGGTGAGCGCTGAGATTCGTTCGAAACCGGGATCATCAGGCTCCAGAAACACGAGGGTGATGAGATTGGGCACGCCCAGCGGTACCACGACCATGAGCGCCAGAATGCCAATGCCCATACCTATACCCAGTAAACCGGCCTGCCGTGCCGCGGCCGGGCTACCACGCCCGATTCCGAGCGCAACCCGCACCATTGTCGCTTCGGCTAAACCCAGCGCGACCACGAAGGGAATGCCAACCCATCCCATGATGACTTCGTAGGCGGCCAGCGTTTCGACGCCGAGCACGCCGGATAGAATCGATACGGCGATAAACAGACCGGCTTCCAGCGCCACCAATCCGGCCACCGGCAACCCTAGCCGGGCGATTTCAGTGCAAACCAACCGCTCGAAGCGCAACCGCCCATGAAACAGGCCGTAACCACGCAGATCCGGGGTCCGGTATGCGTAGAGGGCGAGCGCGACCACCATGACCCAAGAAACAATGTGGGTGGCCCAGCCCGCACCCGCAACGCCCAACGCCGGCAGGCCGAAAACCCCCTCCACCAAACCTAAGGTCAACAAGTAGTTGAGGCCTACCGCGCTCACGGTAATAACCATGACCGCGCCGGTCCGCGCGAGCGCCGCGACAAAACTACGCAGCACGGCGAACCAGAGTACCGGTAGCATAAAACCCGACAGCGCGTGGAGATACGGCTCGGCCAATGCAACCACCGTCGGATCCTGACCGGTCAGCACCATGACAGAACTTAGGTTCCAGACCAGCACCGTGGCCGGCACTCCGACTACGACGGCCACGATCATACCCTGACGCGCCGCATGGCCCGCATCCTGCTTGCGGCCTGCGCCCTCGGCCTGCGCGACCAGCACGCCGACGATCGACAAGAAACCCATCAGAATCACCACCACCTCGAACGACAGGTCACCCGCCAAGCCCACCGCCGCCAACTCCTGGTAGCCCTGGCGGCCGACCACGATCTTGGTGGTCATGAACATGGCTAACTCCGCCAAAAAGGCGGCGATCAGAGGCAGCGCAATCCTTAACAGGATTTCGCTTTCGCTCAGGCGCGTGGGCGCGACGTCGGGAATGGCGGTGCCGACGTTGCCGTTGTGATCATGCGGCATGGGGGAAATTTATGGGGTCAACGCAAGCAATGCCTAACTATTGCGGGTCGTACAGTCGGTAGCCACTTCTCTAGCGAACATTGCGCTGTCGATTCCTCCACTGCTCATGCGCGATTGGCACGCGATTTAACACATCCCGATAGAGATGCGGGTGGGATGGGTGCCTTAAGTTCGCGGCGATACGCCGCATCGATGACCGATTGTTTCTTATTCTCGTTCGCTCCAGGGCGCACCTGCAGAATCATCTTGTCGTGCTCGAACTGTACTCGCGGCGCGGATTCATGTTCAATGACTTGCGGCAGGTGACGCTTTCCACATTCACGGCGAAATCCCCAAGACTTAATTGCGTAACCATTCGTATCGTTGCTGTTGTTCACAAATCGACAAGTTTAGAAAAAAGGCTGGAGGGATTCTAGTTTAATCCCTCCAGCCTTGGCCGTCTCTCTTCACCACCCGGCCCACAGCCATGTGAACCAGTGAGGATTGGCTTTAACTTCATCTCTATTCGGTGTCGTGCAAAAAATTACTGCATCCAGTGCACGCGACGAAGACATCCGGTTATTATCGGATCGACAACCAATTTCGACACACGCGACGAGGAATGAACGTGTTGGAGCAACTGCAAGTCGGTTTTCAAAATTTTCTCAGTTTTTTTGGTAACTATCCCTACCTGCAGGCACTGATCGTACTGTGCGTATCGTACTTCGTCGCCTGGATTCTGGATCGGGTCGTCATTTCGTCGCTGAAAAAACTGATCGCGAAAACCAGCGCAGAACTGGACAAGCAAGTCATCGTGCTTCTACACCGACCGATATTCCAGTCAGTGATACTGGTGGGGTGCGCGGTCGCCGGACTAATACTGAAATTGCCTGAGCGACTGGAACAGATTTTGTTCTCGCTGCTAGTGACTTTCGCGGTAGCTATTTGGTCGGTGTGCGGCTTCAAGGTGATTCGCCTTATGTTGCGCAAAATGTCACGCACCGCTGGCCACGCTCGGATGGTACATGCGCAGACGCTGCCGGTGTTTGAAAATCTGACCATAGTCATGGTTGTCGGTATCGCTATCTATTTTATTTTTTCCGCTTGGCACATTGATATGACCGCGTGGCTGGCATCCGCGGGAATCGTTGGTATTGCGATCGGCTTTGCGGCGAAGGATACGCTTGCGAATTTATTTTCAGGTGTATTTATTCTCGCCGATGGGCCTTACAAGATTGGTGATTTTGTCGTGCTCGACAGCGGTGAGCGTGGCGAAGTTACTCACATTGGCATCCGCAGTACGCGATTGCTGACACGCGATGATATCGAAGTCACCGTCCCCAACTCGGTGATGGGAAACACCAAAATTATTAACGAATCGGGTGGTCCGCATGAAAAATTTCGCGTGCGGGTTCAAGTCGGAGTGGCCTACGGCAGCGATATCGATCGTGTACGCGAGCTGCTGACGGAAATAGCAGTCAACGCGGATTCGGTGTGTAAGGAACCGGAACCGCGTGTTCGCCTGCGCATGTTCGGACCGTCTAGTCTCGATTTTGAGTTATTGTGCTGGGTTGACCAGCCAGTGCTGCGCGGGCGAATTCTCGATACCCTGAATTGCACTGTGTATAAACGCTTTCTGGAAGAGGACATCGAAATTGCATACGCAAAGCAGGATATCTATATTAAAGAGTTGCCTGCTGATAAAAAGTTGCCTGCTAATAAAAAAGCTGCCAAAACCGGGCCGGAGGAATTCTCGTCTAAACCGCCCGGCGCCCCTTAAACCACCCGGGTGGCCCGGGTTGGTCGCAGGCACGAACGAAAACGGCAACAGCGGGTATCAATTTGCTGCTAGTGGATGGCAGAATGCGCACACTCGCTAGCTTGAACCACTGAGGAAACACCGTGCCTGGATTACTACCCGACGTCGACCCCGATGGCCTTCTCGAATATTCGGTGGTCTTTACAGACCGCTCACTCAACCACATGTCTAAGTCTTTCCAGGGGGTGATGAACGATATCTCCAGCACTCTGACGAACGTATACGGCGCCGAGGCGGTCGCTGTCGTTCCGGGCGGCGGTACTTACGCCATGGAAGCGGTCGCACGCCAATTTGCGACGGACAAAAAATGCCTCGTTGTTCGCAACGGCTGGTTCAGTTACCGCTGGACACAGATCTTCGAGATGGGAGGCATCCCCGCCACCTCCACGGTGTTGAAGGCGCGCCCGATCGAGCAGGGTCAACAGGCCGCGTTGATACCCGCGCCGATCGGCGAAGTCGTCGAGGCAATTGCAGTGGAAAAGCCGGACCTCGTGTTTGCGCCGCATGTTGAGACGTCCTCGGGCATGCTGCTGCCGGACGACTATATCCGCAAAACGGCGGATGCCGTTCATGCGGTAGGCGGCATGATGGTGCTGGACTGTATTGCCTCAGGCGCAATCTGGATCGATATGCGGGCAACGGGTGTCGATGTGTTGATCAGCGCGCCGCAAAAAGGCTGGACCGCTTCGCCGTGCGCGGGCCTGGTGATGTTAAGCGCACAGGCGATGGAGCGAATTCAATCCACCCAAAGCTCGAGCTTCGCGTGCGACCTATTAAAGTGGCTACAAATCATGCAAGCCTACGAAAACGGTGGCCACGCCTACCACGCCACGATGCCTACGGACGGACTCGCCACATTTCGCGACGTAATGAAGCAGACCCAGGAATATGGCTTCGATAAAGTGCGCGCCGAACAACAAGAGCTTGGCGACCGAGTGCGGGGGCTGTTGGAAAGCAAGGGTTTCAAAAGCGTGGCGGCCGAGGGATTTCAAGCCCCGGGCGTAGTGGTCTGCTACACCGACGATCCGGAGATACAAAACGGTAAAAAGTTTCTGACCCAGGGCTTGCAAATCGCCGCGGGTGTACCGTTGCAGTGCGACGAACCCGTAGATTTCAAAACCTTTAGGCTCGGTTTGTTTGGACTCGACAAACTCCACCATGTCGAACGTACCGTTGATAATCTCAGGATCGCGCTCGACGCACTCGACTAATTTCGGCGGTGGCGACACAGGGCCGTCGGAATTTTACATGGATACACCAGAAACGTCGCTCAGAAGTCTTGACCGGATCGAGCGCGCCGATCTTCGCATGGATTTTATGCTGTGAACCTCTCGGAGTTGCTGGAAAAACGCAGCGCATCACATTCCGATAAGAAATTTCTATTGTTCGAGCGCCAGCCTCATACAGGTGTTGATGGTGTTGAAGCGGCTCCGCCCTTCAGACTCTCGCTAACCTACGCGGAGTTTAATGACCGGGTGAACCAGTCATGCCATTACCTTGCCTCTCTCGGCTTACGCGAGGGCGACGTTTTTAACCTGCACCTTCCGAACTGCGTTGGATTCGTGGTCCTCTGGTTCGCCGCGGCCAGGCTGGGGGCGGCAATAATGCCAACCAATGTGCTGGCGTCTGCCGAAGAAATGGCATATTTGCTGGGGCATTCGGAATCGAAGATTTCCTTTACGACGCGATCGCACTTCAATACTCTCGAACATTGCCGGGAAAAACTTGATCGCATGGAGCAGGTGATCTGCTGCGACCCTTATAGCAACGATCCCAATCCCGATGCATTCGAAGCCAAGGTCACGGAATTCTCTGATCACCCATTTACCTGTCCCGCCAAACCCAGGGACCTTGCGGCAATTATGTATACCTCGGGCACCACATCGAAACCGAAGGGGGTTATGGTGACTCATGCTAATTACATCAAGGCCTGGCAGACTGTTGCCGATGCCATCGAGCTAACCACGGATGACCGACAATTTGTAGTGTTACCGCTGTTCCACGGTAATGCTCAGTACTACTCCACTATGAGCGCTCTGCTTACGGGAGCAAGTATCGCTCTGATGGATCGATTCAGCGCCAGCCGATACTTCGACAAATGCATTGAATATGAGTGCACCGTGGCGAGTTTGTTCGCAGCGCCGATGCGGATGATTCTTGCCCAACCCTCCCGCGAGGAGCACCGCGATAACGTGCTCAGGGTGGTGATCTATGCTCAAAACATTACCCGCCAACAAATGGAAAATTGGCACGAACGGTTCGATGCGCCACTCAGTCAGCTCTGGGGCATGACTGAAACCATGGGGCCGCCGCTGATGAATCCGCTGCACGCTGAGCGCCGAAATTGGACTGTGGGTAAACCCGTTGGCGGGTATGAAGTGCGCCTGGTTAACCCGGATGGAAGCGAAGTACCGGTTGGTCAACCGGGCGAAATCGCCGTGAAAGGAATCCCGGGCGAAACCATTATGGACGGGTATTTTAAAAACGAACAGGCGACCCGCGAAACCATTCGTGGTAATTGGCTCTATAGCGGCGATAACGCGGTGCAGGACGATCAGGGATATTTTCGATTTGTTGACCGCGTCAAAGATATGATCAAACGCTCCGGGGAAAATGTTTCTGCCGGGGAGGTGGAATCGGTGTTGTTACAGCATTCTGCTGTATTTGAGTGTGCCGTGATTGGATTACCGGATGAAATGCGGGATGAACAGATTGTGGGGGTCGTGGTGCTGCACAAGGGCAGCCACGTGAATGAAGCGGACCTGATTGCATTCTGTGCCCAAACACTGGCAGCGTTCAGGGTGCCGCAACAGATCGTATTCGAAACGACATTGCCAAAAACATCCGTAGGCAAGATTCAGAAACACCTAATCCGGGCAAGATTGATAGATAACATTGCTTAATCTGATTAGTCTGGGGCACTCAAGAGTTTATCGTTAGAAATCTCGGCAAAAGTCATGACTGATAAATTTGGGCCCACATTAATCAACCTCCGTAGGCAATAGCCGGGCAACGATGCCAATTACGGCCGCTTAAACAATCCCAGACGATCATGGCATCCAGGGAATTGGGCATTTATACTTGCTCCATACCGTCAGGTCAGTATCGATCCTAGCGATTTCGCTACAGGCGGCCGACGCGCTACTCTTTGCGACTCCGTGATGTCAATAACCAAGCCGACGACATATGAAACATTTTGCACGAGCGTTCTCGTTCGAGGGTTAGCAGCGGATGACCAACGGATGATTTTCTATCGTGGGTCCGTCATTCAAATCCACGATGGCGACGCGATCATTACGGAGGGGCAGGCAAACACCGCGCTATATGTTGTGCTTAGCGGGGAACTTCACGTGAGTCTTCCGGACCGAATGGGCCGTGTAACCGGCATTTCTCTCGCCGCCCGCCGGCCCGGTGAGTGCGTCGGCGAGTATTCGTTTCTGGATCATCGGCCAGCATCGGCATCGGTGCGTGCCAACCAACCCACCGAATTGTTTAAGATCACCCACCAGGCCTTCGAGGGGCTTCTAGGCGCACACTCTGACGTTGCGCGGCAGGTCTATCGCAATCTGCTTGTCGCTCTAGTCGACAGGCTACGTGCGAGCAACGCGGAGCTCGACCTGTTCCGGATTTGAAGGCGCATTACCAACCGGTCATACGCCGTACCGACCGGCAATTGTCGATGGGTGTTCATTCGACAGGATGATTTTTCGGATGCTCCAGATTTGCAGAATTATTTCGCCGTTATGCCAATTGGAATCGCCTTATGAACGCTAGGGCCGCAATCGATTACGATCACCTCGCGGCCGACTATGCGAATCACCGTACGGTAAATCCTGAGGTGGTGCGTAGTCTCATTTCGGACGCACGCCTAACGACGGAGTCACGAGTGCTCGAGATTGGATGTGGTACTGCGAACTATACCGTCGCACTTCATGTTGCCACTCAGTGTCAATGTTCCGGAATCGACCCGTCGCCGGAGATGCTCCGCAGGGCATCGAAAGACAACGAATCGATAAGTCTTCAACCCGGTAGAGCGGAACAACTTGAGTTTCCCGGGGCGCGATTTGACTTGGTATTTTCGGTGGATGTCATTCACCATGTCGAAGACCGCGGCAAGGCACTTCAGGAGGCATACCGCGTACTCGCGCCGCATGGGAGGCTTTGCACTGTCACCGATTCCGCGTCGATCATCCGCAACCGTCAGCCCCTTGCCGCTTATTTCCCAGACACGATTGATATCGAGCTATCGCGATACCCGTCCGTGGGAAAATTAAAGGTTCTTATGGGCGCCACGGGCTTTGTTGATATCGGGGAAACAACCGTTGAGTGCTCTTACTCGATAGAGGATATCCAAGCCTACCGTGACAAGGCGTTCTCCTCTCTGCATTATATTAGTGAACGCGCGTTTCGGGATGGCATTAAGAGCATGGAACGGGATTTGAAGAACGGGCCAATACCTTGCGCGTCACGCTACACGATGCTTTGGGGACGTAAGCCGGCCGCGTGAAATTAGCTTGCGAAGCATGAATTCTGCCCTTGGATTCATGAAAAGGTTGTGCCTAAATACACGACCTCGGGCAAACAGAAATACCATCTAGCAGCGCTTGACGGAGCGGAAATGTGAAAATCGGTTTTATCGGTCTGGGCAATGTGGGCGGAAAATTAGCCGGGAGTTTGCTGCGCAACGGCTATGAATTGACAGTGCGCGACCTCGATCGCGCCGCAGCGCAACCGTTTCTCGATAAGGGCGCACAATGGGCCGAAACGCCAAAGCAGATGGCTGAGGCCGTCGATATGACCATAACCTGTCTGCCCTCCCCGGCCGCGAGTGCGGCGGTCATGGAAGCGGACGACGGCATATTGGCGGGGCTTGGCGCAGGCAAAATATGGGCCGAGATGAGCACGACCGACGAACAGGAAGTGTTGCGCCTCGGCAAGCTCGTCAACGCGCAGCTCGCCGAGCCGGTGGACTGCCCTGTATCCGGCGGTTGCCATCGGGCCGCGACCGGCAATATCGCCATCTTTGCGGGCTGCGAACGCGACACATTCGAACGGATATTGCCGGCGCTAACCACCATGGGGCGCCGAATCCTGCATACCGGCCCCCTTGGATCCGCGTCAATACTGAAGGTGGTCACTAATTATCTCGCCACCGCCAATCTCGTCACCTTATGCGAAGCGTTGGTTACTGCGAAGAAATCCGGCATGGATCTCAACACCACCTACGAAGCCATCCGTGTATCGTCCGGTAATTCGTTCGTCCATGAAACGGAAAGCCAGGTCATTCTCAACGGCAGCCGTGACATCAATTTCACGATGGACCTCGTTGCTAAAGATATCGGGCTTTTTCAAACGCTAGCGGATCGCGCCGAGATACCGTTGGAAGTAGCGCCTGTGCTAGTCGAAATTTTCAAAAATGGGTGCGAACGCTACGGCGATCGCGAGTACTCCCCCAACATTATTAGACGATTGGAAGAAGCCTGTGATGTGTCGATTCGTGCACCTGGGTTTCCCGCGGAAATACTGGACGACGAGCCCGAGGAGCCCGGGTACGAGGTAATTCCAAAAGCTCAAGAACACCACATTGACGAGGGCCGTCGCTAGCGGATAACCGCCAATCAAAACAAAATCAAATTTATGGGCCGACCGCTACGTAACTCGGCCAGCCGAAAGGGACCATTCAGTCGCGATATCGCGCCTTTAGTGCCATCGAACCCCCCGAAAACATTGCTTAAACCGCGTTTTTGGGCTACTAAGATAACAATCCAGGGATACGATTATTTGCCTACGAGGCTATTCTGAAACGATGAAATCACTCGCAAAATTACTGATTTGCCCGTTACTTGTGGGCTCCCCGGTCACCGCCTTCGCATTGGGATTGGGCTCGCTGCAGGTTCACTCCGGATTTGAAGAGGCGCTGGACGCGGAAATCGATCTCCGGTCCGTGGACCCGGAAACGGCAGCCGAGTTGAAGGTGACCCTTGCATCGCCGGAAGAATTTTCGCAGGCCGGCGTTGATCGAGGCGCACATCTAATGGCAATTGAGTTCGAAATCTCGCAGGACTCGAACGGCAACACGACCGCACGGCTTACGACGGTGCAGCCGTTCAGAGAACCGGTTTTGCATATTCTCGTGGTTGCGGAGTGGCCAGGAGGCCGGCTCGCACGCGAGTACACCGAATTGATACAACCGCCGGATTTGCTGAGCGATCAGGAAACGGCTGCCGCAGACCAAGAAATTCCGGAGGCGAGTGAAATGTTGGCAGCGACGACACAATCGGTTACGGAATCGGCCACCACCGCTGAACAGAGCGAGGCCGCAAGCATGTCGCCGCAACCGTCACCGGCCGAGAATGTCGAGACCACGTTCGGGCCCACGAAAAAGGGTGACACGTTAGCGGCAATCGCGGCTTGGGCGCTGACAATAAATAGCGGCGGCGATGTCACCGACGCACAGATGATCGTTGCATTATTACACGATAATCCGGACGCGTTTATCGATGGCGACGTCAACTTATTGAAGGTGGGACAATTACTCTCGTTACCTTCCGTGGAGACAATTTCAGCCACGTCGCCACAACAGGCCTCTAAATTCATTGCCGATCAGTACGCCGCATTCAAGGAGCGCAGTCGCGCCCTCGGATCCGCTTCCATGGATGTGGCTTCCGCGCGACCGGAATCGAGTTCGGATACGGCAGCCGCTGCCGCCAACAATGCGATGACAACCGACGAGGAAACGGCGATGGTTGAAAAAGCCGATCAACTCCGCGGTGAAGTCTCGACCTTGGAACAAGAGCTGTCGTCCCGCGAAGTACAAAACAAGGATCTTCAAAGCAAAGTCGATAAACTCGAAAAAGAATTGAAGGATACGATTCGCTTGACTAAGGCTAGCGACGAAAAACTGGCCGAAATTGTCAATCAGTAGTTGATTGGCACCCGGGCAGACGCCCGGATGACGTTGTAGTCGAGTCGCTTAGCTCGCGTATCCGTGTGGATGGGTCTGGTGCCACTGCCACGCATTTGCGACTATCGTCTCGATTTTCGAACACGTCGGTTGCCAACCCAGCGCCGCAATAAGTTTTTGTGGATCGGCCACGAGCCGCGCCGGATCGCCCGGGCGCCGCGGCGCAATTTTATGTTCGATCGACCGGCCGGTGACGCGCTCGGCTACCGCAATCACCTCCAGCACTGAGTAACCCGTGCCGGTTCCGATGTTATAGACTTGGGCCGTGCCCGAATCGATCCGTTGCAATGTCGCCCAATGCGCCGATGCAAGGTCATCGACATGGATATAGTCGCGAATACAGGTGCCGTCAGGCGTGTCATAATCGTTGCCGTAAACCTGTAACGTCTCCTTTTGGCCGAGCGCACACTGCAGGACCAATGGCAGCAAATGCGGCTCCGGGTCGTGATCCTCGCCGTGCTGGCCATCCGCCGCCGCACCGGCGGCATTGAAGTAACGCAACAAGGTGTAACCGAATCCGTAGGCCGCGGCACAATCACGGATCATCCACTCCACGGCTAACTTGGTGCGCCCGTAAGGATTGACCGGCTCCTGAGGTAAAGACTCGCTAATCAGGTCGTGGCCCGTGATGCCATAGGTCGCGCAGGTGCTGCTGAACACCAGGCGCGAGACCCCGGTGCTACGCATCGCTTGTAGAACCGACAAACTGCCCGCCACATTGTTTTCGTAGTAACGCTGCGGATGAATAACCGATTCCCCCACGTAGGCCAGCGCGGCAAAATGCATGACCGCCTGCGCCCCGGTATCCCGCAACGCCGACACCAAACCGGACTGGTCCCTGATATCACCGACGATCAGGCGATCCGCCGGGACGGCCGCACGGTGCCCGGCCGAAAGATTGTCGTAGGCGACCGCATCCTCGCCGTGGCCGAGTAAGTACCGCAAACACGCACTGCCAACATAACCGGCACCACCGGTAACTAAAATCCGCATCAATTTATTTTTAATTTTCGAGAAATACTTTCATTCACTATTACTAAGCGCTAACTCAAACCGAAATCTGCTCTAGCACCAGTCGTAAATTGGCAGGAATGGGCACGGGCTTGCGGCTCTCCCGGTTGACAAACACATGCACGAAATGCGCGAGGGCCACCGGGTCGTCGTCGCCGGCTTTGAATAATCCGATCTCGTAGCGCACGCTCGAATTGCCGATGTGTGCGACCCGTAAACCCGCGTCAATAATATCGGGAAACGCGATGGCCTGCAGATACCGGCATTGGCTTTCGACCGCGACCCCAATCACCTCGCCGCCGTGGATATCCAACACCCCGTTGTCGATAAGATAGCGATTGGCGA
>Ga0224497_10001452_pt1 | contig 15117 bp, 15 predicted proteins | sample SF_Jul11_sed_USG_4_FD_167970 | JGI IMG/M metagenome (GOLD analysis project Ga0224497, IMG submission 167970) | Sediment microbial communities from San Francisco Bay, California, United States - SF_Jul11_sed_USGS_13 | ecosystem: Environmental > Aquatic > Marine > Sediment | place: USA... | reverse complement strand
GGTCATTATCTTTGTGCTGTTTTACTTTTTGCTGATCCGTCCGCAGCACAAGCGTCAGAAAGAACATCGCCAGATGGTCGAAGCGCTCGAGACGGGTCAGGAGGTTGTGACGGGTGGCGGCGTGCTAGGCAAGGTGACCGACGTCGGTGATCTCTGGATTACGGTCGAAGTGGCCAACGGCGTGTCGCTGAAGGTCCAGCGAAGCACGATTGCAGCGCTCATGCCGAAAGATACGATCAAGAACGCTTAAGCACAGCCATGAACCGCTATCCACTCTGGAAGAATTTGCTCGTTGTCGGGATCGTGCTGTTCGGTGCGCTCGTCGCCGCGCCGAACCTGTTCGGTGACGATCCTGCGCTGCAGATCACCCGAGAGGACGCCCGCCCGCTGGACCAGTTTACGGTCAGTGCGGTCACGGCGAGACTCGATGCCGATGAGATCGCGTTTACTGCAGCCGAGGTCGAGGACGGCGCAGTGCTCGTGCGCTTCCCGGATGTCGCTTCACAGCTGAGAGGCAGCGCCGCACTCGGTGAGGAGTTGCCGTTTCACGTCGTTGCGCTGACACTCGCGCCGCGCACGCCGGCGTTCTTCCGCTTGCTCGGCCTGCAGCCGATGAGCCTCGGCCTCGATCTGCGCGGCGGAGTGCATTTCCTTTATCAGGTCGATCTCGATTCGGCCCTGCGCCAGTATCTCGAAACGTACGAATCCGACCTGCGCGCCGCGCTACGCGAGGCGGGCATCCGTAACCGCATGAGGGTCAACGGCGACGTCATCGAAGTGCCGATCGTCGACGCCGAGCAATTCGATGCGGCCGAAGAGATCGTGTATGCGCTCGATCCGCTACTGTCGATCGGCAGGGCAAACTTCGACGGCGACCGCGGCTTTCGGGTCGAGCTCTCGCCGATACAGGTTACGGAGCGGCAGAATTTCGCGATTCAGCAGAACACCATCACGTTGCGAAATCGCGTCAACGAGCTCGGCGTCGCTGAGCCTGTCGTGCAGCGCCAGGGGCTCAATCGAATTCTCGTGCAGCTCCCGGGCGTGCAGGACCCGTCGCAGGCCGAGCGCATCCTCGGTGCGACCGCAACCTTGGAGTTTCGGCTCGTCGATACCGAAAACGATGCTTTCGAGGCCGAACGGCGCAATCGACCACCGCTGAACTCGATTTTGCGCTTCGATCGAGGGGGTATCCCGACGTTATTGCGCCGCGACGTAATCGTGTCGGGCGATCAGCTCACAGATGCGACTTTCATTTACCAGCAGGGTCAGCCGGCCGTGAACGTACGCCTGAACAATCAGGGCGCAAGCCGCATGCTCGAGACGACACAGGCGAACCTGAACCGGCCTATGGCTATCCTGTTCATCGAGGAAAAGCCCGAGCTCATCGAGCGCGATGGCGAGGAGATTCTGAGGACGACGCGCGAGGAGACGGTCATCAGCTCGCCGGTCATTCGCGGCGTGTTCTCGAGCAATTTCCAGATTACGGGCATTACGCCTATCGAAGGCCAGGACCTCGCGTTGCTATTGCGCGCGGGCGCGCTTGCAACGCCGATCGTCAAAGTAGAGGAACGTACGATCGGGCCCAGCCTCGGTCAGGACAATATCGAACGCGGTCGTGCAGCCATCGTGATCGGTTTCTTGGCCGTCGTCCTCTTCATGGCCATCTACTACCGCGTGTTCGGACTCGTCGCCAACGTTGCGCTATTCGCGAATCTGGTGCTCATCATCGCGCTGTTGTCGCTCCTGCAGGCTTCGCTGACCCTGCCCGGCATCGCAGGCATCGTCTTGACCGTCGGCATGGCCGTCGATGCGAACGTGCTGATTTTCGAACGAATCCGTGAGGAGTTGCGCAATGGCGTGTCACCTCAGGCCAGCATCCGTGCGGGCTACGACAAGGCATTTTCGACGATTGCCGATGCAAACATCACGACGTTGATTGCGGCCATGGTGCTGTTCGCCTTCGGCACGGGTCCGATCAAGGGCTTTGCGGTGACGCTGACCTTGGGCATCGTGACGTCGATGTTCACAGCGATTATCGGCACGCGCACGCTCGTGAATTTCATTTACGGCTATAGGCAGGTCGACCGATTGTCGATCGGCGGCCGAGCGTTGCAGACGTAATGCTGTTCGGTAAGACTCCGAGCTTCAACTTCATGGGCGGGCGGCGCATCGCGCTCGCGTGCTCGGCCGTTGTCATCGTGATTTCGCTGGGATCGATATTCACGCGTGGCCTGAACTTCGGGATCGATTTCACGGGCGGTGTCCTGCTCGAGGTCGAGTATACCGGCGCCGCGGATCTTGCTGGCATTCGCAGCACGCTCGTCGAGGCAGGATTCGAGACGCCGCTCGTGCAGAATTTCGGCACGGTCAACGACGCGCTGATCCGGCTACCGCCTCAGGAAGAGCAGGACGGTGGCGATATCCGCGACAGCGTTCTCGGTGTGCTTCAGGCCACCGATCCGACCGTCGAGCTGCGCCGCATCGAGTTCGTCGGGCCGCAGGTAGGCGCCGACCTGGCGGAGCAGGGCAGCCTCGCGATGCTCATCGCGCTGATCCTGATCTTCGTCTACGTCATGTTGCGCTTTCGCTGGAAATTCGCCGTCGGAACGATTGCTGCGCTCGCGCACGATGTCACACTCGTATTCGGTTTTTTCTCGATCTTCGGTTTCGGCTTCGATCTGACAATCGTCGCGGCGGTTCTGGCGACAATAGGCTACTCGCTCAACGACACGATCGTCGTGTTCGATCGCATTCGTGAGAATTTCAGGCTCATGCGCCGCGGCACGGCCGCGGAAATTATCAACGCGTCGATCAATCAGATGCTTGCGCGCACCCTGATCACGAGTTTGACGACGTTGCTCGTGTTGACCTCGCTTTATTTGCTCGGCGGGGAGACCGTTTCCGGTTTTGCACTCGCGCTCATCGTCGGTGTCGTCGTTGGAACCTACTCGTCGATCTACGTTGCGAGCGCCTCGGCGCTGGCGCTCGACGTTCGGCCTGTCGACCTCATGCCGCCAAAGCGCGAGGAAATCGACGAGCTTCCCTGAGGAGTTCGGGGACAGTTACCTGAATTGAATACCGGTAACGCGTCGCGCAACCTACCCGAACAATTCAGGTAACTGTCCCCGAACTCCTCATCTTCCTCGCAATCGGTGCGAGAAGTTTCGAAAGGGCTGCGTATATCTTCGGGTTGCCAGCAACAACGCGGCCGTTATCCAGGTAGGTGTCGTCGCCTTCGAAGTCACTGATGCGACCGCCGGCCTCGCGGATCATCAGCGCGCCGGCGGCGATGTCCCAGATGTTCAGGCCAAGCTCCCAGAAACCGTCGACGCGGCCCGCGGCCAGATAACAGAGGTCCAGCGCAGCCGAGCCGGGGCGCCGGATGCCCGCACTCTCGCCCATAACGGCCTTGAGCATCTCGAGATAGCCGTCGACGTCATCCGTGCCGTGCCGATACGGAAAACCCGTCGCGATCAGTGACTCGCTGAGCCGGAGGCGCTGGCTCACGCGAATGCGCCGGCCGTCGAGCTGTGCGCCCTGGCCGCGCGTGGCCGTGAAGATCTCTTGACGCAATGGGTCGTAGACGACGCCATGCTCGAGCTGATCTTTGTGCCGCACGGCGATCGAGACGGCGAAGATGGGGAAGCCGTGAATGAAGTTCGTCGTGCCGTCGAGGGGATCGATGATCCATTCGAAGTCGTGAGTGCCCTGCCGGCCACGTTCCTCAGCGAGTATCGCGTGGTCGGGGTAGTACTCGTGGATGACCTCGACTATGGCTTGTTCAGCGCGATGATCGACCTCCGTCACGAACTCGTTTCGACCCTTGTCCGTAACCTCGAGCCTGTGAAGCTGATTGAGCTGACGGATCATGACGTCGCCCGCCCGGCGTGCGGCTTTTACCGCGACATTGACCATTGCATGCATGTGATCGTGCGACCGGAAGGTTTCTGAGGCTGTCAGGCCGGTTGGCCCGGGACGGGTAGAATACACGCTTGGTCCGGAGAAATATTGCACTGATGTTGCCTGAATCGATCCAAATACCCATCCGCGTCGTACTGGTCGAGACCTCGCACCCTGGCAATATCGGCGCGAGCGCGCGGGCGATGAAGACCATGGGTCTCAGCGAGCTCGTGCTCGTCGCGCCCAAGTCGTTTCCGAGCGCCGATGCAACCGCCCGGGCCTCCGGGGCTGATGACGTTCTCGCCCGCGCAACCGTGCGCGCGTCGTTGACCGAGGCGATTGCGGATTGCGTGCACGTCATCGGTGCCAGCGCCCGTTCGAGAAGCCTTCAGTGGCCGACGATCGATGCGCGTAGCTGTGCAGCGAAACTTTGGGACCAGGCTGCGGCTGGCCCGGTCGCGGTCGTTTTCGGCCCCGAGCACTCGGGGCTGACGAACGAGCACCTCGCGCGTTGTCACGAACTCATGCATATCCCTGCGAGCCCGGACTATTCCTCATTGAATCTTGCGATGGCTGTGCAGGTGGTCTGCTACGAGCTACTCATGGCCCATCCGGAGATTGCGACATGGCGGGCCGGGCTCGGGGAGGAACGGCGAGATGCGCCGCTGGCGACGGCGGAGGAAATCGAAGCGTTTCACATCCATCTCGAGGACCTCATGCGCCGCACGGGCTTTTTGAACCCGGACCACCCGCGTCAGCTCAAGCTCAGGTTGCGCCGCATCTTCAATCGCGCGCAGCTCGATCAGACCGAGGTCAATATTTTGCGCGGCCTGTTCGCCGCGGCAGACCCGGATAAGAGCGATCGTAGGGCAAAGTCATGACCACTCGAGACGTCTATCTCGACTACGCGGCGACGACCCCAGTCGATCCCGCTGTCGCCGAGGCCATGGCCCAGTGCCTCGGCCGTGACGGCGATTTTGCGAACCCATCGTCCGCACACTGTTTCGGCCAGGCCGCTGCGCATCGTGTTGAGAAAGCCAGGACGCAGATCGCCGAGCGCATCGGTGCGTCCGCGGACTCGATCATCATCACGTCCGGCGCGACGGAATCCGACAACCTCGCATTGCAGGGTGTTATGCATGCGTGCCGCGAGCGCGGCGACCATCTCATCACGGCGCGTACCGAGCACAAAGCCGTGCTCGACACCGCCGCGGCGCTCGAGCGTCAAGGGTTCGAAGTCACGTATTTGGATTGCGCTAGTGACGGTCTGATCGATCCTGACGCGCTCGCGACGGCAATCACCGATGCGACCGTGCTCGTGTCGATCATGCATCTGAATAACGAGACCGGTGTAATCCAGGACCTCGCCGTGCTCGGGGAGCGCTGCCGGCGCCACGGCGTGCTCCTGCATGCCGATGCGGCGCAGAGCATCGGCAAAGTCGGCGTCAACGTCGCCGAATGGCCCGTCGATCTCCTGTCGCTGACGGCGCACAAGGTCTACGGCCCGAAAGGTGTGGGTGCGCTATATGTGCGCCCCGGTGTGCCGCTCGTTCCGCTGATGTTCGGTGGTGAGCAGGAGCGGGCGCTGCGGCCGGGCACGCTGCCCGTCCATCAGATCGTTGGGATGGGCCGAGCCTACGAAATCGCCGACCCGGCCGTCGAGGCCCCTCGGCTTGCTGCGCTAAAGGAACGCTTGTGGGCGGGTCTGTCCGGCATCGACGGCGCGCGGCGTAACGGACACGCTGAGCGCTGCTCGCCACACGTTCTCAACATCACGTTCCCCGGCGTCAATGGAGAGAGCCTCAGGCTCGCAATCGCGGAAATCGCGGTCTCGGCAGGATCGGCGTGCAACGCTGAAACGCCAGAATCCTCCCACGTGCTCAGCGCAATGGGGCTCAGTGACGCGCTGGCGGAGAGCACACTACGCTTGAGCCTCGGGCGCTACACGACGGTTGAGGAGATCGACTACGTCGTCGGGCGCATCACGGCTGAGGCGAACCGGCTGCGCGGGCTATCGGTGAGCGCCCCCGCATGGTGCCGGAGCTGATACTGCCCAGCCCCGCTTTACGCTAAACTGCTGAGTTGGCAATGGAATACAGCCCCGAGGTCAAGCGGCGCCTGAAGTTACCGGAACGCGCCGGACTCATGCCCGACCCGGCATCGCCGTTCGTCATGGGTGATGCCGAGGATCGCAGTCTGAACGTCTGGGTGCGGTTTCAGGTCCAACTGCACGACGGCACGATCGGCGCGGTCAGGTTTGAGGCATACGGGTGTCCGCATTTCGTCGCGGCAGCAGATTGGCACGCCGAGCGGCTGGAAGGGTGCCCGAGCGGCGCGCTCGCCGAGCCGGACACGCGCGCGGTGCGGGATGTCCTCGACGTGCCGACCGAGAAGTTCGGCAAGCTGCTCGTGATCGAGAACGCGCTCGTAGCTTGCGCGACTGAAGTCGCCGCATGACGCGATCGATCTTCGCAAGGCAGGAGCCTTCGACTGGAACGAAAAGATGGTTTCACTGACACACAACGCGGCTGAGCGCGTGCGCACGTTCTTGGAGCAGCGCGGACACGGCTTGGGGCTCAGAGTCGGTATCAAGAAGACCGGCTGCAACGGCTATGCCTACATTATCGATTATGCGGACTCTGTCGATGCCGACGATGAGATCTTCGATCAGCAGGGCGTCAAGGTCATCGTAGACCGCAAGAGCCTCGAGCTCATCGACGGAACGGAGGTCGATTTCGTTAAGCAGGGCCTCAACGAGGCATTCAAATTCCGCAATCCGAATGTAAAGGGCGAATGCGGCTGTGGCGAGAGCTTCAGCGTGTGAGCACACGAATTCGTGTATCCACTGTAAAAGGGTTAATGATGGCAACAGAGCGCACTTTTTCGATCGTGAAGCCGGACGGCGTGCAGAAGAACCTAATCGGCGAGATCTATCGCCGCTTCGAGGGTGCCGGTCTCCAGATCGTGGCGGCGAAAATGCTGAGGCTTCGGCAGGATCAGGCAGAGCAGTTTTACGCCGTGCACAAAGAGCGGCCGTTTTATCCCGATCTCGTCAAATACATGACATCGGGGCCGGTCGTCGTACAGGTATTGGAGGGTGAGGATGCGATCAGCAGGAATCGTGAACTCATGGGCGCGACCGATCCGAAGCAGGCGGCCGCGGGCACGATCCGCGCCGACTTTGCCGACTCGATAGAGGAGAACATCGTGCATGGGTCCGACGGTCCGGACACAGCTGCACAGGAGATCGCGTTCTTTTTCGCGGGAGCGGAGATTTGCCCGAGAACACGCTAAGCGCGGCTCGTACAGATCCCGGTAAGCTCAATTTGATCGGGCTCGCTGGACGGGATCTAGAGGACTTCTTCGGCAGTCTGGACGAACGGCCTTACCGTGCGCGGCAGCTGCTCGGTTGGTTGTATCAGCGCGACGTGCTGGATTTTCGCCGGATGACCGATATCAGCTTGCGACTGCGCGAGCGGCTCGAGCTTATCGCTTCGCTCGCGCTGCCCGATGTCATTCGCGAAGAACGCTCGGTAGACGGGACCCGCAAGTGGCTCATCGATGTCGGTGCGGGACAGGCGGTCGAGTCGGTTTTTATTCCCGAACCGGGCCGTTCGACGTTATGTATTTCCTCGCAGGCGGGTTGTGCAATGGATTGCTCGTTCTGCGCGACCGGCAAGCAGGGCTTCAACCGGAATCTCACGGCCGCAGAAATTCTTGGTCAGGTCTTGATCGCCCGGCGCGCGCTCGGGGCCGACACGCCCCTGACGAACATCGTGTTCATGGGCATGGGAGAACCACTCGCAAATTATCGAAACGTAATCCCCGTGGTCAAGTTGCTTATCGACGACTGCGCGTTTGGTCTTTCGCGGCGTCGCGTCACGATCAGCACGGCCGGCCTCGTGCCACAGATTCGCAGGCTGTCCGAGGACTGCAACGTCGCGCTCGCGGTGTCGTTGCATGCACCGCACGATTCGCTGCGCGACGAGCTCGTTCCGATAAACAGGCGTCATCCGATCGCGGAATTGCTCGAAGCATGCTGGCAATATGCCGACTGTCTCGCTTCGCGGCAGGTCACGTTCGAGTATGCGATGCTGCGTGATGTAAACGACGATGTGTCGCACGCGCGAGCGCTCGGGCACCTGCTCCGGGGTAGGCCCGCGAAAGTGAATTTAATTCCCTTCAACGCGTTTCCAGGGACGCGCTACGAGTGCTCATCGAGCGCGAAGATCGATGAATTCTGTAACGCATTGAGGGCGGCCGGCGTCTTCGCCACGATACGTAAGACCCGGGGAGACGATATCGCTGCGGCCTGCGGCCAGCTTGCCGGGCAGGTCAAGGACCGTACGCTGTCGCGTTTAGGCGCTAAACTAACGAGAGTCACCAATTGATGGGCCTAGCCATGCGAATCAGTGTTGTCCTTCTCGCTCTGAGTCTCATTCAGGGCTGCGTCACGACGACGCCCTCGGTCAACCCCGTGCAACCCGAGCAAGCGGCTTTGCGCAATCTCGACCTCGGCGTCGCCTATATGCGCCAGGGGCGGCCGGATCTCGCGTTGAGTAGCCTGCGGGAGGCGCTCGAGTTCAACCCGCGGCTCGCGTCTGCGCACAGTTCGATCGCGCTCGTCTACGAGCAGCTCGACGAGCCCGAGGCGGCTGAAGAGCACTACGCGCGTGCGACCCAGCTCGCGCCTAACGACGGGTCTGCGGCGAATAGCTACGCGGTGTTTCTCTGCCGCGCCGATCGCTGGCAGGAGGCCGAGCGGTTTTTCCGCCGAGCTGCCGATAGCAGCAGCTACGGGACGCCCGCCGTTGCGCTCACGAATGCGGGCGTCTGCGCACGCACGGCCGGTGATCTCGCGGATGCCGAGCGTTACTTTCGTGAGGCGCTCGAACGCGACGCGGTCGCCGCCGATGCGCTGTACCACATGGCCGATCTGACTTTTCGGACTGAGGACTACCTGTCCTCACGAGCGTTCACGCAACGCTATCTTGCGTCGACCGCGAGCAACCCGGCCGTCTTGCTGATCTGCGTGCAGGTCGAGCGGCGGCTCGGCGCGGATGCCGCCGCGCAGCGATGTGCGGAGCAGCTCAGAAGCGGCTTTCCGAACTCGGCAGAAGTGGCGCGGCTCGAGGCGCTAGAGATCAATGAGTCGAGATGATCTCCAACCTGCATCGTCCGAGACCTCGGACGATGAGCTAAGCATCGGCCAACGTCTTCGGGCAGCGCGCGAGGCACACCCTCTAACGCTTACGCAGATCGCTGCCGAATTGCGCATCGAGCTCAAATTCCTCACCGCGCTCGAGGAAGACCGTTTGGATGAGTTCCCGGCGCCGGTTTTTACCAAGGGCTATCTCAAGCAGTACGGTGGGTTGCTCGGCCTGGATGAGGGCGACCTGCTCGCCCAATACTACCGCCAGGTCGACGTAGGTGAAGTACCCGTCATGCAAATCAGGCCGATTCGCCTGCGTGATGAGGATCAGATTCGTCACTGGATTGCGGCAGGTGTCGTGCTGGTGCTGTTGATCGGTGGCCTCGTCGCCTGGTGGCTGTCGCGTCCCTCGGCCGAGCCTGTGCCCGTCGAAAGTGCCGGGGCGCTGCTATCGGAGCCGCCTATCGAGACATCCGTGGAGGACGCTGTTGCACCGGCCATGGTGCTCACGCCCGGGGTCGTCGCGGAGCCCGAGATCGATCCGGATCTCGTCGGCCCCACGGTCGAGCAAACCGCGGTCGGGCCGGCAGCAGCCGTGCCCGAGGACCCCGCGCCCGGCGTCACCGTGCAGGTCGAAGTTGGTTTTCTGGAGGACTGCTGGACGGAGATTTCCGACGCTCGTGGTGAGAGGCTCTTTTATGGTCTCGGTAGCGCCGGTGCTCGTTCCCGCTTCGGCGCGCGACTGCCGATCTCGATATTTTTCGGTAACGCGAGCGGCGTAGAGCTGACCGTCAACGGCGAAAGCTACCCCGTGCCGGCTGGCAGCCGCCAGGGCAACCTTGCGCGCTTCGTCATCGCCGACTCGGGGGTCTGAATCCATGGCGGAGCTCATCCAGCCGGTACGCGGCATGAACGACGTGCTTCCCGGCGACGCGGCCGCGTGGGCCTTCGTGGAATCGAGCGCGAGTGACCTGCTGGATGGTTATGGCTACACGCGGATTCGCACGCCGGCCGTAGAGCGTACCGAGCTTTTCAAACGATCGATCGGTGAGGCGACCGACATCGTCGAGAAGGAAATGTACACGTTCGAGGACCGCAACGGCGATAGCCTAACGCTGCGACCGGAGGCGACGGCGGGCATGGTCCGGGCGGGTTTGAGTCACGGCCTGTTTCACAATCAGCAACAGCGAATGTGGTGCAGCGGTCCGATGTTTCGCCACGAAAAACCGCAGAAGGCACGATACCGACAATTTCATCAGCTCAGCGTAGAGGCCGTCGGTTTCGCGGGGCCCGAGATCGACGCCGAGCTCATTGCAATCTCCGCGCGGCTCTGGCGTGCGCTCGGGCTCGAGAGCCCGGCACTCGAGCTCAACTCGCTCGGCACGCCGCAATCCCGTGCCCGGTATCGAGAGGCGCTCGTCAGTTATCTCTGCGCACATCGGGACGTTTTGGACGCCGATAGTCTCCGGCGGCTGGAGACGAATCCGCTGCGCATCCTCGACAGCAAGAATCCGGAGCTTGCCGAGATAATCGCCGGCGCACCATTGCTAGCTGATTTCCTCGACGTGGAGTCGCAGGCGCATTTCGAGCAGGTCAAGCAGCTACTCGACGACGTCGGGATTGAATTCGTGCTCAATCCACGGCTCGTGCGGGGTCTCGACTATTACACTCGCACCGTCTTCGAGTGGGTGACCGACCGTCTAGGTGCGCAGGGGGCGATTTGCTCCGGTGGGCGTTACGATGGCTTGATTGCCCAGCTGGGCGGCCGTGACACGCCGGCGAGCGGTTGGGCTCTGGGCTTTGAGCGAGTCGTGGAGCTATTGGACGCCGAAGGCGCCGAGATTCCCGAGCAGCTCCCCGACGCCTATCTCGTCACGGCGGGTGATGAGGCGCGACGTCGGGCATTTGCGGTAGCCGAGACGCTGCGCACGGATCTGCCAGCACTCAGGCTCGCGATGGACTGTACGGCCGGCGGCTTCAAGGCGCAGCTGCGCCGCGCAGACCGCAGCGGTGCGAGGCTCGCACTGATCATCGGCGAGGACGAGCTCAGCTCGGGCTGCGTGAGCGTCAAGCCGCTACGCAGCGACGCACCGCAGACGATCGTGAAATTCGAGGAGCTCGCCGCGGCGTTGCTCCGCGAAGCGACACAATAAGCTTAAGATAGGCGGCCGGAAGATAGCCGGGAGGCTCGTGTGGACGAATTTCTTTCCGAAAAAGAGCAATTGGAGCAGATCCGCGACTGGTGGAAGGAGTACGGTTGGTACCTCATCGGCGGCGCCGTGCTCGGCGGCGCGCTGTTGTTCGGCTGGACACGCTACCAGAGCTACCAGCAGCAGCGCGTGGAGATCGCGTCGGCTCTCTACGATGAGCTCTTCGCTGCCGTAGCGGATCGCGCTGACGTGCGGGCGACGGAGCTGTTGGCCGAGATCCGGGCTGAGTATGCCTCGAGCCCATACGCGGATCAGGCCGCCTTGTTGATGGCCTCACTACGACTCGACCAGCAGCAGCCTGAGGCCGCCGTTGATGAGCTGCGCTTCGTGCTCGAGGATACCGACGATGCAGAGCTTGCGCTCGTCGTTCGTCAGCGGCTTGCGCGACTGTTACTGCACATGGAGCGCTACGATGAGGTGTTGACGCTATTAGAGGACTTGGAGCCGAGTCGCTTCTCTGGGCGCTTCAGCGAGTTGCGCGGCGATGTGTATCTGGCTCAGGGTGAAGTCGACCGCGCGCGGACTGCCTACATGGAAGCGTACAACGCCGAGTTCACCGAGGTCCTCGATCGCAATGTACTGCAGATGAAGATCGACGATCTTCCCGTCGCTGCGATCGCGGATGCGCTACCGCAGCCCGAGGCCGAGCCTGCTGTCGAGCCAGGCGCGGGGGAGGGTGCGTGAGGCTACGTCTTGCGCTTTGCCTCGCAGCCTTTCTCGCAACCGCGTCAGGTTGCGGAATGTTTGGCGGCGGAGGCGAGGATCCGATCGAGCCGCCGGCCGAGCTCGTCGAGTTCGAGCCTCGCCTAGAAATCGACCGCGTTTGGAGTGCCCGCGTCGGCGGCGCGGCCGACGCCTTGCGTCTGGCGCTTGCGCCTGCGACGGACGGCACGCGAATTTACGCGGGCGCACATGACGGTCAGGCCGCGGCATTCGATGCCGAGACAGGCCGGCGTCTTTGGGCGACCCGCACGCAGCTGCCGCTCGCGGCGGGACCGGGCTTCGGCGGTGGTGTGCTGGCTTTCGGCACGAACGACGGTGATCTGATCACGTTGGACGCTGAAACCGGTGAGGAGCGTTGGCGCCTGCAGGTTGGCGGTGAGGTGCTTGCATCGCCGGCCATCGGCGGTGATGTCGTCGTTCTAAGTACGGTCGACGGGCGTTTGCGCGGATACTCGGTGCTCGACGGCCGCTTACGCTGGACCGTTGAGCACGCTGTGCCGGCACTGACCGTGCGTGGCAATACCGCGCCAGTGATCTCGGGGACGACCGTCGTAGCCGGATTCGACAACGGGCGGCTCGGCGCTTATGAAGTCGCTACGGGTGAGACCCGCTGGGAGGCGCCACTGACTGCCCCCGCCGGGCGCACGGAACTCGATCGTATCGTCGATATCAGCGCGGGCTTGGCGATCGTCGGCAACGACGTCTACGCCGTCGGCTACAACGGCCGGGCCGTTGCGGTCGGGCTGGAGACGGGCTTGCTGATATGGCAGCAAGAAATGTCGAGCTACGCAGGGCTCGGCGCCGGCTTTGCCGACGTTTACGTCGCCGATGACCTCAGTCAGGTTGTCGCGCTCGATCGCCAAAGCGGCACGCGACGCTGGACCCAGCCCGAGCTGCGACTACGGGACATCTCACGGCCAACGTTTTACCGAGGCACGGTCGTCGTCGGCGACCTCGAAGGGTATCTACACTGGCTGGACGCGCAGGACGGCAGCTTCCTCGCACGCGAACGCGTTGGCTCGCGGCGGATCACATCGGCACCGCTTGTGGTCGGAGCGATGCTCTACGCGCAAGGTGAAGATGGAACCCTTGCTGCTTTCACTATCGCCGAGGAAGATAGCTAGGCAGATGCCTAGGGTGCATTATGCTCCCCGCAGTTGCGCTCGTCGGTCGGCCAAATGTCGGTAAATCTACGCTTTTCAATCAGCTGACCCGTTCACGTGATGCGCTCGTCGCGGATTTCCCTGGGCTAACACGAGACCGGCGCTACGGTTTTGCCGAGGCCGCGGGCCAGCGGTTTCTCGTCGTGGATACCGGGGGTCTCGGCGGGGATGAGACCGAGCTCGGGCAGCTTGCCGAGCGCCAGACGGAGCTGGCAATCGCCGAGACCGACGTTATCGTATTTGTCGTGGATCATGCCGATGGACTCACGGGTGACGACTCGCGTATAGCCGAGGAACTGCGCGGCGCTGACAAGCCCGTCATCGTCGCCGTGAACAAGGCCGAGGGTGTTGCACCGGAGATTGCCGAGGCTGAGTTTCACGCGCTCGGGCTCGGCGCGCCCGTCAGTATCGCCGCGCTGCACGGCCGGCGTCTCAACGTACTCACCGGCGCCGTACTCGAGGCTTTGCCTAAATCAATCGATCAACCTCCCGAGCTCGGTGAGGATGCCGGTCCGGGCGTTGCCGTCGTCGGGCGACCGAACGTCGGCAAGTCGACGCTCATCAACCGTCTAATCGGCGCGGAGCGTATGGTCACGTCTGCTGCCCCAGGGACGACGCGAGACAGCGTGCACGTTCCGTGCGAGCGTGCCGGGGAGCGCTTCGTGCTCATCGATACGGCCGGGATCCGCCGTCGCGCCAAAGTCAGTGAAACGGTTGAGAAATTCAGCGTGGTGCAGAGCCTCAGGGCGATCGAAGAGGCTGGGGTCGTCGTCGTGCTTCTCGATGCGCGCGAGGGAGTCACCGACCAGGATCTGCACCTGCTCGGGCTCGTCGTCGAACGTGGCCGCGCGTTGACTATTGGTGTCAATAAATGGGATCACCTCCCGCAAACGCAGCGGCGCGAGGTCGAGGCCCAGATCGAGCGGAAGCTACAGTTTGTCTCGTTTGTGCGCGTGAATTTCATCTCAGCGTTGCACGGTAGCGGTATCGACACACTGCTCGAAGCCGCATTGGCCGCGTATCGTGCGGCTGGGAGAGCATTCCCGACGCCGCGTCTCAATGAAATTCTCGATCGCGCCATCACGGCGCATCCACCGCCTGTTGTCGCGGGCCGGCGGCTGCGATTGCGCTATGCGCACCAGGGTGGGCGCCACCCCCCGGTCATCGTGATCCATGGCGGGCGAACGGAGCGTATTCCAGCTCACTACCGTCGCTATCTGACAAACACGTTTCGCGATGTTCTCGGCCTCGAGGGAGCGCCGCTCAGGCTCGAGTTTCGTACCGGCGAGAACCCGTTCGCCGGCCGGCGCAACGTGCTCACGCGCCGTCAACTCAAGCGCCGCCAGCGCGTCATGCGCCACGGCCGTTGACGCAGCCCTGCTGATAATCCTGACCCCACTTTGCATCGCGCTGACGCCCGCGCGCGCCGCGGCGATTTTCTCATAACCAAATGTTACTAAGGCACGCACTCGGCGGTTTACACTGGGCGCCATCGAAGCAGGAGCTCGAGCTCGATGGGCAACGCGCGCAAGACTTTGATTATAGACAAGGACTTCCCGATGTATCGGGGCGGCACGCTCGTCCGGCCGACGATCGCTTATGAGACCTGGGGCGAGCTAAATGCGCGGGGCGACAACGCGATCCTGATTTTCACGGGCCTGTCGCCATCCGCCCATGCTGCCTCGTCCGTCGAGGACCCATCGCCGGGTTGGTGGGAGGAAATGCTCGGGCCCGGCCGCCCCCTCGACACGCGGCGCTTCTTCGTGATCTGCGTGAATTCCCTCGGCAGCTGTTTTGGCTCGACGGGGCCGGCTTCATTGGATCCAGCGACCGGCGAGCCGTACCGGCTGGCGTTTCCCGTGCTTTCACTCGAAGACGTAGCGCGCGGCGGATGGGAAGTCGTCCGTCATCTGGGGATTGAGCGACTTCACGCGGTCGTCGGCCCGTCGATGGGCGGAATGACGGCACT
>Ga0224497_10001449_pt1 | contig 15129 bp, 15 predicted proteins | sample SF_Jul11_sed_USG_4_FD_167970 | JGI IMG/M metagenome (GOLD analysis project Ga0224497, IMG submission 167970) | Sediment microbial communities from San Francisco Bay, California, United States - SF_Jul11_sed_USGS_13 | ecosystem: Environmental > Aquatic > Marine > Sediment | place: USA... | reverse complement strand
TTCGTTATGCGCTGAAGCCGATCGAACCCGAGCAGTTACGAAACGATATCAATGCGGCTGCAATTCAGCACCTCTACCTGCTGAACAATCCGGAATCAAGCAAGCGTCACCAGGTCGTCGATGAGCCGGAAACCGCTGAATCGTCGCCGACCATTAACAAATTTCTCGGCAAGATTCGTCATATACAACAGTCTCGCTCCGACCCGACGGACACCATTACTTGATCGTGCGAGTTTGCAGAAATGTCTGAATCAACAAACAACAGCTCACTGCCACTGCTGCTTTCGATCACCGGTGCTGTGGTGATTGTCGCCGTTGGCGGCTGGTTCTACCTGGAACAGGAAGAGTCGACCCGTACCGCACCCGCCCAAACGGATCCGGTCGAGCCCATTGTCGAAGCAAGCGAAACCATGCCGGACTCCGACGAAGTGGTCGCAGACGCGCCCGCCGCGGAGGAACCTGTCAATACGGTCGACGTCGAAGCAGAGTTGAGCAAAGCACGCCTGGCCGCCGGCGCGGATATTCTTGTATTCCCGGCGGGGCAAAGCGCGCTTCATTACTACGGCGAGGTGCTGGCGGCTGATCCTGAACACGAGGTGGCAGCTGCCGAGCTCGAGACCGTTCTGGCAACGGTTGCACGGCAGGTTTCTGACCTGATCGCCGGCGAGTCATTCGACGACGCCTATGCCATTGCCACACAGGTAGCACGCCTCCGTCCTGAACATGCGCTCGTCATCGAGGTTCAGCAGTCGCTCGATTCAATCACCGAAGAACAGGTTGCGTTTGCGATCGCACAAGCACAGGAAGGTAACGATGACGCGGCCGAGCAGTTGGTCGTCGCTGTCGAGGCTCTGCCAGGCCGGAATCCGGACTACATCACCGCTGTTCGCGAATCGATCGAAGAGATTCGCCAGGTTCGATTTGCCGCAGAGCGCGACCGGGTCGCCCGGGCACGGCTGGCGAACACCGAAGCAAAGGCGGCATGGGTAGACAGGGTCAACACCGCCATTTCTGTGGGCAACCTGATCACTCCTGCCGGTGCAAGCGCGCGCGACCTTCTTCTGGAGCAAAACGACTGGGCGGCAGAGCGGGAACAGCTGACCGCCAGCCTCGTCGCGTCCCTGGGTTCCACCGCAGAGTCGTTCATAGAATCCGGTCAGCTGGCGGACGCGGAAACGTTACTGGATAACGCCGCAGAGCTGACTGGCGACAGCGACCAGTTTCAATCCATCCGGGATTCGCTGGAACAGGCATTCGTCGCCGCGGAATCTGCTCGCATACTAAACCTGACTGAATTGGTTGCCCTCAACTCCGTTCCTGCACGTTACCCGCCCCGGGCCGAGGAAAAAGGAATCTCGGGTTGGGTCGATGTATATTTCACGGTGACGCCGTCTGGTGAAACCGCGAATATCGAGGTCACCGCAGCGGAACCCCAATCCATTTTCGATCGGGCCGCGATCAATGCCGTCGAAAAGTGGCTCTTCGAACCGGTCGAGTTTCGCGGCCAGGTAATCAGCCAGCGCGCGGCTGCAAGGCTCAAATTCGAACTCCAGTAGGGCCACGATGGTATGTGCCTGTGCACTCCGTAGCCTGGATTTCCGCCGATCTCTGACAAACTTTTCACGCACTTCGATCGGCGACAGCGATTCTCGATTACAATAACGACGGCGGCCCTGACACTGACCCGGGTAATGGCGAAGAAGAAACTCAAAAACGAAAAAGCCCTGCTCAAAGAGGCGCTCAGGATTGTAATGGAGGATGCGGTCCGGCGTGGCATCGTCGAGTTTGAGCCCACCGACTCACACGATCTCAAGATCCAGTATGTGTACCGGCTCCTGGTACACGACAAGGCGATCACACCATTGCCAAAAGACCAGCTGGACCTGCCGCATATCAAACATCGCCTCGCAATGTGGGCGACCCACCAGCTACCGGCGGACCACGAGCTGCTGCGGTAAGCGCCTAAAGCTCAACCATTAGTTTGCCGGTGTTTCCACCCGTAAACAGCAGATTGATGCCTTCTATCGCGCTTTCGAGGCCATGCAGCGTGTGGGCACGATACTTCAGATGGCCGCCCTTGTAGTAGGCAACCAGCGCTTCGGTCATCTTCGGCACATTGTCCCAGTGATCCGGCATCGTGAATCCCTGGATCGTCAAGCGCTTCCTGATGATGTTTAGCCAGTTGGGCCCAGGTGACGGTTTGTCGGTGTTGTAGTCGGAAATCATGCCGCAGACGATGATGCGGCCGTGCGCATTCATGCGCCAAAAGACGAGGTGCTGCACCGGGCCGCCGGTATTTTCGAAATAGATATCGATACCATCCGGCGTTGCGTCGGCAATCTGTTTCGCCAGATCGTCGGATTTGTAGTTGATGGCTTTGTCGAAACCCAGCTCGTCTTCGAGCCATCGACACTTTTCATCAGAGCCTGCAGTTCCAATAACGCGCAAACCTTCCGCTTTGGCGATTTGTCCGACCATGGAGCCAACTGACCCGGCCGCACCCGAGACAACCAATGTCTCACCGGCCTTCGGCTTGCCAATCTCGACGAGGCCCTGATAGGCAGTCAGTCCCGGCAGGGCCAGCACGCACAAAACTTCTTCCGCCGAAATGCCGGGTGGCAGAATTCTCAGGCCCTTGCCGTCACCAACGTAATACTCCGTCCAGCCCATCAGGCCGCCAACAGACGCGCCGACCGGATAGTCGCCGTTCCTCGATTCCACGATTTCGCCAACACCGCTGGAACGCATGATTTCACCAAGTTCGACCGGTGGTATATAGCTCCCTTTATCCGGCGACATCCAGCCCTTCATCGCCGGATCAAGCGACATGTGTGTCTGCTTCACGAGGATCTGCCCGTCCTTGAGGGTGGGTGTCTCCAACGTAACCGTTTCAAAGATGTCGGGCGTGATTTGCAGGCCGGGTCGTTTAACCAGCTTGATGGCTTTGTATTGCATGGCTGAATCCGATTGTTGTTTTTTTGGATGATGCTGGACTACGGTGAATTGTACCGGGATGCGCCATCCTTCCGGAATTTTCTTTACCGATGAGAAGCGCGCCGGAAATCATATTCGGGCGCCCGACGCCCGGCCGATACCAACGCATCGGCCGGTCCTGGCGTGAACCGGGGCAGCCCTCAGGTTTTCGGCCTCGCTGCCGATAAGGACTATCTGGGCACTCGCATACGTTAGGGACAGGTATGTCAGGTATCAAGAGCCTGCAGAGCACGTTCTTTGCTCCGCAAGTGAAACCACAATCGGCTGCTTCCGGGGGGTTGAAACCATTCTCGGTGGTTGGAAGTGATTCGGTTGCCGATATACGTTCCGCCCGCGACCGGCTTCTCAGGCTTTACAGCCAGCTCGAAAAACTGGCGGAGCTGTTTAACGTCAATACGCGTTTCAAACTGGACCTTCCGGACGCGCGCTCCACGACGGCACTGGGTCTCGACATGACGCATACGGCGGCATTTTTGAACTCTTACGAAGAAATAAACGCTGCGCCTATGTCTTTCTCCCCGTTTGGACCAGCATGGCAGGATGGTTCCGACGCACTGATGACGATCAACGGCGCCTATGACGGCAGCAATGGAAACGGCGCTTTCGGCCTCGAGGTACGACGGCCCGGAACGCATGGCGTCAATGATCTCAGGATTCGATTCCAGACGCCGGGCGGTGTCCCGGTCCAGACAATCAACATTCGCGATGACGACGACCCGGACCAGCAGTATTCGCTCGGCAATGGTCTTTTCCTTCAGCTCGGTCCCGGCAGCCTGATCAATCGCGATTTCGCCACCCTGGACCTGTTCGACAACGTTGGCGCAGCAGTCGATCCGGACCTGCCGCTCGGTGGCGTTCGTAACAACAATCCGAACTTTGAGTATGGCATGCCGGCAATCGTCGATGGTTCGTTCCTGGTTAACGGCGAGTCCATTAGCGTGTCGACGACTGATTCGTTGAACCAGGTCATCGACCGAATCAATCAGTCTGCCGCAACCGTAACCGCTGCCTTCAACCCTCTCACGGAAGCAGTCGAGATCACGCAAAACACGCTCGGCTCTGCGCCGACAATAGACTTTCAGAATGACACATCAAACTTCCTGACGGCGGCCAAGATCGACAACCTCAACCTGGTGAGCGGGATTGATCCAGAGACCATGCAAACGCTGCAAGACGTATCCGCATTCTCAACCGTCCAATCCGGCGACATCCTGATCAACGGTACCCTCATTACCATCGATGCGGCAACGGATACGCTGGAGACAGTCATCGGAAGAATCAATGCCTCGCCAGCGGGGGTCGACGCTTCATTCGATACTGTGACACAAGAGTTTCTCATCGAGGCCCGGGACGCGACTTCGCAGCTCGACATTGACAGCAACGGGACCGGTTTGTTCGCGGCACTGAACATCACGGAGGGCCGCGTTGATCCTGAAGCCGCGGGGCGAGGCATATCGCGCCGGCGATCCTATGATATCGCCGATTCCGTTACCGCCGTATTTGCAGAGATCAGTGAGCTCTTCCGTGACAGCGCGTTCATAAGCCGCGCTGAACACACCGGGTTTTTCCGTCATCCGCTTGAATCGGCTTTTCGCAAAGCTTTCGATGGTGGCAGCAGCGAGTATAAGTTCGGACTGAGGTATGACGACTCCATCGAAGCCAGCATACGCGGCGATTTCGCCACGATTGAACGTCGCGATCTGACTCGGGATCTGCAGCGTCGCGGAGACCAGGTAAAGCAGCTATTCGCGGGAAAGAACGACGATGAGGGTTTGGTCAGCGATCTTTTGCGCGCCACGCGCCAGGCCCTCGCCCAGGCAAACCAATCCCTGGGCTTCTCAGGCACTTTCCTGGATACGCGCGTTTAATCGTATCGTCGGGGCCTACTCCGAACTCACATTAGCGATGAATTCGACCTGGATGCGACGACCGGCCGGGAGTTTCTTCGCGGACGTATGCCGCACCGGCCGGCTGTCTTCGTCCGGAAACATTTTGAGCCAGTGCGGATTGACGAGCTTGCGATCATCCATATCGGCAAGATATACGCTCACTTTGCCAATGTCTTCCACCGAACCGCCGGCCTCCCGCATGATAGCCGCGATGGTCGTGAACGTATTGGCAATTTGCGACTCGCTGTCATCCGGCAATTCGTGCGACGCCGGGTCCTCGCCGCCCACCGCCGATGAAAAGACGAGGTCGCCGATTCTCGTCGCCGCGGGAATCGGGTTCTTGTGTTCCGGAATATCAGGCGCGCGGATGCTTTGTCGTTTCGCCATACAAAATCCTGAAGGGGTCAGAGCCGGGCTCTGACCCCTGGGTTTGATCAGTCTTTGATTGCGTCGCGGATGCGTTCGTAACCGAGCTTCAGCTCATGGCCGAGCTTGCCAAGCGCATCACCCAGTCCCGAGCCTGTGTCCTTCAGCTTCGCCTCATCGGCAAACCGCTTCGCCTGGCCGGAGAAATGATCCATCTTTTTCTCGAGTTCATCCCACTCTTCCTGGACTTCCTTCGAGGCCAGGTGAATCTGAACTCTCAGCTCATCACGTTTTTGCTTCAGATCTTCAATCATTTCGTCGATGTCTGCCATTACATGCCCCTCGTATATTTCACTTCACCACCGACAATCGTGATGTCGACAGTGGTATTGGGAATCTGGTCTTCCTCCACCGTGAGAAGATCCTGTGACAAGACGGTGATGTCGGCATACTTGCCTGGCGTCAGCGTGCCCTTGATGTCATCCTCAAATGCAGCGATCGCATTGTTGATCGTGTAGGTTTGCAGGGCTTCTTCTCTCGTCATTGCGTGTTCCGGGTAGAACCGCTCGCCGTTCACCATCATTCTTGAAACCGACGCGTAATAGGATGCAATCGCATCAATCGGCTCGACCGGCACATCAGTGCCATTGGTCACCAGTGCGCCGGTTTCGAACAGGTGGCGCCAGGGCTGCGACGTGGCCTTCGCGCGCTCATCGCCAAGGCGGGTCGGAATCCATGGGCCATCTGATGTGCCGTGGATTGCCTGCACCGAAGCGACAACCCCGAGTGCACCGAAACGCGGCACGTCGATCGGGTCAATATGCTGCGAATGCTCGATTCGCCAGCGAAGGTCGTTGCCTTCGACACCCATGGTTTCCCAGGCGCGTTCATACAGATCCAGCACTTCGCGCACGCCGCGATCACCGATCGCATGCGTGTTCACCTGGAATCCGTGTTTCACCGCGATCTCAGCCGTTCGTTCTATGTCTTCGATTGTTTCCAGCACGAGCCCTTCGGTTTCGCTCAGGTCTTCATAGGGTTCGAGCAGCCACGCGCCGTGCGCACCGAGCGCCCCGTCAATCTGCCGTTTGATGGATCGCACGGTGAGGAAGTCATTGCCTTCCGGCAGCATCAGGTATTGCGGCAACACTTCGTCCATGACGTCGTTCGATGCGCGCCGCACCATCACGTAGAGCCGGATCGGCAGGTTGCCCTCTTCCTCGAGCTGCTTGAAGAATTCGATCCCTTCGAGCGTCGTGCCCGCATCCTGGAATGACGTAATGCCATGACGCAGCGCTTCATCCGCTGCCAGCATGACGCGCTCGCGATCGATCTGTTCCATTTCCTCCGGCGTAAGCCGCCCCTGGTAGATGCCGATGGCCTCACTCAGCAATCGCTGCGCCGTTTCTCGCATCAGGCCGGTCGCCCTGCCGTCCGGCGTTCTCACGATCGTTCCGCCGGCCGGGTCAGGGGTATCGTCAGTTATTCCTGCCGCTTCGAGCGCCGCGTGATTATAGAAGGCGGCATGACCACTTGCGTGTCCGAGGGCAACCGGATTTTCTGGCGAGACGGCGTTCAAGCTATCGTTCCGCGGTACGCCGTCGACTGCATCTTCCGGAACACTGTCCCATTTGTCCTGATGCCAGCCCCGGCCAAAAATCCATTCGCCGGGCTGCGCCTTGTCGACAGCACCAGAGACCATAGTGACGATTTCGTTCCAGTTCTCGACGTTGCGCAGATCGAGTATCTGCTTCGACCGTCCCAGCCCCATGTAATGCCCATGACCTTCGATAAAGCCCGGCATCGCGAAACGGCCGTCAAGTTCGATGACTTCGGTTTCGGGACCGATGTAGGTGGATATCTCCTCGTCGCTGCCAACCGCTGTGATCTGGTAGCCATTCACAGCGATCGCTTCTACATTGCCAAGATCGGGGTCGACCGTGGCAACCTTGCCGCCGCGTAGCACGAGATCGGCCGGCGCAACCTCAGGCAAGGCAGCAGTTTCAGCGGCTTCCTCCGAACCACCGCTGCAGCCCGTCAGGACCAGTACAGCCATGGCCATATATAAGGTGTGTTTCATTCCGGACATTGTTGCTTTCCTCTCAAGTCAGCCGTTAACTTTCGCACCGCGAGAAAGGCAATGCAATGACGGTTTGACGCAATCGAAACACGCGCCCCTGGCCGACCAGCGACACACAAGCCGGATGGAATCGTTATATAATGCGCGCCGGCCTACACCCTGAAGAACAAGACATCCGGAGCAGTACCTTGAATCGGGATCAAAAATTCTACGACATGTATTCGCTGGTCATCGGCGTACTGGCAATCATCGCCCTGTTGATCTACGTCGGCGTCACGAAATTGTCAGACATGACTCAAGGGCTCTACACCGCCGACACCGAGGAATACCAGGCTGCCGTCGCCGAGCGGATTCGTCCGTTTAGCCAGGTCTACCTGCCAGGTGAAGAAGCTTCGGCCGGTGAACCCGTGGTACCGCAAGCGGAGCAGCCCGATCCTGTCGAAACGATGATGTCCGGCCCGCAGGTCTACAATTCTGCCTGTCTCGTTTGTCATGGCGCCGGTGTCGGCGGTGCGCCGGTTCTTGGCGATGCAGGGTCCTGGGCGGCGCGACTCGACCAGGGCACTGACACCTTGTATCTGCATGCCATCGAGGGTTACACCGGCGAGGCAGGATACATGCCTGCCAAGGGCGCCCGTATGGATCTTTCTGACGACGAAGTACGTGCCGCGGTCGACTACATGATTGGTGAAGTCGGCAACTGACGATTTCCCCGGTCCACCTGCCATAGCGCCAGCGCCTCGGCGACGTGGGCGTGCTGAATCACCGTTTCACCCGCCAGGTCTGCGATCGTTCTTGAGACACGCTGTACCCGCTGGTAAGCCCGTGCCGAGAGGTTCATCCGGGTCGCCGCATCCTCCAGGAGTTGATAGCAATCGTCACACGCTGAAAATACATTCGCCAGGTCGGAAGCAGCGAGGCGGGCATTCAGTCTCCTCGCCCTTCGAATCTGTCGTTCCCGAGCTTTAATAACGCGAGTTGCTACGCTCGCACTAGGCTCACCCGGAACGGCATTTGGTCGCAAGGATTCGACAGGCGGTCTCGGCACCTGCACCTTGATGTCGATCCGGTCCATCAACGGCCCCGAGACACGGCCACGATAGCGTTGCACGGCGTCCTTGCTGCAATTGCATTCGCCCTGCCTGTCGCCGAGATAACCGCAGGGACAGGGATTCATCGCAGCAACGAGTTGAAAGCTGGCCGGAAAATCGGCTTGTCCCTGCGCACGCGATATCGTGATGCAACCGGTCTCGAGCGGTTCACGCAGCACATCGAGAACGTGCCGATTGAACTCGGCCAGCTCATCGAGAAACAGAACCCCGTTGTGCGCCCGGGAAATCTCGCCCGGTCGTGGATCGCGTCCACCGCCAACCAGCGCGATAGCGGACGCCGTATGATGCGGCGCGCGGAACGGCCGAGTTCGCCAGTGAGAAACCTTTAGCGGCAGGCCGAGCACCGACCCGATCGCAGCGGTTTCCATCGCTTCGACATCCGACATAGGCGGCAACAGGCCCGGCAGGCGGCGTGCCAGCATGCTTTTTCCCGTGCCGGGAGGCCCTACAAGTAACAGGTTATGGCCGCCGGCCGCCGCAATCTCCAGTGCGCGCTTCGCGAATTGCTGGCCGCGCACCTCACTGAGGTCCGGCATGCTGGCGGATTCGCTGCAGGGCTCTGCGTACGACACGTAGCACGCTTCTGCCTGGTTGCTCAGAACCGCCGCAATCTCGCGAAGATTCCTGGTGACGAATACGTTGCCACCCGCCAACGCCGCCTCCACGCCGTTGTCCTGAGGAACAACGATAGCTTTCTTCGCGTTTGCCGCCTTGATGGCCGCGGGCAATACGCCGGAAACCGGTCGAACATCACCGTTCAAGGCCAGCTCGCCGTAGTACTCGAACTCGTCGATTCTCTGCCTCGGAAGCTGCCCGCTTGCCGAGAGGATGCCAAGCGCAATCGGGAGATCGAACCGGCCACCGGTTTTGCGCATGTCTGCAGGGCCGAGGTTGGCAGTAATGCGCCGCTGCGGAAACTCGAACCCGGAACTCTTGATAGCGCCGAAAACGCGGTCCTTGCTTTCCCTTACGGCGGTTTCCGCGAGGCCGACAATATTGAATTTCGGCAATCCGCCCGACAAAAACACCTCGATCGTCACGGGTGGCGCTTCCACGCCGATGGCCGCCCGGCTCTGCAAGATAGCCAGGCCCACTTCAGCTTGTCGTCGTATTGATGAAGAACATGGCCACTCCCTGGCAGTTCTGTCGGTGCTTCAGATCATGCTGGACCGAGGTTCAGCTTTTCCTTGTTGCCTTTTTTCTGGCCGCCTTCCTTTTCGCCTTCTTCTTTGCCTTCTTCCTGGCAGGCCCTGGCGTCGCTTCCATTGAGGCCAGTCGCGACTCGAGCGTCTCAAGCTTCGCCCGGGTCTTCACAAGCACGGCGCGTTGCACCTCGAATTCCTCGCGGGTCACGAGATCAAGCTTGTCGAGTCCGGACTGCAGGACGGACCTGAAGTTCTTCTCGAGGTCCTCCCGAACGTTCTTCAGCCCTTCGGGCACGGCCTCGGCGAGCGATCGTGCGAGTTGGTCTATCGATTCTTTTGCCATAGGGCGTAAATACCTGACACCACGCCAAAACACCAGCCGTGAATCTCGGTGCCAATACCGAATTTCGGTCATTGCGGAGCGTGTTGGCGCAGGCGCAGACTGCGGTAATATCCGACCACATTGCCCGATGGACTTGACACTATCTGCGGAGCGACTCGTTGGCAGGTTACCGGTTGCCGGGAAAAATACTTTGAATACATATAGTTATAGAGAAATGATGCTCCTCGCAATCCGACTGGGAAATCTGCGAAGCAGTACCCGGATGAGGCTGTGATTGGCGTCACTCCAATGATTCCATGGGCATGGTTTAATTCGATCATGGTAAATCCAAGCCGGGCACGCAAGATTCACTAATGCAAACGAAGGGACGATCGTAATGAAGACGCAAGTGATTGCATTCGCCGCAACCCTGACGCTCGCGATATCGAGCGCCGCCGTCGCCGGTGACATCTATAAATGGGTCGACGAAGACGGCAACGTCCACTACGGCGACAAGCCTGTTGGCGCGCAACCGGAACGCATGGCAATCGCGTCAAGGCCAACAGATCCGACCCGCGTCGCCGCGCAAACCCAGGCACGCTTAGAAGCGCGTACACAGGCCAGGGAAGCAGAGTCGGCCGCAGCTGCGGAAGGCCCGTCTGAAGAAGAACGCCAGGCACAGGAACAAGCGCGACGCGAGGCGTGTGAGAAATCGCGGGCAGACATGCAGCGCATGGTGACCGCACGCCGCCTTTATCGTGAAGACGAATCCGGTGAGCGGGTTTATCTCGACGAGGCGGAAATGCAGGCCACGCGCCAGCGTGTCGAAGACCAGATCAGCGAGTTCTGCAGCTAAAGATCGATAAACGACCACTGCCCTCTCGTCCCGGGAGTCGTTGTCGTTAATCAACCGTGACGGACGTCCGTCTCCGTCAAGCCATGGTCGCGTTACAATGCCGCCTCAAAGCCAGAAGATATGGAGCGCGACGTGGCCGCAACCCGGGAAGCCGCCGACAGGCAGATGCAGGCCTACCTGCCGGATTTTTGCGCGGCCGGGACTATTCTTGTCATCCTGCTCGTCGCGGAACTCGTCGCCATATTACTCACGCTCGTGTCATACGAGCCTGGCGCATTCCTGACCGAACTCTCCAAGATGTCCATGTTCGTACTGTGGCTCGCGCTGCTCGGCGACGGTGTCTTGTGCATGATTCGGCCCTGGGCTGAGAAGCAGGGTCATACCGGCGCGTTTGTTGTCTGCTTTGTCGTGCTTGAGGTTCTTTGCCTGGTACTCGCTGAAGTCACCTGGCAGCTGACCGGGATTTTCGCCGAAGCCGTCATTATCGACTCGACGCATGGTGGATTCCTGCTGAAGACATTTGCCGCGAGCACCATCGTTATCGCGTTGTCGATGCGTTACCTCTATATCTCCAGTGAATGGCGACGCAGCATTGTGCTCGAAGCGCAGTCGCGAATCAGCGCGCTGCAAGCGATGATTCGCCCGCATTTTTTGTTTAACAGTCTGAACACGATAGCTTCGCTGGCACGAACGGACCCTCTGCAGGCAGAAGAGGCGGTCGAAGACCTGGCCGACCTGATGCGTGCCAACCTGAATTCACGGAAGGACCGTACGACGCTGAAGGAGGAACTCGAAACGGCGGCAATTTACCAGCGCATAGAAAAGCTGCGTCTGGGCGACCGCCTGAGCGTTCGCTGGGATGTCGACGCACTGCCGATGCGCGCGCTGATTCCCAGTCTCACTATTCAACCATTGCTGGAAAACGCGATCTACCACGGCATCGAACTGTTGCCGGAGGGCGGTGAGGTGACCGTCAGCGGCCGGCGCGACGACGATGACCTGGAAATCCGGATCAGCAACCCGGTTGCGGGCGACCAGTCCCGGAAAACGGTTGGAAACAAGATGGCCATGTCCAATATCCTGCAACGTTTCGAGCTGGCCTACGGCCATCGTTCAGAAGTCAGGGTTGAGGCAGAGTTGGATCAGTACACGGTGCATTTGCGATTCCCCCTGGAGGAGATTGCCCGGTGAGGGTGCTCATCGTCGATGACGAGCCGCCGGCGCGGGATCGCCTTCGCCAGTTGATCGATGACACCGGCGAACACGAGGTGGTCGGCGAGGCCAGCAATGGTCGCGAAGCGCTGGATGTCGCGGGGCGCGAAAGCCCCGACGTTGTCTTGCTGGATATCCGCATGCCCGGTATGGACGGAATCGAGACCGCCCACCACCTGAACCAGGGCGATACGCCGCCGGCTGTCGTATTTACAACCGCCTATGACGAATACGCGATCGATGCGTTCGAGGCCAATGCGATCGGCTACGTTCTGAAACCGGTGCGCCGTGAGCGGCTGGAACAGGCGCTGGCCCAGGCGGCACGACTCACCACCGAGGTGCTCGGTGAAATCGGCAGACAGTCGGGAATCTCGGCCGGGCGCAATCACGTCTGTGCGCGTCTGCACGACGAACTGAGACTCATACCGATCGCGGACGTGCATTATTTTATAGCCGACCAGAAGTACGTGAGCGTCATTCATGAACAAGGCCGGGATCTCATCGAAGACTCGCTGAAGTCGCTGGAAAGCGAATTCCCGGAGCGCTTTGTGCGCATCCACCGCGGTGCGATCGTTGCCGTCGATGCAATCGACACGCTCAAAAAAGAAGAAGATGGTCGCACGCGGGTTATGCTTCGCGTCGACACAGGCGACGACGAGCTCATCGTGAGCCGGCGCCATGTGGCTAATGTCAAACGGCGACTGAAAGAAGGATAGATACCCTTGAAGATCCGGATTGCCACGCGAAAGAGCGAGCTTGCGCTGTGGCAGGCAAGGCACGTGGCGAAGAAACTCGAATCGGTGGCCGGGGTAACGGCCGTCGAACTCGTACCCTTGTCGACCCGTGGTGACGAAATTCTCGACAGGAGCCTGCAGAAAATCGGTGGTAAAGGACTTTTCATCAAGGAGCTCGAGGTCGCAATGCAGTCCGGCGATGCGGACATCGCCGTGCACTCAATGAAGGACGTGCCCGCAGAGATGCCCGACGGCTTCTGTATCGCGAGTGTTCTTGATCGCGCTGACCCAAGCGATGCATTCGTGTCAGGAAGTGACTGTCGATTCGGCGAATTACCAGCTGGCGCTCGCATCGGCAGCTCGAGCCTGAGGCGACAAGCACAACTCCGGTCAATGCGGCCTGACGTAGATGTCATTCCGCTCCGCGGCAACGTCAACACGAGACTCGCGAAACTTGCAGGCGGCGAATATGACGCGATCATCCTGGCGACGGCCGGCTTGCAGCGCCTGGGGCTCGAACGTCACATTACCGAGTCGTTTTCACCGGAGCAGATGCTGCCGGCGGCGGCCCAGGGCGTCATTGGTATCGAATGCCTGGAGGGGCGGGACGATCTGCAGGCCGCACTTGCACAACTTGAAGACCCGACAAGCGTTCTGACAACCGCCGCGGAACGCGCAGTCGCTGCGACACTCAATGCAAGTTGTCATTCACCGGTCGCCAGTTTTGCGGAGGTCTCCGGCGACACGCTCAACATCCGGGCGCTGGTCGCGAGCGAAGACGGCCAGACCATCATTCGCGAAAGCGTTACGGGCGACAAAAGTGATGCGGCGGCGCTCGGTATCATTGCGGCGAAAGCACTGCTCGCAAATGGCGCCGCAGAATTGCTGCAGGCGCTTGCTGAATGACCAATCTGCCACTCTCCGGTTGCAGGGTGCTGGTGACGCGTCCGGTGACGCAGGCAGATTCGCTTTGCGATGCGATTGAGGCGGCCGGCGGCCGGGCCGTCCGATTCCCGGTCATTCGAATTGAACCGCGGCCCGCGGATGACATCGCAGGAGACCTTGCAGCGTTGCCGCCGCCAGACGTCGTCATATTCGTCAGTCGCAATGCGGTTGAGAATGGCGCGTCACATTTTGGAACGTTCACCGGTGACATCGCCGCCATCGGCCGAACCACTGCAGACTCGCTCGCGGAGAACGGTCTTGAGGTGTCAATTGATCCCGGACAGGGATACACCAGCGAGCAACTGTTGGCCCATGATTCCCTGCAGGACCTGTCCGGCCGTTCAGTGCTGATAGTTCGCGGTGCGGAAGGGCGGCCGCTGCTCGGAGAGTCACTGGCAGCACGCGGCGCAAGCGTGCATTACCTGCAGGTCTACACCCGCAAGCCCGAAGACGTTGCCCCTGCCGATGTCTCACAACTGGATCAGCAATGGCGGTCGGACGGCATCGATGTTGTATCGGTGATGAGCGTCGCGACCTTCGAGGCGCTGGTGGGCGTGTTGCCGGCCACGTCGCTCGTGTTCCTGCGGAAAACGCCACTGGTCGCCCCCGGCGAACGTGTGATACAAACCATTGGCAAGCTGGTACCGGGCATTCCGGTCATCCAGGCGTCGGGTCCCCGCCCGGAGGATATTGTGAGTGCGCTGGTCGAGTGGCGACACTCCGGAATGAAGCAATGAGCGAAGACAACAGCGAAGAAATCGAAGACGCGAAGTTCGACGAGAACGACGCTGCGCCAGAGCCGGCGCCGCCAGCGCCTGCGGCGAAAAAGCGATCCGGCGGAGGCCTTGTTGCCTGGCTGGCATTGCTGCTGTCGCTCGGCGCCATCGGTGCTGTCGGCCTCGACTACATTCGCGACCAGGATGCAGCAAACACGGTCGCCGACAGCGACGCACAGATTCGCAACCTGACAGCGTCCATCGGCGCAACACAGGACATGCTGACCTCGCTTGAATCGTCTGTATCGAGCCTGGCGGACCGCGATGTCGAACGCAATGCCGCCATCGAGCAGATCAATCGGCAGTTGAACGATCGGCTGCAGCAAATAGAGTCCGTGCCAGGCCGGCTCGCCACGGTTGAAGCGTCGCTCTCCTCGTTGCAGGGAATTTCCACGGGCGCACGGGACGCCTGGTTACTCGCCGAAGCCGAGTACTACATGCAGATCGCCAATGCGCAATTGCAGCTTGCGAACAACCCGGAACTTGCGATGCTTGCATTGACACATGCCGACGAACGAATTCTGCAAATCGCCGACCCCAGGCTGACCAATATCCGGCAGGCGCTGTCGGATGAATTGCGAGCGCTCGAGGTCATGGAAAAACCGGACACGGCAGGTATCACCCTGACCCTCGCCAGTCTTGCATCAGTGGTGGACTCACTGCCACTCCGCCAGGAGGCGGCGGTGCAGGCGGCCGGG
>Ga0224497_10001447_pt1 | contig 15141 bp, 19 predicted proteins | sample SF_Jul11_sed_USG_4_FD_167970 | JGI IMG/M metagenome (GOLD analysis project Ga0224497, IMG submission 167970) | Sediment microbial communities from San Francisco Bay, California, United States - SF_Jul11_sed_USGS_13 | ecosystem: Environmental > Aquatic > Marine > Sediment | place: USA... | reverse complement strand
GCTCTTTGATGCCCCTCATTAACCTGCTAACCATCCACTCGCAATACCTCCAAACTTCATCTCCAACACCTCTCTGGTTCTTTCATAGATCGTGAAATCTTATCTCCAGCTCAACGGCCTGGCTTCAGCGTTTACACAACTATTGACACTTTTTGGTGAATCTCCTATGGTTCAACGTCTTTCGCGATAATGAGATAAACAAAGGAACATTCCATAACTTTTTCAGGAAAACCATGAGACATCCACAGACATCCCCCATATTCATGAAACTCAAGATCCTTTTTTGCAGTCTGCTTCTCTTAGGCCTCACCCAAGGGTGCGTAGATCTCAAGGCCATCCAAGACTTTGCAAACATTTCCGCAGAATCAGCTGAGTACACCACCCTCGTCGACCGTTATTTAGAGTTCCCTAATCGCCAAAAGCGCTATCAACCCGAAGACCGCCATGCACAATTAGAGGCCATGGCGCAAGAACGCCTGTCCCGAAAAACTGAGCTCCTGCTTCGACACGATGTCATTGAAGAGTACATGGAAGCCCTAGGGGGATTGGCAGCCGATGAGATCGTGGACCAATCAGAAGAGCTTTCCCAACTCACGACCAAGCTTCAAAACCAAGCGGGCACGAGCCCGGCCGAGACGGAAGCCTTTGGCAAAATTGCTGGAGTTCTCACAAATGCCATCGGTGACAAGTGGAGAAAACGACAGATTCAGGAATTGATCGAACGGTCAAATGGACCGTTGCAAACTATCCTGAACAGCCTGAAACAAATTGTCGTGGAGGGCTTTGGAGGGGATGATCAAAATGAGCAGTTTGCCATTCAATCGTATTATCGAACCAAGATCACGCAATCGAATGACCCCGCCGGTATCGCGGCACTCATGGAATGGCAAGAACGTCGAGAAGAAAATTTAGCAGCCCATACCCAAGCCATTCAGGCTTATGCCGCCATCTTGGAAAAGATTTCAGAAGGCCATCAGAAGCTCTATGACGAACGGAATGATTTGGCCAAAGCCCAACTCATCCAACAGATAAAGAAGTCCGCAAAGGAATTAAAGGACATTCTGGACACCATCAAAAAAATATAAGACAAGGATTGCTCTATGCCACTCACCGCAGAAGAAGCCTTTGACCTCTCCAAACAATTCCGCGACTTGGCCATTACCCTTGGGAACTACCGATTTGCAAATTGGAAAACTCTCACTCCTACACAACGGCGCGACATCGAAGATGAAGAATGGTCACTCATCAATTCCTCTTCCGATATGATCACGAAAGCCGTGGGCTTGGCCCTAGATGAGTCAGAGACCAGCGTCGATTCAATCAATAAATCTGCCAAGAAGGCTAAAAGTGCGATCAAAAAGCTAGAAAAGGTCAGCCAAATCATCACCGTAGCCGCCGCCGCCGTCGGCCTCGGAGCCGCCATCGTCTCCAAAGACCCCGGTGCCATTGCTAAAAATGCCAAGCTCGTCCTCGATGCGACAAAAACCTTACCTGCCTGAAGATCATACCTCTCAATCGATCTAAAGATAGAACATTACCCATTCTTCATCGTTGATTGCATAAGACTATTGGCTTGAGGAGGTGAAAACCCCTGAAAGCCTCGATGCCGTTCGGCAAGTTCCAACACGGAAAACGCTTGCCCGTCAACATCCTCAGGAACGGAAAAAATTTGTCGTAAGTTTCCACCACGTTCCCCAACAATCGTTCCGGCAAACACCACGCCTTTCGCACTTAACCGCTGTATGGCCTGTTCAATGTCTGCTACTTGAATCGCGATATGATGCAAGACACGATCACCAAAATGTTTGACCCAACCAGGGATAATACTCGTGGCACCTCGTACATCCTCATAAGCCTGGTCCACGAATAGAGCAGGGCACCCTGGTGCCCGATAGACTTTTGCCCACCAATCGTCATACTCAAGTGTTTCCGAATAGGCATACCCATGGTCAAGAAATTCTTGAGCACGATCATCAATCGACAACGTGCGCACCGTAATATGATCCAACACAGGGAACAGACCAATCCCAATTTCCTCTAAAGCATCTCGAACAATCCTGGCAGCCTGGTTCTTCGAAACATAATCTTCGACATATTCACCAATCAGTCGCTCAAGATTCGTGGCCTGGCTCATGGCTTCACCTCCTATCATGAATCCACGGAAAATGTTATTCCCTGCGCCAGCGGCATATCAGTGCCCCAATTCGTCGTATTGGTTTGCCGCCGCATGTATGCTTTCCAAGCATCCGAACCGGCCTCTCGCCCCCCACCCGTTTCTTTTTCACCACCAAAAGCCCCGCCAATTTCCGCTCCAGAGGTACCAATATTAATATTGGCAATGCCACAGTCACTCCCTTCGCTTGATAAAAACTGTTCAGCATGCCGCAAATTTAAGGTAAAGAAGGAAGAAGAAAGCCCTTGAGGAACTTGATTGTGTAAGTCAATCGCTTCATCCAAGGTTTGATAGGACATGACATACAGGATAGGAGCAAAGGTTTCCCGTTGAACCACTTTCCAATGATTCTCAGCACGTACAAGCGTCGGCTTCACAAAAAACCCTGATGACTCTACGACCTCTCCTCCATAGATGATCTCGCCACCTTCCTGTCTGGCTTCTTCTAACGTCAGACGAAATTCCTCAACAGCTTTCTCATCAATGAGTGGCCCCATCAATACGCCGGATTCCAAAGGATCGCCAACTTTGACCTGCTCATAAGCTTGAACGAGGCGTTGCACGACGACTTCATACTTTGATTCATGCACAAACAGGCGCCGAGTTGTGGTACATCGTTGGCCCGCAGTCCCCACTGCTCCAAATACGATGGCCGGAATGGCTAATTTCAGATCAGCCGTCTCGTCCACAATTACGGCATTATTCCCACTTAATTCCAATAAGGTTCGCCCTAATCGCCCTGCAATAACCTGTGCAACCTCCCGCCCAACAGGAACGGAACCCGTAAAGGAAATGAGTGGGATCCGCGAATCATTAACCATCGTCTTCGCCAGATCGACCCGATCGGAAATACAAAGAGAAAAAATACCTGGAAGACCTTGTCCTTCCAGGACTTGGTTGCAGATATGTTGGACAGCGAGAGCACACAAGGGGGCTTTGGGAGATGGTTTCCAAATCACGGTATCACCAGCAATTGCAGCTAAAAACGCATTCCATGCCCACACAGCCATCGGAAAGTTAAACGCCGTAATAACCCCAACGACCCCAATGGGATGCCATTGTTCATACATCCGGTGTTGCGTACGTTCCGAGTGCATGGTGAATCCATACAACATTCGAGACTGCCCCACCGCAAAATCTGCCATATCAATCATTTCTTGCACTTCCCCATCACCTTCGGCCTTAATCTTTCCGACTTCCAACGACACTAAGGAACCTAACGCATCTTTCTTGGTACGAAGCGCATTTCCGATTAAGCGAACCACTTCCCCGCGTTTGGGAGCCGGCACTTTCCTCCATTCCAGAAAGGCTCGTTGGGACTCCTCCATCAACGCAGCATAATCTGTAGCAGAACAGGAAGAAATTTGAGCCAACACTTCCCCTGTTGCGGGATTCACGGAATCCAACAACCCCGAATCCGTCGCTGAAAACCACTGACCAGGGCCTGAGCAGGCTCCGGCATTGAATGGTTGAATCCCAAGTTGGTTCAATATTTCTGTGGCATTAATCATTTCGGTGCTCTTCCAATCTCACTATTGGATTCCTTTTATACAGAATCCGACACTTCACCAGCAAAAACCTTCCCAAAACGATTACCTAGAATAGCAGACAGATCAAAGGTCTCTTGAGTCACAAACCCCCGATACCGCTCAGGCTGCTCAAACACCAATTCCATCACGCTGCAAATGCCAGCAGCCGTCGTGACCTGAATAGCCGACCAGAGCTTCCCGGCGATTGTGCGCGGATAAATTTTCTGTACAAAGTTTTCCTCATAGAGTTCTCCCTTTCGCAGACCCGTCACCGAGGTATAGATCAGGACCACATCCTGCAGGGTCTTTGGCACAGCCTTTTCCAAAACACGTTTTAAGGTCCCCCGGTCGTCATTGAGTTTCAGATCATTCATTAACAAATGAATTTTCTCACAATGACCGGGATAGCGAAGCGTCTTATAATTCATGGTCCGCACTTTGCCTGCATACGTATCCGCCAAAGTGCCCAACCCACCCGACGTATTAAACGCCTCATATAACAGCCCATCAATCGAAATAGTTTCGTACCCTTCAAGAGGAAGCAACACCACTTCTTCGCCATTCTCTATACCATTGCACATATTACCGTATTCATTGATTAATCCGTCCGTCGACCACGTCAACGAATATTTCAAAACATTACTGGGATTCACCGGAAGCGCGCCAACTCGCATTTTGACAATTTCAACAGAATCAAAATGAGTTATCAAATCATGCGCCACGATGCTAATAAATCCCGGTGCCAATCCGCATTGTGGCACGAACGCCGAAGTTGCTCCTTGGCTCACAGCTCGAACGTTCTTCGTCACTTCAATATCTTCAGTCAAATCGAAATAATGGATACCGCTCTCCCGAGCCAACTCGCTCACCAGCGGATTACAATAATAGGGCAGGCTAGAAAGAACGGCTTCGGGTTTGGTTTTGGCTAGAAATGAACGAAGGGCTGTTTTATCCTGAACATCGACAGCAGAGATTTGAAACTGTTTGTGATGAATCTCCTTCTGTAACCGGGCAACCACCTGAGAGTCCACATCTCCTGCAAAGACGGCATAATCACCACTCTCCACCAATAAAGTGGCAACAAGAGACCCTATCTTACCGCTTCCAAGAATAACCAATTGATGCATATTAACAAAAACTCCTCCCTTCTATTCTAAGCAATTTTCAACTTCTAAGCCATTCTCAAGAAATGGCAATAAATTGATCTTCTCAGAGTCACTCAATAAAATAGACTGCATTCATCTATCCGTCTGTGTTTTTTCATCGCTTTTTACGGTTTCCTTTCCAAGACCATGAGTGCCATCTTGTTTAGGGGGATTCAACAAAACCCCTTCAAAGCATTCATCATCATGATTCTCTTGCTAGCCTTCAATTCTATAGAGATGAGTAAAGCCGCAACAGAGAAAAAGAATCCTGAGAAAACCTCCGTTTTGGAGCTAACGTTCACAGGGACAGGTCCACAAAAGACCCGACTCTTTTCCGTCGAAGATGGCTGGAAAATACGATGGGAAACAGAATCTCCAACATTTAAATTGTCAGCTCATGGGTCCGCTCGAAGACTCTATATTGGCCAAACCAATGAACGTGAAGATGTTCTCCGCTGGTTTGAAACGATGCAACCTATTGTGTTGGCAAATACCACAGACCGGCACGGTACAGCGATTCATCCCTTGGGCGGAACCTTTTATTTTAAAATTATCGCGAATGGCCCATGGAACATTCATCTGGAAACCATCAAAGACACCAAAGATTATTTGGATGTTCCTTATACAGGGGCCCCCTAACCAAACTCTCTCTTATTCTGGAGATGGATGGGGGAGAAAAAATATTCATTAATGGTTCACCTTTCAACGAGGGAGAAAAAAGATGGCGAAACTGATTGCACAACCCACAAGAATCGAAGCGGCTGGAAATAAGCCCAAGTTGATCGATGAATTTTTTGGACATGTGAATTCGGGTACAGATGGGGTCAGCATTGCGCGCATGCAAAGCCCTTCCGGCTGGGTGGAACCGGGGCAAACACCGGACTTTGATGAATATACGGTTGTCTTACGTGGCATGCTTAAAGTGGAAACGAAAAATGACACATTAGAAGTCAATGCCGGGCAAGGTGTGGTCACCTCAAAGGGAGAATGGATTCGCTACAGCACTCCAGGCCCTGACGGGGCTGAATATATTGCGGTCTGTCTTCCGGCATTTTCTCCTAATACGGTTCATCGCGATCCCTCTTGAAGCCACGGACTATTCCGCTACGTTGATGGGGGCTTCGCCTCCTCCTACTCTAAATGTTGCTTGGAAACTTGGCGGGTTAGTCTGGAGGGAGGCCAATTGGGTTGGGTCAAGTGACGCTAGCGCCAATTTGGCGTGGTCCACTTGTTGATGAGTTGAAAGGGATTGCCATAGTGTTTTAACTATCAAATGCGCCCTTCACCCTCACCCCAACCCTCTCCCTCAAGGGCGAGGGCGTTCTGAAAAATCTTAGTTGATAGTTAAAATACTATAACGAGGCTTTCGGGGAGAATGGCCCTTTTAGGGTCGATGCCAGCGACGATATCCGTGGCCATACCATCGGGGACCGAAGTACCGAGGCGATCCATACCACAACGACCCACCAAAAAACCTGTCTCGGCCAAAACGAAAACCGAGGGCGAAGGGCGGATACACCTGCAGTGAGGAAGAGCCATACCAACGAGAACGATTATCTGTCATTTGGCGTTCGAGTTCAGCTGTGGCCGAGGCTTGTTGAGAAACCTGTTGCTGGAGTTGCTGAACCGTCTGCTGTTGGGCTGCCAAATCCTTTTCCAATCTGGCAATTTTCTCTTGTTGAAGTTCGGCAAATGTTCGAATGCACCGATTTTGAGCGTCTTCGGCAAAGCCAGAACATTCCCAAGGAACAGCCGGCTCGGTCGCACCCGCTGACAGAGTACACAGCATGACGCCGATTGCACAGAGACCACCCAAACTACCGGTCACTACAGCATGGTGAAATTTGGTATGTAGGATTCGCATGATTCTCCTCTCCTTTCACTCATTTTTTTATTATACCAAGAAACGAGAACCCATTGCCGGATCTGGACTTGATGAAATTCACACCCCTGTGTCTCAGTAATATGATAAGAATATTGACACTTTATCGTTGAAATCGTAGCCTTTCTCAGTTATTCAACCGTAGATCTCAGGTGCATCCCGATACCCAGAAAAATAACCGACATGCCTGACGAAAAGATTCGCTGTGGTTGGGTAGGAAACACGCCACACTTCATTCCGTATCACGATGAAGAGTGGGGCATACCGGTTCATGATGACCATCGCCATTTTGAAATGTTAATTCTCGAAGGCGCACAGGCTGGCTTATCCTGGTCAACAATCTTACTGCGTCGCGAAGGGTACCGAAAAGCCTTTGCCAAATTTGATCCTGTCAAAGTGGCTCGTTTTGATGCCCGCAAGCAAGCGGCCCTTCTCAACAATACCGGGATCATTCGAAATCGTCTGAAAATTAAGTCTGCAATCACGAACGCGAAGGCGTTCCTGAAAATACAGGATGAGTTTGGAACTTTTGACGCCTATATCTGGCAATTTGTGAGCGGTAAACCAAAATTTAATTCTTGGAAAGACATGTCGCAGGTTCCGGCTACCACTCCAGAAAGTGATGCCCTTTCCAAAGATTTGAAAAAGCGCGGCTTCCGCTTCGTCGGCAGTACTGTGATTTACGCACACATGCAAGCCGCTGGATTGGTGAATGATCACACCGTCGACTGTTTTCGACATCCCTCGAATGGAATAATGCGGTTGCGTTAAAGGGATACTTAGAGCAGAAGTCTCCCTAGTCAATAGTCAGCCTTGTCAAAATGAATTCAAGGATTCCTGCCTTTGATGAATCCTTACGGTTCGCAAGAACCATAGTTTTGCAAAAGCGTCACCATATCAGAGAGGCCTAAAATTTCCGCTTCTTCAAGTGGGGTGGCATAGGCATCAATCCTGGTGCGCGCCTCCAAATCAGCTCCGTGGGACAAAAGTAAAACGACCATCTGCCGATCCTGGCGAGACACCGCATCATGCAACGGAGTGTAGTAATTCACCCCGCGCTGCTGAAGATCCGAACCAAAGGATAGGAGCAAGTCGATTATCTCAGCCCTGTCCTTTCGTGTTGAAGAGATCGCAGCAATCAACGAAGGAAATCCGGCTGAGTCCTCATAGTTAGGATCCGCGCCCATTTCAAGTAACTCACGAATGAAAGTCAGGGGACTGTGATAAATGGCGTATCCCAACACACGGTCACCAATGACTAATTCCATGGGCAAACGATTGTTCGGAAAATCTGAGGGATGCTCTAATACAGCCTTCAGCGCATCCATATCTCCACGGACAAAGGCATCATGTGCAGTAAGATGGGCTTTGTATTGCTCACATCGATCCATAGTCGGCATTCCTGTGTTTCAAGAATATCACTACAATTCGACTTGTCTTTCTAATTAATTCGGCCAATTGCTACTCAAATGTTAAGCTCAATCTCCATGAATCCAGTTATCCAAAAAGATAGAACCGGCTGTGGGTTTGCCAGTGTTGCCACAGTGGCCGGCGTGAGTTACAAGCAGGTGAAACGGGTGGCACGCCAATTCGGCATTGATGTCCACGATCTCCAACTCTGATCAGATACGAAGCATGTTCGACAACTCCTCACGCACTACGGCCTTGCACCTTCTCCTCACACGATGCCATGTACATCCTGGGATACCTTACCCCCACTGGCCTTATTAGCTATCAAATGGCACAAAAGACATGCCCGTGCATTTTGGCATTGGGTCGTATTTTGGCGAGGGCCAGAAGGACCGGTGGTCTTGGACTCAAAACAATCTCTTCACAACCATGTCCGTACCGATTTTGGCCGCATCAAACCCAAATGGTATATTCCAGTAGACTCCAAGCAATCCGCATAAACCTGCCTTTGGCACTAAGGTAGTTACCACCGCATGAACCTCAGACGGCCCACAGATGAATTAGCCGGCTGCTGCTGGCTGGCCCGCATGGTTGATAAAGTACGCGCCACTCACCAAGGGAATATCCCCTTTCTCTACCGCCTCGCACTCGGAAGTCTCATTGGCATCGACGGGCACTTCCTCAGGCACTTTGGATTGTCCTATAGACAATTTCGAAAGGCTGTCATCGAAAACCGAAATGACGAAAATCTGGCGCAATGGTTTCAGCACCAACCAAAAGTCACGGCCTCGCGCATTAACAACTGGAATGCCTTTGCTCCCAAAATTGGGACACCGGGTTACCCCGCCTCCCTATTACGCCATCTCATCAAATGGATCCTCTATCCCAAATCCATTCGCCATCCAGTGGACAGTCTCTTTGAGATGATTGACCAGGATGAAGGCTTCTGAGTTACGCTCACACAGGAAGCCCAGACATCTGAATTCACCAAACAGGATCCCCTTTGGTCACAATCGGGAGTCTCGATGAACTATCAAGAAATTTTAGAAGACATTCACCAAGAAATCCTTCGTCGGTTACCGGCGGGAACCGTGGCCACCTATATTCCCCAACTGGCCACTATTTCACCGCAAAAATTTGGAATGGCCGTTCAAACAGTTGACGGAAAACTCTTCCACGTTGGCGACGCCTTCGAGAATTTTTCGATTCAAAGCATTTCCAAAGTCTACACACTGGCCCTCGGATTCACGTTCGAAGGCGAGAAGATTTGGTCTCGAGTCGGATTGGAGCCATCCGGCTCAACCTTCAACTCACTGATTCAACTCGAATATGAGCAGGGTATACCCCGGAATCCGTTTATCAACGCGGGAGCCTTAGTGGTTTCTGATATTCTGGTGACTCATCTGAACAATCCCCAAGCGTCTTTTCTTGAATATGTCAGGCAACGGACGAACAATGCGTCCATTCAGGATGACCCTCAGGTAGCCCGCTCTGAGCGTCAATCTGGATTTCGGAATGCCGCCATGGCCAACTTTCTCAAAAGTTTTTCCAATCTCACCAACGAGGTTGAAAAGGTGTTAGCGTTTTATTGCTTTCACTGCTCACTGTCGATGAGTTGTGTGGACCTGGCGAAAGGCTTTCTCTTTTTAGCCAACCGGGGTCAATGCCCCTGGACAAATCAGCAGGTCCTCACGCCCAGCCAAACCAAGAGAGTTAACGCCCTCATGCTCACCTGCGGGACTTATGATGCGGCAGGAGATTTCGCCTTCAATGTCGGCTTACCAGGAAAAAGTGGAGTGGGTGGTGGCATTGTCGGAGTCATCCCCAACCGGCTCACCGTCGCAGTATGGTCTCCAGGCTTAAACGAAAAAGGGAATTCTGCCGCCGGACAATATGCCCTCGAATTATTCACGACCAAGACAGGAGTTTCGATTTTCTAAATCATGAGAAGGTATGCCACATTCGTTCTGTGCCTACTCATGACGCTCAGCGTGAATGGCCCCTTGACCGCTCAAGAGCTCCCATTCGCCACAGAGGAGATAGGCATACCAGAAACCCCCATCACGAATGACCAAGTGGAAGCTGGACTCCGTAAGAACCGTGAAACGCTACGCAACACCCCTCCATTCCAGACAAACGATGCACCCACCCATCTTCGATTGGCACAAGTACTCAGCCAGCAGGGCGATCCAAATGGAGCCATTGAGGAGTATCAGGCCGCTATACAGCTGAACCCCGAAATGGCGGAAGCTTTTCGGGGCCTTGGTGCGGTCTACATCGATACGCACGAATGGGAAAAAGCCGAACACGCATTAGGGAAAAGCACTCAACTCAATCCCCATGATCCCCAAGCGTGGTTTTGGTTGGGACGATCGCTTATTGCGCAAGAACACTTTCAGCAGGCTCAAGAAGCATTAGAGACCGCCTCCCACGTCTCCCCTCACGAGGCGGAAACCTTTTCGGATCTCGGCCTGACACTCATGGCTCAGGGACATATTCATGAAGCCGAAAAGGCCTTGAAGAACGCCATCGACTTGCAACCGGATTTTGCGGAGGCCCACCACCGTCTCGAACAGGTTCGTGCTGCCCGAGATAACCCACATCAGCTGATTCAGTCGGCTCAGCATATTCTCCATACCTTATTTCGTCGAGAATAATATCTCTCGGTCTTCACACAAAAAAAGCGACCTGTGGGCTTCCGACCCACAGACCGCTTTTCAACGTCGGAATTTGTTCAATTCGCGTTTATTACTTGTCGAGATTATCAATCTTCTCGTCCACGGTTTCCTTCACGGTTTCTTTAGCCTGGTCCATCATCCCGCCAGCTTCTTCCTTTGTGGCATCTTGGGCTTCAATGGCTTTCCCAGGTTCAGCTTCTTTGCTCTCCATCGTCTCGGTAGCTTCTTGTTTGGCCTCGTCTGCTTTACCTTTGAGGGAATCCATCATCCCAGCAAACGAAACACTGCCGGCACTCATCACGAACAGACTTGTGACCACGGCAATCATGAACTTCTTCATACGGCACCTCCATTGAATTGTAAAATAAAGGGGGAACTTAGAGGGGAGTAAATACTCTGCGCTTTTTTGATTTACATTGTCAATTCCCTTTAAACAGCTAGAGTGCCGGATTAACAATTGGAGCATGGAACCAAGGCCGAAAGATGTGAAGCCTCCGAAGAAGACGAACACCGAAAATTAAAATTTCCAAGAGGATTCGCTGACAACGATTCCCTAACTTCCTCATGGGCAGGTTGATCGGTTTTTTATCTAAACATTTGAAATGATGAGGAATAATGCTAAAGTTCAAAAATAGATTGATAGGTTCATTCCTGAAGATCAACTAGCCCCGCCAATCACGATTGAATGCTCAGAGAAGCGAGAAGCCCTTAAAGGAATTCATATTGAGTGGATGACGCCTTTTTCACTTTTTACTAAAGGATAACGAAATGGCCACCAAACAAACGGCGAAAAAGATTTCACGGAATGTCTCCAGAATGACATCCGCCAAAAAGAAAAAAACTACCACTACGGCTAAGAAGGCGACCAAAGCCACGCGTGCAGGAGTCAAGAAGGCAGGACAAGTAACCAAACAGGCAAAAGCTATAGTGGCTCAAGCTAAGAAAAAAGTCGCCAAGAAATCAGCAAGCGTTTCTTCTCGTGCCAAGAAAACCGTAAGTCAATTAAAAAAGACAGGGGCAAAAAAGGTTGCATCAGCGGCCAAAATCATCAAGAAGAAAACCCGGCCAGCAAAAAGTTCCGTTCAACGTGCGGCCAAGAAAGCCGGGAAAACGGTGGGCAGAAAAGTTGGGAAAGCATTAAAAGTCGTGGATCAAGTCGTACAACAGGCCATGGATTTCGGAAAAACTCTGCTGCCTTAACACATTTCGTTTCGAAGACAATCGAGATTCAGCCAATCTGAAGTCGGTCCTTAAAGGTCAATTCGGCAATTGCCGATTTATCCAGCTCACCTTTGCCGGTTGCCACAAGCCGTTGATATTGCTCCCCGGTCGCGTTGGCCAGAGGTAAAAACAGCCCAACCGATTCAGCCATGGCATAGGCAATGCCGGAGTCTTTCGCCGCATGAGCAGCGGAAAAATAACAGTCATGATCACGGCTTTGCATATCGGCTCCATCGGTTTCCAACACCCGGGACGCCGCTCCGGTTTGACTGAACACTTCCCGGAGCATCGAAAGATCCAAGCCTAACGCTGCCCCCAACCCCAAGCCCTCGGCAAGCCCTGCGGTGTTGATATTCATCACCATATTGACCAACGCTTTCACCTTGGCGGCTTCCCCGGCTTGGCCAATATAACGAAGTTTCGCACTCAGCATTTCCAAGATTGGTTTGGCTCGCTCAAAACTTTTCGGCTTCCCGCCGCACATTAAATACAGCGTACCCCCACGCGCTTGCGGAATACTGCTCGCCATACAGGCTTCAAGAGATAGTCCCCCCTGCTTCTCCACAAGGGCTTCCACCTCCACATGCACGTCAGGCGAGACCGTCGCACAATTCACAAATAGGCGTCCTTTGGCCTGAGCCAACAAACTCATCGGATCATCGGGAGCAAAAAGCCCTCGCATCGCCGCATCGTCAGTGACGACCGTAAAGACCACTGTCGCCAATTCGGCCACCCGGGCCGGAGTCGAGGCACATTCAGCTCCTAATTCTTCAGCCAACGAGGCTGCTCTTTCAGGATCAACATCGTAGACGGCAGTCACACGAGCTCCCACATCTTTCAACCGACGCGCCATATTGGCCCCCATCCGCCCAACTCCGACAAACCCAATGTGTTCAGTTTGTGTACTCACTCCTACCTCCATCTTGTCCTAGAAATTGCGTATATGAGGTTTCCCTACCGAGGACTTAAGTACCAGCGATTTCTTCCCTCCCTTGGGCTCTTCTGAAGCATCAAAGGGAAATCGCAGTAGAGCATTACTGTACCGAAGGCCCTGAACCTGCACAACAAACAAAGTGGTCATAAAACGATGATACTCACACAGGAGGATTTATAAATAAAGGTCGGCAACCTGTTGAATTTAGAAAAACAGAAGCACTTAGCGCCTAAAGCTCTCATCACCCCGACCAGGGAAACCTATGCGATTGGTGGCGCCGACAATCACTAAGGACAATTTCATCCTGGTCGATCACAAAGGACAGGCAAGGAGAATGGATGTGCGTGATTCAGAAGGACATCGGATGCCGTTCGTAGTCCAGACGATCGTTGAAGACGGCGGTACCCCTGGTACGTCGAATTCTGAAATTGGATTACTGGGTAAGCCACCTCAAGCCCCATTGAGGTAAACCTAGCCGCTAGGGAGTACGCCCCTGACGGCGGGGCTCAAAATTCCCTTCCAAATGTACATGACCAGTTGAGCGTTTTTTCTAAAATTAGTATTGCAAGCCCTGACCCCAAATCTGACCCAAAATCGTATCGTTTCCCGCTAATTGCATCGATACCTCGTTGGTATTTTTCATGCGACCATTTAACACTTCATTGGTTAGAATTTTAAGGTAGGCTTCACATTCGACTCAACTTTTATGCTTTTGGAAATTAACCTTACTTCCCCAGGCCAAGAAGCAGGTCCCATAACAGGTTTTGCTTTAGCTATTTGATACTTTAGGCGCCGAAACATCTGGAATTCCTCTTTACTGACTCCCTAATTCCTTATCAGCTGCTCTGTTTCTTATTTGCCCCACCCGGTTTTTTGAAGTTCGAGTGAAATAAAATCGAAAGAAATCACAAAGGAACACTTAAGAAACCCTCATGCCTTACCCAGCTCATTCCTCAATCATCACTCCCCGAATGTTCAAGATTGACCACATTTCTCCTCTCGAATGATGGGGGATGCTCTTCCTTCTTTTCGGGTGTGAATTTCTTGCCTATCTCATTTTCGGCTTTGTGAAAGATAGAGTCTTCCCTACCTTCCCCACGGCTCTGTTCAATCTGGAAAATAAAGCCTTTGCCTATGTCGCAATCACACTCTATTGCATGAGGCGTTATGAAGGGCTTTGTCTCACCGAACTAGTTCCAACTCGTAAGGACTTCCTTATGGTAGGTATTGCCCTATTTATCACTCTCTGGATCTTTGGTCTCCTCATCGGCCCGGAACGCCTCGTGAATCAACGGCATGAACGCTTGAAGCACCTGTCTTCCCTCCACTATGTCTTGAGTTTATTTGTTGTTGTGGGGCTGGCCCCTTTGTTTGAGAAAATAATTTTCCGCCGTTACTTTCTGGAGATCCAACGAGAATATTTCTCCACGGGAACAGCCCTATTAATCACCACAACTGCTGCTACATTACTGCACATTGATTCCTTGGAAAATTTGACGATCACAGTCCTTGGATATTTTGTTTGGCAAGGTCTTTTTGGCCTACTCTACCTCAACGGCCGCTTAATAACTTCTGTGTTAACCCATTCGTTCTTCAATGGATTAGTGATGCTCCTTTCTCTCTAACCTCCCACTCCGTAGTCTGGCTATTTTCCAGATGCCATTACACTATTACAAGCTAACTCTCCGCTCAACGGAACAGGTCCTAAAGCAGGTTTTTCTCAACCTAACATCGGCGCAAAGTCTTCCCGGGAAAGGAGTTTTACCCGCAGGCCCACCGACTGCAGATCAGCTGCTACCGAGAAGAAGATTCGTGACGGAAGGTGAGTACAAACATCAAGCTTTTGTCCTGAAAAATAAATCGTGATATCCTTTCGTCGTTCCTGATGGTACGCACTGTTTGATGTCCCCATTATGCAAACAATGAACGTGAATTCCCACAGGTCAAATTCGATGATAATTTTAGCCCTGAAAACTTTCTGCCTATTAATCCTGCTGGCACCTGCAACCGCGGCCATGGGCCAGGAGGTCGATTGGAAGACGACCGTCGGCGAGGCCGTCGATATCTTGCAGCATTATCTTCGCTTCAACACGACTGTCCCGCCTGGAGATGTCACAGAGGCTGCCGGCTTCCTTCAGAATATTCTTGAGAGAGAGGGGATCACAGTTA
>Ga0224497_10001444_pt1 | contig 15186 bp, 18 predicted proteins | sample SF_Jul11_sed_USG_4_FD_167970 | JGI IMG/M metagenome (GOLD analysis project Ga0224497, IMG submission 167970) | Sediment microbial communities from San Francisco Bay, California, United States - SF_Jul11_sed_USGS_13 | ecosystem: Environmental > Aquatic > Marine > Sediment | place: USA... | reverse complement strand
CGCAGCGGTTTTGGCGCTGACCAGTCAGTGCTCGTGGTGTTTGGCGATGCCGCGCTGTTCGATGACATCGACGCCGGTCGTTTCTTCCGCGTCATCGATCGCGATGACGATGGCCTCAAACCTTTTGTGACGTTTCTCGGCGGCAGGGGACCGCGCTGCGGCCAGGTTCGCGACACACAGCGTGAATTCCTGTTTCCGTTGCACGCTGACGAGATCGGCTCGATCGCACTCGTACCGCTCGGACACAAGGCCGAGATCGGTTTTCTGGCGATCGGCAGCAACGATGCAGATCGCTTCCATCCGGGAATGAGCATCGATTTCCTTGCCCGGATCGGCGATTTGGTATCGGCATCGCTCAAACGATTCTGAGCGGCAGGGGTCCAGGCAGTGGACGACGCCGAGAATTCGCGGATCAACGATTTCATTCGTCATCTCGAGTACGAACGGCGCCTCTCACGGCATACCTGCAAACACTACCGCCGCGACCTCGATGCACTTCGGCAATTCGCCATCGATGCCGACGTCAAACGTTGGGCAGATATCGACGGTGAGCATATGCGCGCATTCGCCGCCGCGAGTTACAGGCAGGGGCTCTCGGCGAAGAGCATACAGCGCCGGCTTTCAGCCGCTCGCACGTTCTACCGTTATCTGCTCCGGGAGAAACACGTAAAACGAAACCCCGTCGAGTCGGTGAGCGCGCCCAAAGGGGGCAAACGGTTGCCCGGCAGCCTCGATGCGGATCGCATGGCGCGCCTGCTCGACATTCCCGGCGACGGGGCGCTTGTCGACCGCGACCGCGCAGTCCTCGAGCTGCTGTATTCATCCGGCCTTCGCCTGTCAGAGCTGACCGACCTGGACTGCGGCGACGTCGATCTCGAAGATCGAACGGTACGGGTCACCGGCAAGGGCAACAAGGACCGCATCGTACCGGTCGGTGGTCACGCACTGCGGGCCATCCGGCGCTGGCAGCGTTCGCGCCAGACGCTCGCAGCAGCCGACGAGACGGCGCTGTTCGTCAGCAATCGCGGTACTCGTCTCAGCCCGCGCTCGGTGCAGGCGCGGGTCAGCTACTGGGCGCGTCGCCAGGGTCTCGATACCAAGGTTTACCCACACCTGTTTCGGCACTCGTTCGCCACGCATCTGCTCGAATCGAGCCATGATCTGCGCGGCGTCCAGGAGTTACTGGGCCATGCCAATATCTCGACGACCCAGGTATATACACACCTTGACTTCCAGCATTTGGCCCAGATATACGACGCTACACACCCGAGAGCTCGAAAAAAGGACTGAAAAACCGGGGATCAACGGATTCTCGGGTGCACTAATTGCAGCGCGATCGCGCGCGGTCACGTACGCCAAAGGTACAACACTATGGAGCAGTTTCGAGGCACGACCATTGTGTCTGTTCGCCGCAATGGCCGGGTCGCCATCGCCGGTGACGGTCAGGTGAGCATGGGCAATACGGTCATGAAAGGCAATGCCCGCAAGGTGCGTCGGCTGGCGGACGGCCGCGTGATTGCCGGGTTCGCGGGCGGCACCGCCGATGCATTTACGCTGTTCGAACTGTTCGAAGGCAAGCTCGAGAAACATGCCAATCTGACCCGGGCCGCCATCGAACTCGCCAAGGACTGGCGCACCGATCGGCGCCTCCGGCGCCTCGAAGCGCTATTGTGTGTCGCCGACGTGGAGAAATCGTTCATTATCTCGGGCACCGGTGACGTCATAGAGCCAGAGAACGACCTCATGGCGATTGGCTCCGGCGGTCCGTATGCGCAGGCGGCGGCACAGGCCCTGCTCGAAAACACCGATTTCGATGCGCGCACGATCGTCGACAAGGCGCTGAGCATTGCCGGCGATATCTGCGTGTTTACGAACAAGAATATCGTGATCGAGGAATTACCTTTAGATTGACTGCGGGACCCCGCCGCGGCGGGTGACAACGAATAGCGCCCGCCCGGGCGGGCTCCTGCGGCGCACACTGGAAGCAGCCGAATGTCCCAAATGACACCCAGGGAAATTGTCCAGGAACTGGACAAGCACATTGTCGGTCAGGACGAGGCCAAACGTGCCGTCGCGATCGCTTTGCGAAATCGATGGCGGCGTGTTCAGGTCGACGAACCGCTCAGAAGCGAGATTACGCCGAAGAACATCCTCATGATTGGCCCGACTGGTGTGGGCAAGACCGAGATCTCGCGGCGCCTCGCGCGCCTTGCGAAGGCACCATTCGTCAAGGTTGAAGCAACCAAATTCACCGAGGTCGGATATGTCGGTCGCGAGGTTGACAGCATTATCCGCGACCTCATGGATATCGCCGTCAAAATGATTCGTGAAGATGCGATGTCGAAAGTGCGGCATCGTGCCGAGGATGCGGCGGAGGAGCGCGTGCTCGACGCATTGCTGCCGCCTCCCGCTCGGCACGCGGGATTCACGTCGGGCGCACAAGACGATGATAGCAGCGATACGCGTCAGAAATTTCGCAAGATGCTGAGGGAAAACAAGCTCGACGAAAAGGAAATCGAAATCGATATCCAGGCCGTACCAGTTGGAATCGAGATCATGGCGCCGCCGGGCATGGAAGAGATGACGAGTCAGCTCCAGGGCATGTTTCAGAACCTCGGTAGCCAACGCCGCAAAACGCGCAAACTCAAAGTGCGAGACGCGCTGCGGCACCTGACCGACGAGGAAGCCGCGAAAATGGTGGACGAGGAGGAGCTCAAGACCCGGGCACTCGAGGCTGTCGAGCAGCAGGGCATCGTGTTCCTCGATGAAATCGATAAAGTGGCGCGGCACACCGAAACTTACGGTGCCGACGTTTCTCGCGAAGGGGTACAGCGCGATCTTCTGCCGCTTGTCGAAGGTTCGACGGTCAATACAAGATACGGCATGGTGCGCACCGACCATATTTTATTTATTGCATCGGGCGCGTTTCACGTTTCCAAGCCCTCGGACTTGATTCCTGAACTGCAGGGCCGGTTCCCGATTCGCGTGGAGCTCAAGTCACTGACGACGGACGATTTCGTCCGCATTCTGACCGAGCCCGACGCCTCGCTGACCGCGCAGTACAGCGCGCTCCTGGAGACCGAGGAAGTCGGGCTCGAATTCACCGAAAGTGGCGTGCGCCGGATCGCGGAGGTTGCCTTTCAGGTCAACGAGAATACCGAGAATATAGGCGCGCGGCGCCTGCACACTGTCATGGAGCGACTGCTCGAGACCGTGTCGTTCGAAGCCTCGGATAAGAGCGGCAGTCACGTGCAAATCAATGCAGGCTATGTCGATGACCATCTTGCCGAGCTGTCGAAGAACGAGGATTTGAGCCGGTATATCCTTTAAGAAAGGGTCGGATCAAATCCGATCGGACCGCGGGAAATTATGTCGCCGACGCCCACCAATATTCGTCTCCGCAAGAATTCGCGGCTGGTTGACATCAGCTTCGATGATGGCAGTGAGTTCGAGTACACGTTCGAGTATTTACGCGTGCACTCGCCGAGCGCCGAAGTCAGAGGCCACGGACCCGGGCAGGAGACCCTGCAGATCGGCAAAGAAAACGTCGTGATTGCGGCGATCGAGCCCGTTGGCCACTATGCGGTCAGACTTATCTTCGATGATGGTCACGACAGCGGACTTTACAGCTGGCAGTATCTCCACGAAATCGGCCGTAACATGGCAGCGAACTGGCAGAGCTACCTCGACCGCCTCGCGGCAGCAGGGTATGCTCGCGAAAAACAGTAACAGACCCAGCATGGCCAAACAGCGCACACGGGCCGAGACAACCCATTTCGGCTACGCGACCGTACCGATCGACGACAAAGCCGACCTGGTCAAAGGCGTGTTCGATTCTGTTGCCAGGCGCTATGACATCATGAACGACCTGATGTCGGTCGGACTGCACCGCTTGTGGAAGCGTTACACCGTCGACCAGGCCGCCGTGCGGCCAGGCCAGGTCGTGCTGGATCTCGCGGGCGGTACGGGCGATCTTGCGCGCCAGTTTACGCGTCGGGTCGGGCCAACGGGTCATGTCGTGCTGGCCGACATCAATGCCGCAATGCTCGAGCGGGGCAGGGAGCGCCTCGTCGATGCCGGTGCCGCCGGCAATTTGTCGATAGCCCAGGCCGATGCCGAAGAGCTGCCGTTTCACGACGCTACGTTCGATCGAGTCGCAATCGCATTCGGGCTTCGCAATATCACCAATAAAGACAGGGCATTGAAATCGATGTACCGGGTACTGAAGCCGGGCGGTAAGTTGCTCATTCTCGAGTTTTCGCGGCCCGCCGACAGCATCCGGCGGGCTTACGATCTGTATTCATTCAAAGTGCTGCCGACAATCGGCAAGCTTGTCGCGAAAGACGACCAGAGCTATCGCTACCTCGCTGAGTCGATCCGCAAACATCCGGACCAGGAGGCGCTGCTCGCCATGATGTCGGATGCAGGCTTCGAGCGCTGCCGGTACCACAACCTCGCTGCCGGTATCGTCGCCCTGCATATCGGTTACCGGATTTGAGTGGCTCGCCACGCGCCTGTTATGAATCCGCTCGAAACCGTCCTGCGCCCCGTCGCCAGTCTGCTGAACAGCAATATTCGGGCAACGACCCCGGCTCGGGAGCTCTGCGAAGAACTCGCGGGCAAGGTCATCGCAGTCCGCGTGCGCGACACTGCGCTCGCGATGTACTTCTCGATCGACACGGACTCTGTCTCACTGTCACCGAACAGTGATGTCGAACCCGACGTCATCATTGCTGGCTCGCTGCTAACGCTCGCGCGTCTCGCCGGAATGCCTGCCGACACGCCTGTCGGCCGTGACACTCTCGACCTTACTGGCGATTTCGAGGCTGCGCATTCGTTTCAGCGGCTGCTGGCTTTTGCGAAACCGGATATCGAAGAACAGCTATCCAGACTGATCGGCGACGCTGCAGCGTATCGACTGGGCGAAATGGCAAGACGATTTCGGGACTGGGCCGATGAGGCACGTTCGACGATGCACTCGAACATCCGCGAGTATCTGCAGGAGGAGCGTCGCGAACTGCCAAGCCGTTACGAAGTCGAGCGCTTCACCGATGACGTCGACGCCTTGCGCGACGACGTCGAGCGTTTCGAAGCACGCATCGATCGTCTCCAGGATCAAACGTGATGCGCAATCGGCGTCGGACCCTGATACGCGTACTTGGTATTCAGCGAGTCCTCGTCAAATACGGCCTCGACGACGTCATCAAGGAAACGCATTTCTTGAGGCCGCTGCGATTCGTTTTCTACATTCTGCCGCGACGCCGTGACCGTTCGGCGCCGCTCGGCGAGCGTATCCGCCTCGCGCTCGAAGAACTCGGCCCGATCTTCGTGAAATTCGGTCAGGCGATTTCGACGCGGCGTGATTGGCTGTCGCGCGATATCGCCGATGAACTGGCGAAATTGCAGGATGCGGTGCCGCCGTTTCCGGCCGAGACAGTCGTCGAGGTTCTCGAGAATACATACGGAAAGCCGGTCGATGCTGTATTTCAACGCTTCGACATGCAGCCGCTCGCCGCGGCGTCGATTGCACAGGTCCATACGGCAGAATTGCCCAACGGCCAGGAAGTGATCATCAAGGTCCTGCGCCCCGGAGTGCTCGAACTCATCGAGCGCGACCTCGATGTACTGCGCATGCTGGCGAGTCTCGCGTCCCGCTACTGGGAACCGGGCAAGCGGCTTCGACCGCTCGAAGTCGTCGCCGAATACGAACGCACCATCATCGACGAGCTTGATCTCATGCGCGAGGCCGCGAATACCGCGCAACTCAAGCGCAATTTCGAGGGTTCGGATCAGCTTTACGTACCCGAAATCTACTGGGACTACTGCCGCCCGGAAGTGCTGGTGCAGGAACGAATTCACGGCATCCCGATCAGCGACATGGATGCACTGCGCGCGGCAGGCACGAATATCCAGTTGCTCGCCGAGAACGGTGTCGACATTTTTTTTACTCAGGTGTTTCGACATAACTTCTTCCATGCGGATATGCACCCTGGAAACATCTTCGTTATCATCTCCGATCCCCAAAGACCAAAATACGCTGCTGTCGATTTTGGCATCGTCGGCACATTGAGCGTCGAGGACCAGCGCTATCTCGCCGAGAATTTTCTCGCATTCTTCAATCGAGACTATCACCGGATTGCGAAGCTGCACATCGACTCGGGATGGGTACCGGCCGGCACCCGTATCGATCAGCTCGAGACCGCCGTCCGTACTGTCTGCGAACCGATATTTAATAAGCCACTCGCGGAGATTTCGTTCGCACAGCTGCTGTTGCGGCTATTCCGTGTCGCGCGGCGCTTCGATGTCGAGATTCAGCCGCAGCTGATCCTGCTGCATAAAACGCTGTTCAACATCGAAGGGCTGGGCCGTGAACTGTATCCACAGCTCGACCTGTGGAAGACCGCGCAGCCGGTTCTCGAGCGCTGGATGGCCGACCAGGTCGGTGGAGGCGCAATGTTGAAGGATTTCCGCGCCAATCTGCCGCAACTCCGTGAAGCGCTTCGCGAGCTGCCGGGGCTCATTCATGAACTCGCGGGCCAGGTGAAATCGGGAGAGTTCAAACTCAAGCTCGACACTACCGAGATCGAGGCCATCAATCGGACGCTGGCAGACCAGCAGAGAGGTCGCTTTTGGCTGACTGTAGCGGCTACCGCGGTTGCCAGCGGTACGCTCGTCGTCACGCTCGGCGGCAACGCCGTGTTCGGCACAGGCCTGCTTGCGGCGGGCATCATCGTGTTTGTCACGGCGCGACCGAAAAACCGCGCGTGAATCTGGCGCAGACATCACGGTATTTTTGATGTTGTCCCGACTAGCCAAAGCCATCCTCCGGATCTGCGGCTGGACTGCGGTCGGCGGCGTGCCGGCCGTACACAAAGCCGTCGTGATCGCGGCACCGCACACCTCGAACTGGGATGCATTCTGGGCGTTGACCTACAAGGTAGCGATCGGACTCGACGTCAAATTCTTCGCCAAGAACTCCCTGTTCTGGTTTCCGCTGGGACCTGTCTTGAAAAGTCTCGGCGCCGTTCCACTCGACCGCAGCGCCGCCGGCTCCGCCGTGAACCAGGCGATCGCTTTTCTCGAAGGCCCGGGGCGCTGCTATTTCGGGCTCGCCCCGGAAGGCACGCGCAGCAAGAAGGCGGCATGGAAGACCGGCTTTTATCGCATTGCGGAAGGTGCCGCCGTGCCGATCTATCTGGGTTTCCTCGACTACGGCAGCCGGCGTCTGGGCATTGGCCCGATGCTGACGCCGACCGGCGATATCCGCGCCGATTTCAATATCTGCCGGCAGTTTTACGCATCGATCGAAGGTCGCTGGCCTGACAAGACCTGCCCCGTCGTGGTCCCCGATGACGCGGCTGGCTAGGAGCTCGCCATCGAGCCGTTAGAATAGACGCCCATGACTGCGCGCGACGGAACAACGAGGCACGATCGGCCGATCAGGAGCTTCGTCAGGCGCGCCGGCCGGCTGACGGCGTCGCAACGACGCGCGCTCGAAGCCCTGTGGCCCCGGTATGGCGTCGGGTTCGAGGATCGGGAACTTGATCTCGACGGGCTGTTTGGCCGCAGCGCGGCGCGGGTAATGGAGATCGGATTCGGGAATGGAGAAACGCTGGTCCAACAGGCGGTCCAGCATCCGTCACTCGATTTCATCGGCATAGACGTACACGAGCCCGGTATTGGTCATTGCCTGATCGAGGCCGGCCGGGTCGATGCTGCGAATCTCAGGCTGATCGCTCACGACGCGATCGAGGTTCTCGAGACGCAGATTCCGATCGATTCGCTGTGCCGCATAAACCTCTATTTTCCGGATCCGTGGCCCAAGAAACGGCACCACAAGCGACGCATCATCAAACCGTCTTTCGTGGAACTCTGTGCCGATCGGCTCGAGTCGGGAGGTTCGTTGTTCATTGCGACCGATTGGGCGAACTACGCCGAACACATCGACAGGATATTGGCGGAATCGGGCGCATTTACCTGTGTGGAACGGCGCGAGCATGGCGGCGAGTCGCCCCTCGACAGGCCGGCAACCAAATTCGAGCGCCGCGGCCTCCGCCTCGGCCATCGAATCTGGGACTGGCATTTCGGCCGTCTATAGGTGTATTCCGCGCTTGCGCCAGCCAGCGGTTGATCTATAAAGATATAGGGGGTTTGCACAATTGACGAGTCGAGGACAGCTACGATGGCAGAGATACACCCGGTCATAGGCCAGTGGTTTCGCCGCCCGAACGGCGCCTTGTTTGAGGTTGTCGCGCTCGATGAGGAAGACGGCACGGTCGACATCCAGTTCTTCGACGGCACGATCGATGAGGTCGACCTCGAAGTCTGGCCGAACCTGATCATTACCGAGGTCAGCGCGCCGGAGGACTGGTCTGGCTCGGTCGACATGGATCCCGAGGATTATCTCGGCAAGAGCGACAATGAAATGCCGAGCGGGTTCCACGACCCGCTGGAGTTTGTCGACCGCATGGAATAGTGCCCCTTTGCGGCAGCGCTCCTACATACTGGTCGGGCCTTTCACATAAATCGCGCCGTCGCGTACGGTGACCGCAACGCCGCGCAAAGCTTTGCCCTTGCACGGACCGGCAAAACACTCGCCACTGTCGATTGCATACATCGCTCCATGCGATGCACAGATGATTGCTGCGTTATCCTTCGTCAGGAAGCTGTCGGGTTTCCAGTTCAATGAATGCCCGACGTGCATGCAGAAATTCTGATAAGCATAAATATTCTCGCCGCGGCGCACGACGAAGCCACGAAACGGCCAGTCGCCGTCGCCGATCTGAAACTCACGGCACCCCGGATCGTCAATTTCGGAGATCGTGCCCACCAGAACTTCAGCCGTCTGCGTCATCGGGCGCCGACGAGACCGTCATGACGTCTGGCCACGACGAACGACAATACGATTGCCGGCACGCCCAGCGCCGCCGCGTAAAGGAAGAATCCCAGCCATCCGATAGACTCCTGGACATTTCCCGAGTACCCGGCTGTAAGCTTGCCCAGTAAGGACATGAACGAACTCAGTAATGCGTATTGCGTTGCCGTGAACGACAGGCTCGTCAGGCTCGACAGGTAGGCGATCAACACGGTCCCCGAAAACCCCTGCGCGAGATTGTCGGCGCTAATCGTGACAATGAGCATCCACGGTTCCGGGCCAACCACGACCATTGCCGCAAAAAACAGGTTCGTGCTCGCAATCAGAATCGTGGCTATGACAAGGCATCGAGCGACACCGAACCTGACCACAGCCCAGCCGCCTGCGCCGACACCGAACAGCGTTATCCAAAGACCATAGACTTTCGCGATGCCTGCAACCTGCAGCTTGGAAAAGCCGATGTCGAGATAGAACGGATTGGCGAGTATGCCGAGCACATAGTCACTGAGGCGATACAGTAAGATGAATGCGAGCAGCACTAGTGCGAACTGACCGAAGCGCTTAAAAAAATCCACAAACGGATCCGCAACCGCGTGCTGGAACCACTTTGCGACTTTCTCGATCACTGTCAGTCCCGTGTACAGCGTCTGCGTGATCTGCACATCCGGCTCCCTGCACCAGAGCGTCGTGAAGATGCCGATAACCATGCACCCGGCCATCGCCATGTAGGTCACCGGCCATGGGGCGTATGCGGCGAGCGCCAGCGCGCCGGCCATGCTGATGAGCATGGCAACTCGATAGCCATACTGGTACGCGGCGGCGAGCACTCCCTGCATACTGACTTCGGCGCATTCGATCCGGTACGCATCGATCACGATGTCCTGCGTTGCCGAGGAAAACGCAACCGCCAACGCGATCAGGGCGAACGCCTCGATGTTCTGTTTCGGATCGACTCCGGACATGACCAGCAGGCTGACGCCGATCGAACACTGGGCAAGCAGCATCCAGCCCCGCCGGCGCCCCAGCAGACGGGTCAGGACCGGCAGGCGGACCGTGTCGACCAGCGGTGCCCACACGAACTTGAAACTGTAGGCGAAGCCCAGCCAGGCGAATGTGCTGATCGTGCTGAGTTCAACGCCCGCTTCCTTGAGCCACGCGGACAATGTCGAGTAGACGAGCGGGAACGGCAGCCCGGCCGAGAATCCGAGGAAGAAAAGGACCAGGACTTTTTCCTGAAGATAGTAGCGCCAGCCGCGTGACTTTTCGGGGGAGTTGTTTGCGGCGTCAGTCATCAGGATCCCAATCGTAATCCATGATCAGCGGCGCATGGTCCGAAAATCGCTCGTCTTTATAGATCTCGGCTCGCAGCACACTCTTCTTGAGGCCGGGCGTCACTACCTGGTAGTCGATACGCCATCCCACGTTGTTGTCCCAGGCTCGACCGCGATTCGACCACCAGGTGTACTGGTCCGGATCCTGGTTGACCTCGCGAAACGCGTCTACGAACTCGTGCTCACCAAATACCCGGTCCATCCACTCGCGTTCCTCGCGAAGGAAGCCTGAGTTCTTTCGGTTCGCTTTCCAGTTCCTGAGATCGATCTCCTTATGGGCTATGTTCCAGTCACCACAGATAATGTATTCGGAGGATTCGCGTCGCACGGCCCTGAGGTGTTCGGTAAATGTATCGATACAGCGGTACTTTGCTTCCTGACGTTGCTCGCTCGAAGAACCCGATGGCAGGTACAGTGATACCACGGATAATCCGCGCAGCCGCACTTCGAGGTAACGCCCTTCCTCGTCGAATTCCGTGTCGCCGTACCCGCGAACGATACCCTCGGGCTCATGTCTGCTGTACACCGCGACGCCGCTGTAGCCCTTCTTGACCGCATCCTCGTAATAACAGCTGTAGCCCGCTGGCGAAAAGCACTCGTCGCAGAGCTGATCGATTTGTGCCTTCGTCTCCTGAATGCAGACGACGTCTGCATCCTGTTGCTTCAACCAGTCAAAGAATCCCTTGCGCGCCGCAGCTCGGATGCCGTTTACGTTGAGGCTGATCACTCGAAACAATATTGCCCTCCCGAACTCCAGTTGCGTCTATCGGCCGGCTGCAGACAGCACGGATCGGCATATGTCATACTGCTTCTCCCGCGAAGCGGCCATCATACAGAAGCTTGACAAAAGACCAACACGATGCAGGCTTACAAACGGGAATTTATCGACCTTGCGCTCGAACTCGGCGTATTGCGTTTTGGCGAATTCACGCTGAAGTCGGGTCGCGTAAGCCCATACTTTTTCAATGCGGGGCTCTTTAATACGGGTTATGCCGCAGCGAGACTCGGCCGTTATTACGCTGCGACAATCGCCGACTCCCACATTGAATTCGACATGCTGTTTGGCCCTGCATACAAAGGTATTCCCCTCGTGGCGCTGGCAGCGGCGGCACTCGCCGAACACCAGGACATCGATGTACCGTTCACATTCAATCGCAAAGAAGAAAAAGCGCACGGTGAAGGTGGCAGCATCATTGGCGCACCGCTCGAGGGGCGCGTACTGATTGTCGATGACGTGATCACGGCAGGAACTGCCGTCCGCGAGGCATACAGGATCATTTCCGCGGCCGGCGCCGAGATCGCTGGTCTGGCAATTTCACTGGACCGCCAGGAGCGCGGCCAGGGAGCATTGTCAGCCGTGCAGGAGCTCCGACAGGCGCTCGGCATTCCGGTCATCAGCATTATCAAGCTCAATGATCTGATTGATATCCTAGAGGAATCAAGCGAGTACGGGGCGTTTCTCGAGCCGGTCGTCACTTACCGAAAAAAATTCGGCGTGCTCGCTTAATTGTTGAAAACTATCTATTTTTTTTCGTTGTTTACAGACGGGGATTTGGACACTAAGCTCTAATTTCGCGAACCAGTCCCGATAATTCACTGACAGGCCATGGCATAGTTCAAAGATGCGATTAAAGGCATTTTCCATATTTCTGATTATTGCACTGCCGATCGCGGCGCTGGCGCAAGGACAACAGCGCGTTTATCGGTGGGTTGACGAAGAGGGTGTGGTTCATTACGGCGACAGTATCCCGGCCCGGTACGCCGAACTCCCCAAGCAGGTGCTCAACGAGCGCGGCATCACGGTGGATCATCTGCAGGGCAAGAAAACGCCGGAAGAAATCGAGGCCGAACGCCTCGCCCAGGAGTTGCAGACCGAACGGGAGTTGCAGCGTCGTGCGGACCAGGCATTGCTGGCTACCTATCTGACGGTCGACGAAATCCTCATGCATCGCGACCGCCGGGTCGAGCTGTTTCAGGCTCAATCGCGCGTGACCGAACTCTACCTGCGGAATTTACAGCGTCGTCTCGACAGCCTGGAGCGTGACGCAGCCGCTTTCAAGCCATACAGCTCGGATCCCGACGCGCCGCTGATCGATCCGGATCTTGCCGAAGACCTTCGCACCACGAAAGAGACGATCGCGCGACACGAGAATAATCTGAAGAGATTCCAGACCGACGAACAGCAGATCATCGCCCGATTCGACGGCGATATCGACCGTTTCAAGGTATTAAAAGGTATCGACTAACGACAAATCTCAGGCTGACCCTGAGTGACCGAAGCCGCCCGCGCCCCGCTCGCTATCGTCGAACTCATCGACAACCCGAAACTCGACCTGCTCGACCGGTATGAATACCATTTGGGCGATCCGCTCGCCCGGCCGTATGGCGTAGCTTTTCGAGCCACGGTTCCAGCATGAAATGTATACCTGTCCCTGGTAGTCGGAATCGATCAGCCCGGTAAGATTGCCTAACACGAGGCCGTGTTTGTGGCCGAGCCCCGACCGGGGCAGCAATACTGCGGCGAGCCCGCTATCGGCGATATGAATCGCAAGACCCGTTGGTACGAGTTCTGTCTGGCCGGGCTCGATCGTCAGCAACGCGTCGATACAGGCCCGCATATCGAGGCCGGCCGAGCCATCCGTCGCATAATGGGGCAAAGGTATCGATTCCCCGATCCGGGGATCGAGAATCTTCAGCTCGATCGATCGCAATTCGGGCGTTCCCTGGCGTCTGTTGACACTATTGACAGACCCTAGTCCTTGATCGACACGACAGTGAGTTCGGGCTGAGTCGAGACACCGCGGGTTGCCTCATAACGGCTGGCAATCAATTTGATGAGACGTCCAGCCAGCTCGATCTTCGCGGTCACCGGAAATTCCTGCTTGCCGTCGTGCCAGTAGACGCTTACCGCATTGTCGTCGCGGTCGAAGCCGCGATCCGTACCGACGCGATTCGCGACAATCATGTCGAGCTTCTTGTTCTCGAGCTTCGACAATGCGTATTCGCGCACGCGCTCCGTTTCGGCGGCGAAGCCGACCGTGAACGGCGCATCATCGAGTGCCGCGACGGATGCAAGGATATCCGGCGAACGGACGAGGTCGAGGCGCATTTCGGCGCGCTTCTTCTTGATCTTTTGCTCCGCCATTCCGGCCGGTCGATAGTCGGAGACCGCCGCTGCCGCAATGAAAATGTCGATATCGCCGATGTTGTCGTGCGTCGCGTCGAACATCTGCTCGGCAGTTTCCACCGGTATGGTCCTGACACCGCCGGGCGCCTCGAGATTGACCGGGCCGCTCACGAGAACCACCTCCGCACCCTCGCGTGCGGCCGCAGCCGCGAGTGCATAACCCATTTTCCCCGAACTGCGATTTGTGATGTAACGGACGGGATCTATCGGTTCTCGTGTAGGGCCGGCCGTGATTAATACTCTCTTGCCAGCGAGCGCGCGCTCACCCTGCGCCACCAGCTCGCGCCCGCATACGATCTCGGCAATCTGATCGGGCTCGAGCATGCGCCCGGCACCCGTCTCGCCGCAGGCCTGCGAGCCGTGGTCGGGGCCGAGGATCGTAAAGCCTCTGTCCGCAAGCGTTTGCCTGTTCGCCTGCACCGCCGGATTCGCCCACATGATCCGATTCATCGCAGGCGCAATCGCAATCGGCGCCTCGGTCGCAAGGCACAGCGTCGTCAGCAGATCGGGTGCGGCACCACTGGCAAGCCGCGCCATGATCTCGGCCGTGGCCGGCGCAATCAGGACGACATCAGCCCATCGCGCCAGTTCGATATGGCTCATGGACGCCTCGGCCTCCCTGTCCCAGAGATTCGAGCGTATCGGCCGTCCCGAAACGGCCTGCAACGATGTCAACGTCACGAATTCCTCGGCCGATGCGGTCATGACAATCTGTACGTCGGCGCCGCGCTCGCGCAGACGCCGCACAAGTTCCGGTGTCTTGTACGCCGCAATGCTGCCAGTGATGCCAAGTACTATGTTCATGAGTGAGCCTGTTCGACCGCTTTTTCACCGTTATCCCGCGAAAGCTTAGCCTGTAGCTCGCTCTGATTTCCACTGAAACCGGGTAAAGTCGCCGGATTAACGCGTTGCGGGACGATACCACTCGGGCACAATCGGCCGAGTACGGATACGCTCATTCACAAGGAATGGACATGCGCCGATCGACGGGGATTGCGGCCGGGATTCGCGCCGCGGCCACGCACTCCGATGCCGAGCTGCTCGCAGCACTGATTCACGGCGGCAGCGTAACCCTGGCCGCGCACGCGCTCTCGGAACGACTGTTGCGCCATTTCGGCGGGCTGCGCGCATTGCTTCATGCCGGCACGGACGAACTCGTGGCAGAAAAGGGCATCGGACCGGCCCGCCTCGCCATGCTGCGGGCGCTGCCCGAGCTCGCCCGGCGTTACTTCGAAGCCTCACTTCCGGCCGGCAAAACGATTCAGAGCCCCGCCGATACCGAAAAATTCTTACTCGCGAGGATGCGTCATCTGGGCCATGAGCTTTTCTGCTGCCTGTATCTCGACAACCGTCACCGTGTGCTGCGCTTCGACGAACTGTTCCGCGGCACGATCGATGGCACGAGTGTTTATCCGCGTGAGGTCGTCAAGGAAGCGCTGTTCATAAACGCGGCCGCCGTGATTCTGGCCCACAATCATCCATCGGGCGTTGCAGAGCCGAGCCAGGCCGACGAACGCATCACAGGGCGGCTCAAGTCCGCGCTCGAGCTTGTTGATATTCGACTGCTCGATCACCTCATTATTGGCGACGGGACAACCACTTCGCTAGCAAGCCGGGGGCTCATCTGAAGGGCGGCAGCGTTACCAGCCGGCGCGCTTGTATTGCCGCGTCCGGACTGGTATAAAGTTCCGCTCTCCGTCCGCCGAGCGCGGGCAACATATTGAATAATCAAGGACTTACACTCATGTCCAAGGTCTGCCAGGTGACCGGGAAGCGCCCGCAGAGCGGCAACA